>JAEAME010002087.1_pt1 | contig 12305 bp, 11 predicted proteins | sample 8958731 | NCBI WGS metagenome assembly JAEAME01 (sample SAMN16933194, study PRJNA681113) | bioreactor sludge metagenome | isolation source: anerobic bioreactor sludge (Control) | place: India:Bengaluru | collected 2018-10-24 | reverse complement strand
CCTTGGTTGTGCCGACGTCTATGCCGACAATGGTTCGTTCCAACAAGCACCTCCGTGTACCGTGGCGCCGCGCTGCGGCACCACCAGCATCACGTCACTGATAGTAGGGACTCGATACAAAGCGCAGATCAATGACCTGCGCTGACTTGTTCTCCTGCGCCAGCTTGTTCAGCAGGGCCTGCAGTGTGGCCACCTTTTCCACCAGTTGCTGATCGTCACCAAAATACACGCGCCAGCCGCGGGCATCGGACAGGCTGACCCCACGATCCCGGGAATACTCAAAAACCTGCACGGCAGGCAACATCGCGCGCAGACGGCCCACAGCGCTCAAGGCGACGCTATCCACCTGGTCACCCGGCTGCACCTGCTGGTTATCCAGGTCCTGGATCACCAGCAGGCCCCCATGGGTACCATCATCCGCCTTGAGAATATGCCCTTCCCCATCCACCAGGAAAGAGGCATCCGCGAGGCGCCACAGGTAGCGCACATCCTGTTCCTGGATTTGCACCAGAACCCGGGCGGGTAATTCGCTCTGCACGCGGACCTGGGTCACGCCGGGAATGCCGCCGGCGATACCCTGCGCAACGGCTTGCCGGTCAACGTAAAAGATGCTCATGGCCTGCAGGCCGCCCGCCTGATAGACTTCGTCCGCGGTTACCAGGGCGTTGCCCTGGACTTGGACAGTATAAACATAAAAGCGCTCATCTGCAAAAAACCAAACCAGCAGGGCCATCGTTGTCGCCGCCAGAATCAAGGCCAACGTGCGACTGGCGTTCAATTCCAGGGCCTCCAGGCGCAGTCTGGGCAAGAAGCGGCTGTCCGCATACTGGTACTCTTTCCCTCCAAAGACGGCGAAACCGCGCGTCCTGCGACGGCGCGGGCGGCCCCTGGCCGTGTTGCGGCGGGGCCTGGCGGCGACGGCGCCCGCCGCCGTTCTACGAACGGGCGTACGTTTCGGTTTCATGGCGGTCGGTTTGTCTTTAGCCATCATTTTTGTATGCAGTTGACATGCGGCCCCGGTCATGATGACGGTCAAAGGCCAGTTGGATGACACGGTCGAGCAAGTCGGGAAAGGGCAGGCCACTTGCCGCCCACATGCGCGGGTACATGCTGACGGCGGTAAAGCCGGGAATCGTGTTCAGCTCATTGATATAGACCTGTCCGGTGACGCGGTCCACAAAAAAGTCGGCGCGGGCCATGCCGGCACAGTCCAGGACGGTGAAGGCGCGTACGGCCAGCGCCTGTATCTCGGCGACCTTGCCCGCCGGCAAGTCGGCCGGGACGATCAGTTGCGTCGCATCGTCATGGTACTTGGCTTCATAATCATAGAACTCACGCCGCGGGATGACCTCGCCCGGCAGAGAGGCCACGGGATGATCGTTACCCAGCACGCTACACTCTATCTCCCGCGCGTTGATCGCCTTTTCCACCAGCAGCTTGCGGTCATAGCGGGCGGCCAGATCCAGCGCGGCGGGCAGCCCGGACGAAGCATGCACCTTGGTCACCCCGACGCTCGAGCCGAGGTTTGCCGGCTTGACGAAGCACGGATAGCCGATACGCTGCTCAACGCGTGCACAGACCGGCTGGCGTTCCTCGCTCCACTCCCAGCGCATGATCGCCACAAAGCCAGCCGACGGCAGTCCCTCCGCAGCAAAGACGGCCTTCATCGCCACCTTGTCCATGGCGAGCGCGGAGCCAAGCACACCCGCGCCGACGTAGGGAATGTCCGCCAGCTCAAACAGGCCCTGCACCGTGCCATCCTCGCCGTAGGGGCCGTGCAACACGGGAAAGAGAACGTCGACATCGGCGATGCCATTGGCGTCGACACCCGGCAATAGCTCGCGCCTGGATCTGCGCTCGCGCACGTCCTCGTCGCCCCGGCTCGCCGCGGAGCACATGCTCTCCAGAGTATGCAGCGGATCGCCGTCCGTCAACCACCGTCCCTCTCTGGTAATGCCAATGGGCACGATTTCGTAGCGATCCTTGTTGAGAGCATCCATCACCGAACGGGCCGACCTGAGCGATACCTCGTGCTCGCCGGAACGCCCGCCAAAGACGATGCCCACCCGTATCTTGCTCACCAGTCCCCCACCAATTCAACCTCTAGCTCGAGCAGGATCTTGAACTGCGCGTACACCCTGTCACGGACCAGCTCGATGAGAGTGCGCACGTCCTGTGCCGTTGCGCCGCCCACATTCACGATGAAATTCGCATGCTGGGGCGAGATCACCGCCCCGCCGATGCGCGTGTCTTTCAGTCCGGCATTCTCAATCAGAAACCCGGCCGGATACTGCGCCGTGCGCTTGAACACGCTGCCGGCGCTGGGCCCCGCCGGCTGGGTCTCCAGCCTGCGGCGCGTGTATTGCTCGGATCGCTCCTTGAGCGCCTGCGGATCCCCTTGCCGCAGCGCGAATTCGGCTTCCAGAATGACCGGCGGAAACGGCGCCAGCTTCCGGTTCTCCTTGAGAATGCTGCTACGATAGCTGAGATGCAGCTCATCTTTCGACCACCAGCGACCAGCCCAGCGGACATGGCCGCTCCGGCGAGCAGCGGAACCGGCCCGGGCCGGCCTGTGTTCCGGTATCGTCAGGACCAACGCGCGGACCAGATTGTCACCGACATACCCCCCAAAGGCGCCGGCGTTGCCCACCACCGCCCCGCCGACTGTACCGGGCACATCCACGGCCCATTCCAGCCCGGCAAGCCCCCGGGCGACGGTCTCCCTTGCCACGGTCTTGAGTTGCGCCCCGGACTCGGCGTTGAGGTGCCAGGTGCCCTCCGCATAATGCTGCGTCTCTGCGGCCGCAGTGATGGCCACGGCGGTGCATTGGTTCTGGATCACCAGACCCCGGATGCCCTTGTCCGCCACCAGCAGGTTGGCACCACCGCCGAGAATGAAGTAGGGCACATCGTGCTCGTAGGCCATCTGCGCCGCCGTGCACAACTGCGACTGGGTGTGCGCCACCACAAACAGGTCCGCCGGCCCACCGATGCCAAAGGTGGTATGCCGTGACATCAGCTCACCGGCTATTGCATTTTCGCCCAGTGCGGCGCGCAGACTCGACAGTTTCATCTCTCCACTCAATGCGGCATCTTTTCCCGCCGGCTGCGCGGGATGGAGTACCGGAGCCGCTTCTCCACCGACAGCAAAGCCACATGTTCCAGGATTCGTCGCTGCCCCACGGGGATCGCCCGGTCGGCCGGATCCTCCTGCGGCGCAGCTTTGGACCTGCTGCCCGTTGAAGCCAGCGCGATGTGTTCCAGCACCCGGTCGAGCCCGAAAGAGAATAATCTACCCATGGCGTGCCTCCGTGGCTCAAGCCGTCCCGGCGGCGACCTGCGCCTGGACCGTCCGCTTCTGGGCCAGCGTGCGCAGGACTGTCTCACCAACCAGGTAACCGTCGCCAGCGCCCAGAGTGAGCAGGACGTCTCCCGATTGGAGAGCTGCCCCCAGATAGTCACTGGCTTCCTGCAAGGTACTCACATAGTGCGCATCGCGGTGGTGCATTTTCCGCACCAGGTCCTGGGCTGACAGCCCCAGGTTGTTTGTTTCGCGCGCGGCGTAGATCTCGGCGACGAGCACATGGTCGGCGACATCGAAACTGGTCGCAAAGTCGTTCAGCAGCGCACGTGTACGGCTGTAGGTGTGAGGCTGGAAGAAAACCCACAACGGGCGGCCGCTGTAGCGACGCCGCGCCGCAGAGAGCGTGGCCTTGATCTCGGTGGGATGGTGGGCATAGTCGTCGATCACCACCACACCCTTCGCCTCGCCCTTGACCTCAAACCGGCGCCGCACACCCAGGAAGCGGGGCAGCACCGGCAACACCGCATCCAGGTTCAGGCCCAGGCGGTAGGCAACCGCCAGCACGGCCAGCGCATTCGATACGTTATGCAAACCTGGCAAACGCAGGCGGCACTGCCCGACCGCCTGCCCGCCATGAAAGGCGATGAAATCGCTGCCGCCCCACTCATTCCTGCGGATGCCCTGCGCCTGCCACGCGCCCTGTCCCAGACCGTACGTGATCAGATCAATCGGGCGCTCGGCCACCGCCTGCTGCAGCAAACGCAGCACGCGCGGCTGGTCGGCGCAGCCGATCGCCGTTCCACCATCGGGCAACAGCCGGACAAAGTCCGCAAAGTCGCTGGTCATGGCCTCGATGTCGGCAAAGCAGTCGGGATGATCCATCTCGATCACGGTCACCACCGCCAGCTTGGGCCGGAGACCCAGGAACATGTGATCGTATTCGTCGGCCTCGATCACAAAATGGGGGCCCTGTCCCCGGCGAGCATTCGTGCCCAGGTTTTGCATGACTCCGCCGACAATAAACGTGGGATCCAGGCCCAGCTCGGCCAGCACAAACGTGATGAACGCCGAGGTGGTCGTCTTGCCGTGCGTGCCGGCTACCGCGATGCCGATCTTGTCCGCCATCATCTCGCCGAGGATGCTGGCACGCTTGACCACCGCTATGCCTGCTTCCCGGGCGGCCACAATCTCCGGATTGTTCTCCGGCACCGCGGAGGAAACCACCACCAGATTCGCCCCGGCCACGTTTTCGGCGCGGTGCCCGTGGAAGACGGCCATTCCCTGCTCGGCCAGCTCGGCCGTCAGGCGCGACGGCTTGGCATCAGATCCCGAGATCTGATAGCCCTCCTGCTGCAGCACCCGCGCTATGGCGCTGAGGCCGATGCCTCCGATGCCCACAAAGTGGATGTGCTTGACCGTTGTCTTGTCCAACACGCGCCGGCTCTCCATAGTTATCCCCTCTTCTTCGGAGGCAGACCAACCATACTGATGACCACAAGCGCGCCCACTATTGCCAGTAAGGCAAGGGTGAACTGCCAGTTATCCGGGGAAACCAACCTGGACGACGGAAGGTCCCTCAGTGCCACAGAAACGCCGGAACCGGGGCCCATGACCGCCACAGCACCCGTGCGGCCCTCAACGTACTTGACCACATATTCCTTGAACAGGGACACCACCATAAAGCCGTTGAACAGTCCCAGCAGGCCACCCAGGATGCGGCTAAAGGCCGTGATATCCTTGCCGCCACGGCTGGCGTAGGACAACAGGACAAACCCGACCAGGGCGACCATCAGGAACGGATAGGGATTCTCCCCGTCAAAAGGCATCGCCACATTCTTGTAGGTGGACAACAGCACCTCAGGATTCACGGAAAAATGCGACCTGAGGAAGGCGATGATCAGCCGCACCATGCTGGAAAGGTACCCTACAATCGGCGCGACGAGGCCCGGCTTGACCAGCACGGCAAGCAGCACCACCAGCCCGATGGACGTGATCGCCTCACGGTAAGCACCGCGAGTCGCACCCACGAACATGAACAAGGCCATTACCAGCAGCAGTAGCTGGTCATACGGGATCTCGATGGTGAACGGAGCTCCCACTAAACACCTCCCTCACAGCAGCGGGACGCATTGACGGCAGCCAGCGATGCGAGCTGCCCGGCAATGGCCCGGGCCGCATCGGGTCTGGCCAGCCTGCGCGCATTTTCGGCCATCTTGCCGAGCGCATCCTCGTCGCCAAGCAGCTTCTGCACCGCCTGCACGAGGGTCCCTTCCGCAAGGCTGGCATCGAGCACTTTGAGTGCGGCACCGTGGCCGGCCAGGAAATCGGCATTGGCCTCCTGATGCTGCCCGGCATAGGGGTAAGGCACCAGAATGCTCGGCAAACCCACCGCAGCAAACTCACCCATGGTCGCTGCGCCGGCGCGCGCGACGGCCAGGTCGGCAGCCCGCAGCGCTGGCACCATTTCTTCGTGCAGGTACGGGTACAGGTGATACCGTTGGCGCAGCTCCTCCGGCAACCGGTCCCTGCGCTCCTGCAACCAGGCGCTATCGGCCTCGCCCGCGATATGGATAATCTGCGCCAGGCCCAGGAGCTGCTCCAGACTGGAGTGAATCGCCTGGTTGACGCTGTGTGCACCGCGGCTGCCACCCAGGATCAGCAGCGTCTTGACCCCGCCGGCCAGGCCCAGGCGTTCGCGCGCCGCAGACCGGCTCTCCGCCGGCCCGAACAGCGCCGGACGCACCGGGTAGCCCGTGACGACTGTCTTGGCGGGATCGAAATAGGCCCGCGCCGGATCAAAAGACACCGCCACCCGTGCCGCCATGCGAGCAAGAAAACGGACCGCCAGGCCGGGCTGAGCATCCGGGAGATAGACGAGCAGTGGGCAGCGCCGCAGCCAGGCGGCAACCGCCACGGGCACCGCGGCATACCCTCCGGTGGCCAGCACAACGTCCGGGCGAAACTCGCGCAAGATGCTCCAGGCCTGGGCCACTCCCTTGAGCAGTGTGACCCCGTTGGCGACCATGCGCAGCGGAGACAGGCCGCGCATGGCGGCGGCCTGCACGGTGCGCAGGGTGATGCCGGCTCGCGGCACGATGCCCGCCTCCAGCCCGCCGGCCGTACCGACGTAGAGCACCTCTTCCAGCTCCGGAAGCCGGCACTCTGCTCCGCTATTGCCCGAATCAGCGCTGGCGGCCGTCGCGTTTCTCCATTCTTGTACTACGGCGAGTACGGGATAGACGTGGCCGCCTGTCCCGCCTCCCGAAGCTAAGAGCCTTACTGGTTCCAAGTTCCCTCTCAACCCTCATCCGTGAAATTGCCAGCAGCACACCAATTCCGGCGAGACACATCGTGAGCGATGAACCGCCGTAGCTGATGAAAGGCAAAGTGACGCCCGTATAGGGCATGGTAGCTGTGTTGCCCGCAATGTGCACCAGCGCCTGGAACGCGATCCAGCAGGTCACCCCAAAGGCGAGCAACGAGCTGAAAGTGTCGGGAGCATGGAAGGAAATGGACATGCCCCGGTAGACCACAAAAACGAACAGTATGACCACCGCCAGACACCCCAGCAGCCCCAGCTCTTCACCAATGACCGGGAAGATCGAGTCGGTGTGCGGAAGCGGCAGCCGGTACTTGAGCACGCCACTGCCCAGGCCGCGCCCCAGCAGCCCGCCCGCGCGCAGGGCTTCCACGATGGTCTGCAGGTGATAGTCGGCCGACAGCCCCCCTTTCATAAAGTCCTGCAGGCGCTCATTGGCGTAACCCAGTTGCAGGATAATCACATACAGGGTGGCTCCGCCGGCAAGCCCGGTGATGACCAGCTGCGAGATCTCTGCTCCGGCAATGAAGAACATGGCGACCGCAGTAACCACAACGAGCGACGCCGTGCCCAGATCAGGCTCCAGCACAATCAAACCGGTGACCGTCCCCAGCAGGATCGAAAAGGGCACGAGTCCGTACGTTACGTCCCGGATGCGCTCGCCCTTGGAGGCGAGCCAGGCCGCGATGTAGATAATAAAGGCCAGCTTGGCGAACTCGCTGGGCTGCAACGACCCGCCGCTGAGCCAGCTTGCCGCACTACCTTTGCCTACAACCAGCACCAGCACCAGCAGAGCGGCCGCCACTCCCATGATGGGCAGAGCAAAGCGACTCCAGACCTGGTAGTGCAGGCGCGAAAGCGCCAGGGCAAGCACCAACCCCAGCGCGGCCGCCGCAGCCTGCTTCATGACGTACGAGCTGGATGCAGGCCAGGTGAAGGTAGCGCTGTAGATCATCATCAGTCCAAAGATGACCATCCCGATTACCACGAACAATAGCGGGTAGTCTATTCCCTTCGTCGGCCGTGGTCTGTTGTTTATCATGATCCCTGCCTTCAACAGTGCTCTCGCCTATAACATGGCGAGACTGCGCATCCCGCTCCGACGGGCTGCGCTCCGCATTCCGGGGCGATCGTCCAGGCCATGAACCAGTTGCTTGAACACCTCACCCCGCTCGGCAAAATCACGGAAAGCGTCGAAACTCGTGCCGCCGGGCGAAAAGAGCACCACCTGCCCGGGCCGCGCCAGCTGCCGCGCCAGTTGTACCGCGTGGTCCAGGCTGTCGGCGTGATGCATCTGCGGCGTGCCTTCGCGGCGCGGGTCCGGCTGGCCCAGGGCCCGCTCGATGAGCGGGGCCGCTTCGCCAAAAGTAATCACATGCACAACTTTGTGCCGCACGGCGGCAACCCAGGCGTCCCAGGGCAGGTGCTTGTCGCGCCCGCCGGCCAGGAGCACCACCGGTTCGGCAAACGAGTTGAGCGCGGCGATCGCCCGTTCGGGCGAAGTGGCAATCGAGTCGTTGTAATAGCTCACGCCCCGGTACTCGCGCACCCACTCCAGACGATGCTCCACCCCCGCGAACGTGCGCGCCACCTCGGCCATCGCCTCAACCGGCACATCCAGCGCGGCGACCAGGGCACAGGCGGCCAGGACGTTGGCCACGTTGTGCACCCCGCGCAGCAGCAGCTCATCGCGGTTGCAGACCCCGGTTTCGCCATCGCGCACGAGTGTCAGCGTATCGCCTTTCAGGTAGGCCCCCTGCGCGACCGGCTCACTGAGGCTGAAGTAGGCCACCTGCCCCGCGCAATAGCGCCCAAAATCCCGCGTGATGGGATCATCCCGGTTCAGCACGGCCCGGTCCGCAGCACCCTGGTACCGCAGAATGTTCAGCTTGGCGGCGATGTAGGCGGCCATCGTTGGGTGCCGGTCAAGATGATTGGGCGTGACATTCAGCACGGCGGCAACATGCGGGCTCCAGCCACCCGGCGGAAACAAAGGGCTGCCGGCTTCTGCCCGTCCGGCTTCCCCGGCGCGTTCGCCGTAGGACCCGGCATCCAGGTGGGTGCCCATAAAGTCCAGCTGAAAGCTGGACAGTTCCATAACCACCCGGTCACCGGGCTGAACCTCGCCGAGCTCATTCAGCAGAGGCTTGCCGATGTTGCCTCCCAGGTGCACACGTTTGCCTCCTGCTTCCAGCATCCTGGCCACCAGGCTGACGGTCGTCGTCTTGCCGCTCGATCCGGTCACGCCCAGGACCGGTGCCGGGCACAGATGGCAGAACAGGCGCGCTTCACTGCTCAGGGTCAGGCCACGGCGCCTGGCCTGGACCAGGACCGGCGCATCCAGCGGAACCCCCGGGCTGACAAAGAGCACGTCGCAGTCGAGAACTTCGGCCGGGTGACCGCCGAGCACATAGCGCACCGGCGAGACGTCCGCCAGCTCGGCCAGTGCCTCCTGCAGAGCCGCGCGATCCTTGAGATCGGTAACCGTAACCTGCGCACCCAGCGGCACCAGATAGCGGGCCAGGGCCGTGCCCTCGCGGGCCAGGCCCAGAACCGTGACCTTCTTGCCTTTCCAGTTGATCGGGACTGCTTTGTTCGCCATCCAAATACCGCTCTCGGCCGCGCCCCTACAGCAGAGCCAGGGCGATGCCCACCATCGCCGCCACAGCGGCGATCAGCCAGAAACGCTGCGTCACCTGCACCTCGGACCAGCCCAGGAGCTCAAAATGGTGGTGTACCGGCGCCATCTTGAACAGGCGCTTGCCTTTGCTCCATTTGAAATACCCCACCTGCAACATCACCGACAGCGCCTCACCAACAAACACCGCACCGATGACGGCCAGCAGGAGCCACTGCTCGGTCATCAGGGCCACGGTGGCGAGGGTCGCGCCCAGAGCCATCGAGCCGACATCGCCCATAAAGACCTGCGCCGGGTGCACGTTGTACCACAGAAACCCCAAAATCGCGCCCACCATGGTGAAGGAGAAGGTGCCAAGATAGGTCTGGCCCTGCAAGCAGGCGATCACGCCGTACGCAAAGTAGGCGATGGCACTCGTGCCTCCCGCCAGACCATCCAGGCCATCCGTCAGGTTCACCCCGTTGGCAAAGCCCACGATCAGGAACGCGGCAACGGGCACATACAGCCAGCCGATGTCCACCTCTTGCGCCAGGGTGGGCACAGCCATGCCGCCCAGCCCGAGCTCCAGACGTAGACCCACTGCGGCCAGCACGCCGATCAAAACCTGCCACGGGAACTTGAGCCGGGCTAACATGCCTACACCCGTGCGGTCGTGCAGGCTGCGCGAGTCATCGTACAGGCCCAGCAGGGCATAGGCCACCATCACGCCCAGCGGCAGCCACATCGAGGCCCTGCCGGCCAGGTTGGTGAGCACCGTCAGCAGCAACACCGGCACGATCATCATCAAGCCGCCCATCGTTGGCGTGCCCATCTTGACCTGGTGCGTGGACGGCCCGTCCGGGCGAATCATCTTGCCCACATGGTGCTGCTGGAGAAAGCGAATCAAAGGCCTGCCGGTCAGCACGGCCACCACGAATGAGGCGACTCCCCACCCCAGGGATTGCGCCATTGCCTCCAGGGATAGAGTGCCCATCAATTCCGCTCCACCTCGCGCCTGAGCCTGGCGACAATCGTCTCCATGGCGATCCCCCGCGAGCCCTTGACCAGCACCACGTCACCCTCCTGCAACAGTCCCTGCAGAATCTGAGCGGCCTCGTCATTGCCGGCGGCCTGATGGATGCTGGCCTGAGGCAGTCCCCCGGCCAGGGCTCCTGCCGCAATCAGCCGGCCCAGCTTGCCGACCGTGACCAGCAGCGAGACGGTACCGGCGGCCCGCTGCCCGACCAGGCGGTGACCTTCTTCCTCAAAGCTGCCCAGCTCCAGCATTCCGCCCAGAACGGCTACCCTGCGCCCGGTCCCGCCGGACAGCGGCTGATCGGCCAGCAGATCCAGCGCCGCCGTCGTTGAAGCCGGGCTGGCGTTGTATGTGTCGTCCAGAATGGTGGTGCCCCGTATCCCCGGCGCCACCAGCATCCGCACCTGAGCCGAGCGGTCCCGCAGGCCCGCGACGATCTGTTCCCAGGTCAGGCCGGCGCGCAGGCCGGCACCCGCCGCAGCCAGAACCCCGTACACATTGTGGCGTCCCAGGACCGGCAACGTGGCCTGCATCGCATCCCCATGATAGTGAATGCACAGCGACAGGCCTTCCAGTCCATGCGTCCGCACCTCATCAGCCCGGATATCGTTGTGCGCCTGCATGCCGTAGAACAAGACTTCGGCCGGCGTCAGATCGGCCATGGCGCGCACGCGCGGGTCATCGCCATTGAGCAATGCCAGCCCATGCTCCGGGAGGGCCTGCACCAGCTCCGATTTGGCCTGAGCGATGCGCTCGATGCTGCCCAGACGCTCCAGATGGGTCGGCCCGACATTGGTCACCACGCCGATCTCGGGCCGGGCGATGGTCGCCAACAGGGCGATCTCCCCCACGTCGTACATGGCCATTTCCTGGGCCAGCCACTCCACGCCGGGCTCGAGCCGCAGGATGCTGAGCGGCAGGCCGATCTCGTTGTTGTAATTCTCCGGACTGGAGAGGGTGGAGAATCGCTGACGCAGGACGCTGGCAATCAGTTCCTTCGTCGTTGTCTTGCCCACGCTGCCGGTGATGCCCACAACGTGACACTGCGGGTGCTCGCCGCGCCAGCAGGCAGCCAGTTTCTGTAGCGTTGTTAAGGTATCCGGAACCAGAAAACAGACCGGCAGCCGCAGCTCCACATCCGGCTGCAGCGGCTGCGTAACGTCGATCAGGCTTGCTCCAGCCTCGACGGGCCTGCTCACCAGCGCCGCGTGCGCACCGCGGCGGAAAGCGTCACCGACAAAGCGGTGGCCATCCGTGTGTTCTCCCGGAAGGGCCACGAACAGGCTGCCCTCACCCGCCTGCCGCGAATCTATCACAACACTTCGCAGCGGCGGGTGCAGCGGCTCCATCCAGGGCCACGGGCCCGTTCCCGCGGCCTTCCAGACGTGTGCCAGCGTTAGCGGCATCGAGTCAACCTAGCGCCCACCGGCACCGGACAGGCTTGCCGTGCTGAGACGCACGCTGTCCGGCGGCACACCCAGCAGCGTCAAGAGCTGCAGGGCAATCTCCCGGAAGACGGGGCCCGCCGCCCGGCTGCCCCACTGCTCCTTCTGCGGGCGCTCCAGGACCACCAGGATAGCGAACCGCGGGTCGTCCGCCGGCGCCCAGCCGGCGAAGGAAGCAATCACCTCGTTGGGATCGTAACCGCCGCTCGATGTGTAGACCTGCGACGTACCCGATTTCCCGGCAATGCTGTAGCCGTCAATGGCCACGGTCTGCTGCACCCGGTCTACAGCTCGCACAAGCATGTTGGTGACCTCTTCGGCCGCCTCGCGTGACACCGCCTGGCGCAGCACCTGCGGCACGGTTTCGGTGACCTGGGTCCCGTTGACCATCCGCGCCACCACGTAGGGGCGCATCAGGGTGCCATGGTTGGCCACGGCGCAGATTGCGCTCAGCACCTGCAAGGGTGTGGTGGCCAGCCCCTGCCCGAAGGAATTGGTGCCGAGATCCGACTCGTGCCACTCCGGGTTCCCCGGAAACCGCACCCACCCGGCCGTCTCCTGTGCCAGGTCCACACCGCTGAGCT
>JAEAME010002086.1_pt1 | contig 12311 bp, 13 predicted proteins | sample 8958731 | NCBI WGS metagenome assembly JAEAME01 (sample SAMN16933194, study PRJNA681113) | bioreactor sludge metagenome | isolation source: anerobic bioreactor sludge (Control) | place: India:Bengaluru | collected 2018-10-24 | reverse complement strand
ACAAAGAATAACTTTTATATCATATTCATGAGCTTTATCAAGTATTTCCAATACATTAAACTTATCTTTACTTTTATATTCCGGTGACATCGCCACTGTAATACCCAGATCATGCCATGTATCAACAAGATTGGGTACACAGTTTTCCATTGTCGATGTATTCCAAAAACTTATAGCGTATTTCATTTTCAACCTCCGTTATATTATTTTTTCAAGTATTTCTCCTATACTGCCATGCAAAACCAGATCGGAATTACTGTCTTTAGGCGTAGGAGTTTTATTAATCAGTATCAGTTTATTTCCTCTATAATAATCTATAAGACTTGCGGCAGGATATACACTTAACGATGTTCCGGCAACAATTAAAACATCGGAGCTAATAATAGCTTCTACTGATTTTTCAATAGTTTCTCTGTTTAATTCTTCTTCATATAAAACTACATCAGGCTTTATTTTTCCTCCGCATGAACAAAGCGGTACTTTACTACTTTCCAATATGTATTCTAATGGATAGTACTTACCGCATTTTGTACAATAGTTCCTGTACACAGATCCATGCAATTCTAATACATTCATACTTCCTGCTTTTTGATGGAGTCCGTCTATATTTTGTGTTACTATTGCTTTTAATTTACCTTTACGTTCAAGACAGGCAAGTTTTATATGTGCTTTGTTTGGAACGGCGTCAGGGTATACCATGTTAGTTTTATAGAAATCGAAGAATTCGGCCGTATGATTAATATAGAATGAGTGTGACAGTATTTCTTCGGCAGGATATTTATATTTAGTGTTATATACTCCGTTATTACTGCGAAAGTCAGGTATACCGCTTTCTGTTGATACACCTGCTCCTCCGAAAAATACTATGTTGTTGCTTTCTTCAATTACTTCTTGAAGGTTTAATTGATGTTTCACGTAATAAACTCTTCTTTCAAAATATGTCTTTACAATACTTCTTGGAAATCCACATGTTCGTATGTGCCTTTTACACTTACATAACTGACTTTTTTAAGTTTTGCAGTGTACTCCTTATCGCCTGTGACGCAAATCTTTACAACAGAGTTTCTGCCTTCGTTTAGGAATCTTCTGAGATCATCTGTTTTAACCGTTATCGGAACACTCCCTGCCTGCTTTCCTGCGATTACCCCGGGTATTAGACCGGTATCCCTTAACTTCTTGTTTCCCTTTTTACCAAGATCGTTCCTTTTGTCTGCCTGTAGTAATACTTCCTTTTCCAAGATATTACCCCCTTTATATATTTTTTTTGCAATGCTTGTAATTGGTATTATCATATACATAAAACTTTTTGTCAACCGTATAAATAAAAAATGCGGGTACGTAACCCGCATGGTTTAAGATAGTTTTTCTTATCTATATCTTATAGCAGAATAAAGTTTTGATAAAATTATACTGCCAATTATAATCGTCATTAATATTATGCCTATGTAAATCAGCATACCATTATCGCTTGTCGGTGGATGTGGTTCTGTAGTCGGACAAGGTTTATCAGTGGGTTTAACAGTAGGACACTGAGTAGGCTTTTGCGTCGGACACTGAGTAGGTTTCTGAGTCGGACACTGAGTAGGCTTCTGTGTCGGCTTCTGAGTAGGACACTGAGTAGGCTTCTGTGTCGGACACTGTGTAGGTTTCTGAGTAGGTATAATCTTACTTATTACTATGGCTACATGGCTTACATCGGCAGGTTTTCCGGAAGCGTTATCAGGAGACACCAGATTTGTATCATTTCTCACACCGGGCTGATACTGATAAAGATTATACGCATCACCTCCCTTTACTATTACGGCAAAAATCGGGAAGTTACTGTTCCAGGTGAGAACCTCTGTGTAGTCATTGCCCGGGTATGTTCCTATCGTAACGATAAATTCATTAGCCCCGTTAGGGTCTGCAATCCCCTGATTATTAAATTTTACAGTATATGTCCCCATAGCACCATTCCCGGGTATTTCGTAACGTATATGTCCCGGAGGTGGTATATAACTATTGGCGTCATTACCGGGATAAGTCTGAGGAGTTACACTTGAAGTGATCGTCATTATACTTAATGTAAATATACAGAAAAATCCGAAACAAAGACTTAAAGCTTTTTTCAAATGTTTCACCTTCTTTCTTTTTGTCATCAGTTAAATATATGTAGAAGGTTCTCAACATGTGAAAAAAGGCATCGGTTAATACCGACACCTTAATAACTAAACTTTATTTATGATAATTGTATTTAGGTTTTTTACAGAATGTCTTCTTATAGCAGTATGAAATCCCAAGCACGAATCCCAATACGAAGAATATTATTAATAATAACATATAAAGTATTACATACTTACATTTATGGTCAATAGGTTTACATGGAGTGCATGTGGGTTTAGCTGTTTTTATTTCAGTAGGGCAAACTGTAGGTTTGACAGTAGCTGTCGGACATTCAGTTGGCTTTATTGTAGGACTGGCTGTTGGATTATCAGTTGGGCATATAGGAGTAGCCGTTTTATTACATTCAAGTACTATATCATATGAGTTTGCATATACAGCGGGCATAATAATACCTATTACCAATGTAACAGCTATCAAAGCTAATATTAACTTCTTCAAGAATTCACCTTCTTTCTAGCATCTATATATTTATATATATGATTTAAAGAAGGGATTTGTTATTAAGAGTTAAGTATCGTTAAATATAGTAGAAAGCATATTTCTCTAATGCATCCATGAGAGCAATGATATTCTCAATCGGAACACCTGGGTACCAACCATATACCATTGTAAGACCGCCTTTTTTGCTTCCTATTTTTGTTACCTCTTCATGTATAAGCTGATTAATCTGTTTTGCTGTACCGTATGTTATAACGGATTGACGGTCAATGTCCAAATCCACGCATATTCTGCCCGCAAAATTAGACGCTATCCAATCGATACCATTTACCAGATCCTGAAGATTAATCACATCAACACCGCCGTAAATGAGGTCATCTGCAAGTGTACGTATGTCTCCGTCCGAATGCATATGTATTATAATACCTTTGTCTCTGGCAGGTTTCATAAGCCTGGTATATGAAGGTTTGATATATTTCTTAAACAATGAAGGTGAGATTAAAGGACCCTTTTGCATTCCCAAATCTTCTGCGTATCCTATCATATCAACGTCACATTTAATCCAGTTAGAGATAAACCAATAGTTATAATCTTCGATTTTGTTTATAAGGTCAGAAAGTAAAGGCTCTTCATCGGCCATATCATATAACAGGTTCTGATAACCCCTTATATCGCTCAGTCTCAAAAATGTGTGACCGTGAGGTAAGCCTACACCGAAAATATGACCGCCTTTTTTTAACTCTTCGCCATCCTTTTTAAATTTATCCCAGTCGGTACTTGGAAGCGAAGGGAATTGATATGTACTGTAATTGTCCCAGTCATATAAAGGATGTTTTATAACCGCACCTCTGATTCCGTCGATTTTAGTTAACCAGACACATCCGAACTCATCCGTAAAGGGAACATCTTTTTTACAGTCTCCTTGGAATGTGGGAGCGAAAGAATCGTTCGGACGGACAAAACCCGGGAAAAGAAAAGGATGTGATTCTAAACAGTCAAATATTAAATCATGCGGATATGCATTATATACCGCACCGTTTATGCAGAAGCTCACAGGTATCCAATCCGGATTTTCAAACCTGACGGCTTTTAAATAGTTTTCACGTTCTGTCATTGAATAACTGCCCCTTCCATTAATTCTTGTGGTCATGTATATATGAAAAGTACTTAAGAATCTCAGCCCGCCTGTAATAAGCGAGTCCTCGTTTGGAACTTTCGGCAAATTCCTTCTCCGTACTTTTACGGACACGTTTCGTTTTGGGATCATAGTCATAGAATAATACGAGATTAAGCTCTTTGTTTTTCTTGATTCTTTCATTTGCAAACTTTTTTGCAATATGATTGGGTAAGACAACCTTTTTACCGGCACGTCTGGATACAGGCAGTGTAATAATGTTCTCATATGCCTTTCTAATAACGGAGGTACATACAAATGCGTCACTGGAATCGATATCAATATAGTAATCATAAGGTTTTCCTACAAAACTGAATGCTTTCCTTATGGCAATCATTTTTTCTTCCTTGAAGCAAACAGGTCTTAAAACGGCAAAATAATCTACCTCTGCTATGTTGCTTAACTCTTTAACAACAACGCCTTCTGCGATAGCTTCAATAACGGTAAGCTCATTATTGTTAACCATATTCTCATAAGCATGAATATTCCTCTTTTTTAGTTTGTCAGTAAACTTCTCGCCTTCAAGTACAGGTAAATCTCCAAAATAACTGTCAAGTTCCTCGAGATTACCGATATACAGCCCCGAATGGGTCCAGAACCCCGATATGCCCAGATTAGTCATCTGCCAATTATTTCGTTTGAGCAGTATATCACCCGGTTGTAAACTTTCTTTAATATCCGTTAAGTACCTTTTTGTAATGTGTTTCTGTTTTCTGAGAGGTAATTCGAGTCCCGTCATACTGACCATGATATATTTCTGAACGGGAAACACCATAATATACATCACTTGCTTTGTTTTCTCTTTAAGCGCAGACCTGTTTTTCAATATGCTTTTTATATTGGCCAAATATACCAGCACATACAGAATGTACTGAACAAGAGTTCCTGTATAGTGAAAAGTTTTATACTTGGATTTTAATGTTCCTTTTACGGCAAACTCAACCTGCTTTAAGGTAAGTAATGATAAAAACAAAAGTAGAAGTCCCAGGAGTACAAGTAAAACCAATCCCGAAAACCTTATATATTTACTAAACTTATAGACAAGGATAAAAAATATAACCAGCTTGGCAGAATGTATTAACAGGAGCTTTCTTTCTAAATGAAGAAAAAAAGCTCTTAATATTCTTTTACTATCAATAATTAACAATAGATTTATAGTTATTGATAATATTAACCATAGAACTAATTTTACTAACTCCATTACAACTTCCTTTAAGAATTAATCATTTCATACCGGTGTATATAAGGATTGCATCTCTTAAAAATATAGTTAATCCCGGAATCTTTTTGTCATAAAATGCTGTAAATCTCTCATCGTCAACATACATCCGGGCAAGAGAGGCATGAGCCTCTTTACTGTATGTGTTCCATGTATAGGATAACCATTGTCTGTGCAAATCAGCAGCCTTCTGAGCAAGAGGACCGGCAGGATCGCCTTCGCTATATGCCTTTTCCAGCGTATTGATTACATCTTCACCTAATTTTACAAATTCGTTATACTGCTGCTCTGTCATATTGAGAAGTTTACGGTTTGATTTGTCAACGGTTTCTTCACCGTACTTTTTTCTTATCTCATTTCCGTACTTCTTTTCATTTTCATCAACCATCTGCTTTTTAAAGCCTTTAAATTTGTCACTGTCTTTCATTATAATACTCCCTTCCTTCATTGCAATTGTTTTTTCTACATTTGCAATTAACAAATCAATTTGCTCTCTTTTTTCGAGAAGTCTCTTATGGTGTTCCTTCAATGCCAAAGTCTCGTTAAAAGAGCGGGAAGTTATTATTTCCTTAATTTGATCAAGACTGACATCAAGTTCTCTGTAAAAAAGGATTTGCTGCAGTTTATTGATTTCGTTTTCCCCATAGATACGATAACCCGATTGACTGATTCTTGCCGGCTTTAATAAACCAATCTCATCATAATATCTAAGGGTTCTGGTGCTTACTCCTGCCATCTTACTTAACTTCTGAACGGTATACTCCATAAATAAAACTCCTTTATTGCTAAAAGCAAATATACAATACACCTTTACGTAACGTTAATGTCAACAGGGAAAATTAAAAATTATTATAATCCTGTATAGGATAAGTATAGTCAATGATACTCAGCCATCTGTTAAACTTCCGTCCTACATTTTTTGATATCCCGACGCACTCAAAACCAAGGGATTCAAAAAGTTTCTGACTGTTTTCATTAGGATAATCTATGCATGCCGTGGCAGTAAAATAGTTCAGTTCTTTTAGCTTTTTAAGCAGTGCCTTTATTATTTCCTTGCCATATCCTTTTCTGCAGTTATCAATATCAAAATACACAGATAACTCAACTGTGTATTTATATGCTTCACGTGCTTTAAACTTATTTGCATACGCATAACCTACAATAGTTCCGTTAACTTCATATACAAGCCAAGGGTATGATTTAGTATACTCGATTATTCTTTTTTGTATTTCATCCGATGTAGGTGCGATTACTTCAAATGAAATGGTAGTATTGGTCACATAATATGAAAAAATCTCTGCAATTCTTTCAGCATCCTTTATTTGTACATCACGTATCATAAAATCACCTGTAAGAAGAAAATTATCTTTCGAAAAGATAATATACCACAGCGATATTTATAAAGCTATAGTTTATTTGTACTTAAATATTCTCTGTGTTAAAATAAAATGTATTTTATATTAGGAGGAATTGACTGATGAAATTATTATGGAGACTTGGAAAAGAAGCTATAAGGTATAAAGGATTATACATAATAGCCATTCTTTCTACGTTTACATTAACAATTATAAATCTGACCGCTCCAAAATTATTATCCGAAATGACATCAATAATAGAGAACGGAAAAACACAAGATTCGGGAGACAGAATAGCATTACTTACTATAATGTTACTCGTACTGTATTTGATAAGAATACTCTTTAGATATTTAAGCAACTATCTTGCGCATAAAGCGGCATGGAGCCTGGTAGGCGATATGCGTGTCCGTTTATATAATCATATACAAAGTCTGTCAATGAGCTTTTTCCATGATAAACAGACAGGTGATCTAATGAGCAGAGTGGTAAATGATACGGCAACATTTGAGCTTTTATATGCACATATCATACCTGAAATGGTCACTAATATAGTAACGGTGATAGGAGTTATGGCAGTTTTAATGTCTGTTAACTTAAAGCTTGCACTTCTGACATGTATACCGGTTCCTTTTATACTTCTTGCCGGTTTATTTTTTGCCAAAAAAGTAAGGCCAAACTTTGTAGTGGCACAGAGAGTACAGGCGGAGTTGAATTCAAAACTTCAGGACAATTTTTCGGGTATTCATGAAATACAGGCTTTCGGACAGGAAAAATATGAGTCCTCACAAATAGCAAAATATGCCGACGAGTATACAAAGGCTAACCTCCATGCCCTGAACCTAAGCGGGATATTTCATCCCGGTGTTGAATTTCTTTCTGCAACAGGAACCCTTATAGTTATGGGAGTAGGAGGATTGTTCGCTTTTAAATGGGGTCTTTCGGTAACGGACATAATCGCGTTTTTGTTATATCTTTCTTTGTTTTACGCCCCTATATCTTCGCTTGCCAGAATACTTGAAGATATACAGCACTCATATGCGGGTGCCGAACGTGTGATGAGAATACTGGATACGAATACCGATATAAACGAAGCACATGATGCGGTTAAACTTGAAAATGTTAAAGGAAGTATATCTTTTGAATCGGTATCATTCCGATATGAAACGGGGAATACGGTTTTAAAAGATATATCTTTTTCGTGTGAACCCGGTCGGATGGTTGCGTTGGTAGGGCCTACAGGTGTGGGAAAGACAACTCTCACCCAGCTCATATCAAGGTTTTACGATCCGGTAAAGGGCAGGATAACAATAGACGGACAGGATATTTCAAAAGTAACATTGGAAAGTTTAAGAAGCAATATTGCACCAGTGCTGCAGGATACATTTCTGTTTAACGGAACAATAGCAGAAAATATAGGTTATGCGGATCCAAAAGCAAGTATGGATGAAATAATAGAAGCGGCTAAAGCTGCGCGAATACATAATAACATAATGGAAATGCCTGAAAAGTATGAAACTCAGGTAGGGGAGAGGGGAATAAGACTCTCCGGAGGACAGAAACAACGTGTTGCAATAGCACGTGCAATATTACGTAAATCTCCTATAATAGTATTGGATGAAGCAACGGCTTCCGTGGATGTGGAAACGGAAAAAGAAATACAGAAAGCCATATCGGACCTTTCGGGAACGAGAACAATAATAGCAATAGCCCACAGATTATCTACTATACAAAATGCGGATATGATATTGGTGCTTGAGGATGGACAGATAGTGCAGAAAGGGACACACAACGAATTACTTGTGCAGGAGGGCCTGTATAAAAGACTTAATAATGCACAGCGCACGACTGAATAAAAACGGGGGAGAATTGTGTCGCAGATTAGTGTATCTAATTTAACATTTAGCTATGACAGCAGCTATGAGAATATATTCACTGACTGTTCTTTTGTGATTGACACCGACTGGAAGCTTGGTTTTATAGGAAGAAACGGAAGGGGTAAAACAACCTTTTTCAATCTTCTTCTTGGCAAGTATGAATATTCCGGTGTTATTACTGCATGTGTGTCGTTTGATTACTTTCCTTTTGAAGTAAAGGATAAAACAGAAAATACAATTGACTGCATTAAAGACATTTATAGCGGAGAGTTATGGAAGTTAAAAAAAGAATTGTTTAATCTTTCGCTTAACGAAGAGGTACTGTACAGACCTTTTGACACACTCAGTAACGGTGAAATGACAAAAGTTATGCTGGCTGCACTGTTTTCAAAGCAGAACAATTTTTTACTGATAGATGAACCGACAAACCATTTAGACATTGAAGCCAGACAGAAAGTCAGCGAGTATTTAAGCAAAAAGAACGGATTTATTGTTATATCCCATGACAGAGCTTTTCTTGATAATTGTGTCGACCACATATTGTCAATAAATAAATCAAATATAGAGGTTCAGAAAGGGAACTTCACATCCTGGAACGAGAACAAGAAGAGACAGGATGATTTTGAAACGTCCGAAAATGAAAAATTGGAACATGAAGTTGACAGGCTAAAGCTGGCAGCTAGTAGAAACAGTACCTGGTCAGATAAAGTAGAAAAAACAAAAATAGGTACCGGCTTATTAGACAAAGGATATATAGGTCATAAGTCTGCAAAAATGATGAAAAGAGCAAAAGTGATAGAAGCAAGACGAGAAAAAAGTATTGAAGATAAATCACATCTGCTAAAAAATATAGAAAGAAAGGATACAATAATCTTAAAACCCGCCTGCTATCACAAAAACAGACTGATAGATGTTTCAAATCTTTCCGTATATTACGGAGAAAATAAAGTTTGTGAGAATATTAATTTTGATATCAAAAGAGGAGAAAGAATAGCTCTGTGCGGAAAAAATGGTTCAGGCAAGTCAAGCATACTAAAAATACTTATAGGACAGGATATATCATACAGCGGGACCGTAGTGAAAGGCAGTAATATGATAATTTCATATGTACCGCAGGATGTATCATATTTAAAAGGTGATTTAAAGAGTTTTGCAGATGAAAACAATATTGACGAAAGCCTTTTCAAGGCTCTTTTAAGACAACTTGATTTTTCAAGAACTCAGTTTGAAAAGGATATAAGCGAATACAGTGCAGGTCAGAAGAAAATGGTAATGATAGCAAAAAGCCTGTGTGAAAATGCACATTTATATATATGGGATGAACCTCTCAATTATATTGATATTATCTCGCGAATGCAGATAGAGGATCTTATAACAAATTACAGACCTACAATGGTGTTTGTGGAACATGATAAAGTTTTTATAGAAAAGATATCTACAAAATATATAAGATTATGATAAAAACCTGATAACAGGCTCACCGAATAAATATCCGGCACCTATAAAACAAAAATTCCAAACAGCGATACCGACAGTTGAAGCAAAAGAGTATTTTAAAAAATTTAACCTGAGCGCTCCGGCAGGCAAAGACACAAGTGTTCTTGCCACGGGTATTAGCTTACCTACAAAAACTCCCCAGTAACCATATTTTCTTATCCGCTCAATTATTTTATCTATTTTTTCTTTTTGCTTAGGAAACTTTATCATATACTTATTAAGAAGTATGACCCCTCCGAACCTCCCGATATAATACAGAACCCAACTTCCTAAAAGGCCGGCAAGTATTGAAAGAAAAAAAGCATAGAAAAAGTTTATGCCTCCCTGATATGTCCATATGCCGGTAAGCGGCATTATTACTCCGGCCGGAAAACCGGGTATATTCATATACTCCAGAAAAACGATTATAAATATAGTTAATGCTCCGTATTTTTGAAAGTATTCGGTAAATACATCTATATTTAAACCCATTTGATCAGTTGCCGTCCTTTTTAAAAAGTATATCCAAATCTTTTTTTGATATTTTACGTTCAAGTGAATCTAAAACTGTGTCCATTTGTTCTGTAGTGCCAAAAGCTACTATGGGTATGGAACTAAAATCCTGTAACAGTACATAATGCAACATTATATCAATTACAGAATAACCTGTTTTCACACATATATTCTTTATTTTATCAAACATATCGTCATTGTCTTTATTTGCATAAAGTGTTTTAGCATTATCCGATATATTAAGGCATTTATATCTTTTTATAAAATAGCCTCCTGCAAGTGCCATATACGCCATTAGGTTCATATTACTGTTTTTGTGATACATAAGTGTTTCATTATCTGCCTGTATCATATCATTTTTCTCAAAAAAATCTTTATTCGCTTTTGTGAGGGACAGCATGACCTGATTTGAAACAAACCCTTTAGCCCCCGACTTTTGTGCGTACTCATTTGCTTCGATTATTCTCGGGAGGGTCCAGTTAGAGCAACCGTAATATCTTATATAACCTGTCTTACATATATCTTCAAGGCAATCTATTATTTCGCAAACGGTTTTGTTCTTATCGTCTCTGTGCAGAAAGTATAAATCAATATAATCCGTTTTTAACATATTTAAACTTGTGTATAAATCGGATTTTATTTCATCCGGGTTCATGCGTGGTATATCCATGCTCTTTATATCCGGATGAGCTCCTTTTGTAGAAATAATAATATTATTTCTGCATTTTCTGGATTCTATATATTTACCCAATACAAACTCGCTGTTTCCGTAAACACGGGCGGTATCGATAAAATTACAACCTTTTTCAATGAAGAAATCCAGTTGCCTGAAACATTCGTCCTGGGTAATACTGTTACCGAATGAGGCCGTTCCCAGACATATATCGGAAACGTTTAAATTTGTTTTTGGAATAATAGTTTTATGCATTTTTATATCCTAACTTAATATTTTTTTAAATAAGAAAATCTGTATACCTGAGGGCAGCAGATCCAATAGTTTTAATCTTATGCCCGCACATACTGTATATATTAAACGCGGATGTTTTAAGCATAATATTTTATAGATCCTTTTGGATAATATTAAAGGGTTTTTGGCTTTACCCGTTTCATTTAAAACTATTTTACGCATTCTTGCGGCATTTACAGGATATAGTTTTGTTTTATTGCACAATTTGTTCAAAGACTCGTGAGACTTAGTTATTAACATTGTATCAAAAGCTCCCGGTCTTACGATTACTACATGAATCCCAAGTAAAGCCAGTTCCATACTTAATGAATATGCATACGCATCCAAAACAGTCTTGGAAATAGAGTATATGCCGTTAAAAGGCATTGGTTTTAAAGGAGCCAGTTCACTTGTGGCAATTATAATTTTTGATTTATCCGACAGTAGGCTTATGATTTCCTTATTGACTCTGTATACACCCAATAAGTTTACGTCAAGAATCTTTTTAAAGTCGGTTTCGTCGATTTCTATAAGAGAATCCATCATGTAAATACCCGCAAAATGAATGACGGCGTCTAAGTGGCCTGTCTGTTTTTTGATTACATTTACGGCATTCTGAACACTCTCATTATCTGTTATATCGGTATTTATATAACAAATGTTTTCGTTATCAATATTTGGAGATTGTTTGTCAAGATTAAATATATAATAACCTTTTGAAGACAAAAAACAGGCAAGACTTGAACCAAGTCCTCCCGAGCCTCCTGTTATTAGTATATATCCTCGTTTTTCGCTGCCCGTTTGCATATCTGACCACTTATATTGATAATATTTGTAAAACGATTATATTCTAATAAGTAATGATAAATAAGTCAACATATATGTATGTTGACTTATTTGATGCTATTTGCTTTTTATCTCGGTTTTCTTCAAGAAAACATAACTTAACATACTTACTAATATTGTGATCACCGTAAATGATATCATTGCCGAATATACTGATCCGAACATAAAATCAAGTGCTTTATAAGTGTATTCCATTACGATACTTCCCGATATTGAAGAGGCAATCATAGGTAACACAAAAAATAAACCGATAGGTATTCCTGCCGCAATTGCAACTTTGCCTTTCTGTCCGGTTCTGTAGAAG
>JAEAME010002084.1_pt1 | contig 12316 bp, 12 predicted proteins | sample 8958731 | NCBI WGS metagenome assembly JAEAME01 (sample SAMN16933194, study PRJNA681113) | bioreactor sludge metagenome | isolation source: anerobic bioreactor sludge (Control) | place: India:Bengaluru | collected 2018-10-24 | reverse complement strand
CCCGGTCGCTTTTTTTGGGGCAACGAGAAGATCCGGTCGATCTCGTGCAGCGGGACCTCCCGTGCGAGGACGACCCGGTCGTACCCCAATCGTTTCGCGTAGGCCACCCCCTCGGCACTGGTGATCGTGCACTGGGTGGAAGCGTGGCGCGGGAGGCCGGGGACGACATCGCGGGCAAGCATGGCGACACCCGGGTCCTGGATAAGGACGGCATCTACTCCCATGGCATACAGGTCCCGAAGGTACCTGGCAACATCGGGAAGTTCCCGGTCGTGGACCAGGGTATTGACCGTCACGTATACCCTGGCACCGCGCAGGTGCGCATACTCCAGTGCTTTGCACAGCTCCTCGTCGCTGAAATTTGCACTGTATTTCCGGGCCCCGAACCGTTTCCCGCCGATATAGACCGCATCGGCACCTGCGTTGACCGCAGCGACGAGCGAGTCCATCGACCCTGAGGGGGCAAGGAGCTCGGGAAGAGGAGCCTGTTTTCCAGCCATGAAACCACGTATATAGTAGGTATCCGCTGGGGCAGTGATAAAGCCAGCAAGGGGGGGAGCCATTTCGAGCAGGGGACTTATATGTCCCGCTGATCTATCCACTCTTATGCAGTGTGTCGCCTCCCTTGTGGACCCCCGGTATATTCCGGATGCGCAAGAGGGCGGGGCCGATCTGGTCGAGCTCCGGCTGGACCTCTTTCCCAAGGATTTGTCGCCGGAACAGGCGGCATGTATCAGGAAGTGCACCCTCCCCATGATTATCACCGTCAGGAGCCGGCAGGAGGGAGGCAATTTTCGCGGCTCTCCTGATGACTGGTGGGCGCTGGTCTCCCCATGGCTCACCGATGCAACCTATGTCGACGTGGAACAGGACTTTTCCATGCTCGCCCCGTTTGTCCAGGACGAGGGGCCCGATATCATCGCCTCCTTCCATTCCGGGCGGATGCTGCTTGGCGGGGAGATGGGGGCGGTGGCATCGCGGCTCCGGGCGTATGGCATACCCAAGGTCGTGGTCCGGCCGGAGAACCCCATCGATGTCCTGACGCTCTGCTGGTTCACCCAGCGGACAGAAAAGCCGATCATCACCAGCATGATCGGATCACGGTACCGGTATACGCGGGTCATGCTCCCCCTCTTCGGCTCGGCCATGGCGTTCGCTTACGCAGGGGAGCCAACCGCAGAAGGGCAGTATCCTATCCGTGAGATGCGGCAGATGATGGATACCCTAATGGAGTAGCTATCGTCCCGTTTCGGGAGTGCCATCATTTCAGGTTCCCTTCCCGGACAAAATTCCTGTACTTCCCCTGTTCGAGGGCTGCATCAATCAGTATCAGGGCAAGCATCGCTTCTGCCACCGGGAGGAGCCGTGGGACGATGCAGGGGTCATGCCTTCCGCCGGTCGAGACCGTCGTCTCCTCCCCCCGGCTGGTACGGGTTTTCTGGGGGAGGGCGATCGATGCAGTGGGTTTGACTGCGATCCGGACGACGATCTCATTGCCATTGCTGATGCCCCCGAGGATCCCCCCTGCATGGTTGGAGAGAGACCCTGTCGCGTCCATCGGGTCGTTATGCTCGCTCCCTTTCAACCGTGCAGCGCGAAACCCGTCACCAATCTCCACCCCTTTCACGGCGCCGATCCCCATCATCGCAGCGGCGATCCGGCTGTCGAGCTTCCCAAAGACCGGGTCGCCGAGTCCTGTCGGCACCCCGGTTGCCGAGATCCGGATGATCCCCCCGACCGAATCTCCCGCTTGCTTCGCCTTCCTGATCTCCTCCTCCCTGCCAGCGGGGTCCGATATCCCGTGTATCTCTTCGACCGTTCCCGATACGGCGATCCCGATCCTGGCAAGGCACTTTGCCGCAACCGCACCGGCAGCGACCCGTGCCACTGTCTCGCGGCCTGACGACCTTCCGCCACCCCGGTGATCCCGGAATCCGTATTTTTCCTGGAAGGTGTAATCGGCATGACCGGGGCGGAAGACCTCCCGGAGCGGGTCGTAATCTGAGGAGCGTGCATCGGCGTTCCTGACAATGAGGGCAATCGGCATCCCGGTGGTCTTTCCCTCAAATACCCCCGAGAGGATCTCGACCTGGTCCGGTTCTGCCCGCGGCGAGGTGAGGGGGCCGGTCCCGGGCCGCCTCCGGTCGAGTGCCGGCTGGATATCCTCCACCGAGAGGGGGAGCAGGGCAGGGCACCCGTCGATGACAACCCCGAGCGCCTTCCCGTGGCTCTCCCCGAAGGTGGTGATCCGGAACGATCTCCCAAAGGTATTCATGGCATCGCGTCCCTGACCAGTTCCAGCGGCGGGGCAATTCCCGTGAAGTGCCGGAACTGGGCGGCAGCCTGGCGGACAAACATCTCTGTCCCGGGGATGGTCTGACATCCGGTGTTCCGGGCGATCCGAAGGAGCGGTGTCTCGGGCGGAGTGTACACGAGATCGAACACGGTCATCGTGGACCGGAGCTGGTGCTTCTGGAGCGGGCTCTTCAGCTCCGGCTCCATGCCAATTGAGGTTGCATTGACCACCACGGTGGGATTGAGACGGTCGAATGCCCCCGGCGGCCCATACGAACACCCGAACCGCGTTGCCAGCACCTCTGCTTTTTCGACGGTCCGGTTCAGGATCGTGACGTCCATGTCGAGCGAGAGGAGAGCGTAGACCGCTGCAGCAGCCGCCCCCCCGGCACCCAGCAGTACTGCGTTCTCCCCGCGAAGTTCCGAGAGGGGTTCGCGGATCCCGATCCAGTCCGTGTTGTATCCATAGATCCGTTTGCCGGACCACACGACCGTGTTGACCGCCCCGATGGCATCTGCATTCACCTCGATATCAGTGAGGGAGGACAGGATCTCCTGCTTGAAGGGGATGGTCACCGACATCCCCCGGAGATCACACTCGTTTGCCAGCCGGAGGATACGGGAGAGATCAGGGTCCTGGAACCGCAGGTAGTGGCAGAAAAGTCCGTAGCGGGAGAAGAGACGGTTGAACAGTGCAGGGCTTTTGCTCTGGGTGGCAGGGGAACCGGCAATGGCAAACAGGCGTGTCCGGGGCTCCCACAGGTCCTTATCGGTGAGCACCCGTGCATCGTTGACGTCACTGTCAGAAATCCCGGAGCCGGAGAGGAACGAAACAAGGCTCTCCCGGGCATGTACCGTGACCGTCCCTTCATTGAGGAATTTTTGTATGGTGAGGCAGACCTCGTTTGGGCTTCTTGCAGTAGTATCGACAGAAAAATCGGATGCGGCCGCATAGAGCGGACGCCGCATCTCGAGCAGGGCAGCGATCTCTTCCCGCAGGGGGAGCGTGGTGAGCGGAGGCCTGGTCGAGGCAGCGATCCGCTTCTCGATCACCGATTCGTCCGCTTCGAGCAGGACAACGGTACTCCCACGCCGCAATAAGGCGACATTGGCAGGATCAAGGATCACCCCGCCCCCGGTGCCGACCACTGCATCCCCCGCCGGCAGGGTTCGGACCACCTCGCGCTCCCGCGCCCTGAACCCGTCCTCTCCTTCACGGGAAAAGATCTCGTGGATGGTCATGCCGGCTGCAGTCTCTATGATCGCATCGGTGTCAAGGAACGGCACCGAGAGAAGATGGGAGAGGAGACGGCCTGTCTCCGTCTTTCCTGTCCCCCGGAACCCAATCAATACCACTCTCATAAAAGGCCCACTCTTTGTAGTATTTCCCAGAATTCCGGAAAAGACTTGCTGACGCATTCTGCATCCATGACCGTGACCCCTCCGACCGCGAGCCCGAGCACCGCGGTGCTCATGGCAGTCCGGTGATCCCCGGCAGGATCGATACTGCCCCCATGCAGGGGTGCAGGCCGGATCGTGATCGACCCGTCCCCTTCCGCCCGAACATCCCCTCCGAGTGCCTGGAGGATCGTGAGAATGGCGAGGATCCGGTTGCTCTCTTTGAACTTCAGGTGGGAGATGCCAGTGAACCGGGACGGGGATCGTGCACAGGCTGCGACCATGCAGAGGGTCTGCACCGTATCGGGAGAACCTGACAGGTCCATCTCGATTCCTTCCAGGATGCCGTCGCTCTCAAGCGTGACGCAGTCATCCGCATACGATACCCGGCATCCCATGGAGGCTAGTGCCTGGAGGAACTGCCGGTCGCCCTGCACTGAATCAGGAGAGAGAGCAGAGATGCGAGCCCGTCCCCCGCAGACGGCCGCCATGGCAAAAAAGTATGATGCCGAGGAGTAGTCCCCCTCCACAGAATACTCTCTTCCCTGGTAGCAGTTCCCCGGTTGCACGAAGAACCGGTCATACCCTGCCCGTTCTACTGTTACGCCGAACGCTCGCATGACATCGACGGTCACGTCAAGATACGACCGTGAGACTGCCCCGGGAAGGAGCATGAGTGCAATCCCGGACTCCGCGTACGGGGCTGAAAGCAGGAGCGACGAGGCGAACTGGCTGCTCACCGTGCTGTCCACCCGTACTGCTCCACCACGAAGGCTCCCGTCGACCAGGAAGGGAGGAAAACCGGCAGCTTCGAGATACTGGATACGGCCGCCGATGGTATTCAGGGCAGAGACCAGGCCTTTGACCGGCCGCTCTTTCATCCTGGGACTCCCGGTGATGATCAGGGGAACCCTGCAGAGGAGCGCAACGGTGGTGAGGAGGCGGAGGCTCGTCCCCGAATCGCCCATGTCAAGGGTTGCATACTCCTCGCACACCGGCCCGCCAGCCGTTCCGGACACCTGGATCTGGTCTCCATTCCATTCCAGGGAAACCCCCATCCGCTTCAGGATAGAAGCCGTGATTTCGGTGTCAACGGAGCGGAGCGGCCTACGAATGGTGCTCTCCTCCCCTGCAAGCCCTGCCGCGATCATGGCCCGGTGGGTATAACTCTTTGAAGGCGGGGCGGTCAGCCTGATATCGATGTTCCGATGTTTTTCCAGCGTGATGTTCATACCGGCACCTCCACCTCGGTGTAACAGCCAAGTTCACGGAACCGCGACTTCTCGCCGAGGGCGGCAAGTGCTTCCTTGCAGGCAGGAGAACAGGCAAGATCGATGAAGAAGAGGTACTCCCCCATGCTTCGTTTTGATGGCCGCGACTCGATCCGGGTGAGGTTGATCCCGCGTTCTGCAAATATACCCAGTATCTGGTAGAGCAGCCCGGGTTGATCCTTTTCCGGATCGACGAGGATGCTGCATTTTGTGCAGCCTTCGTCACTGCCTCGTGTGCGTGAGATCCTGATAAACCGTGTTGTATTGCCCGGGTTGTTCTCCACGTTTCCCTGCAGTATCGGGACCTTGTAGAGATCGGCAGTCATCCGGGAGACGATCGCGGCCGCTCCTCCCGGTGATTGGGCGAGTTCCCGTGCGCTCGCAGCATTGCTGCTGGTATGGATCACCGGGACCTTCAGTGCATTGACGATCCGGCTGCACTGCTCATGGGTCTGGGGGTGGGCGTAAAGCACGGTGATATCCTGAACCGGGATAAAACCGGCCAGGTGGTGGTGGACCGGCATATACAGTTCGGCCGTGACAAAGACCTGGTGCTGGAGCAACCCGTCAAGGGTGGGGCCGACACCGCCGGCCTCGCTGTTCTCGATCGGCACAAGCCCGTCACCGGCCCCCTGCCCGACCTGGGAAAATATCTCGTGGATGGTCGGGAGGATGATGATCTCTTCCGCAAATGCCCTGATCGCCAGTTCATGAGAGAACGTCCCTTCCGGACCGAGGACAAGGAGGGTCATCGCCGCACCATCGCATCGATCAGGTAGTCGGTCTCTTCGACAGCTTTCTGGCTGTATCCTTCGAAATAACGGGCATTATCTATAAAGAGTTCCCGGAATGCCGCTTTATCCCGGTCATCGATCACCTGGCGGAGGTGCGACAGCGAGTGATTGCAGGCTGCCAAAACAGGCGGCAGGTATGGGTTTTCGGTGAGGATATCCCCGTATAGGTCAGGGTCCTGCGAGAGAAGCCTCCCGACCAGCCCCATCTCGATCTGGTAGACCGGGCTCCGGTAAGGTTCGGTTGCTCCGGGGCTCACAGCAAGCCGCCGCATCGTCTCGGCGACCGTCAGGGTGACAAAATGGGTCAGTCCCTGGACCACGGCCATCATCCGGTCGTGCTCTTCCGGGCTCGCGAGGGTGATCTGCGCCCCTTCCCGCTCGAAGATGGAGAGGAAGGAGGCGAGGGATTCATCGGAAATCCGTGCCGGGGTTGCGATGATGGTCTGCCCCCGGAGGGATGAGACCGTCGGCCCGAACATCGGGTGAAGCCCGATGACCGAAGCCCTGGATGCGAGCATAGCCGCAACCGGGCCGGTCTTGAGCGAGGTGAGGTCACAGACGATCTGGTCCTCGCGAAGGATCGGCGCAATCTCCCGGATGACCCGGACCGTCTCCCGGATAGGAACCGACAGCATGACAATGCTGCAGGATGCGGCGATATCGTGGCAGCGCGACTGGGCACTCCGTCCGCAGACCTGCACCCTGCACCCGGCCCGGGTGAATACTTTTGCAAAGAGGGACCCCATCCTGCCTGTCCCCCCGATGATACCGACATCCATGCCTTCACTTCTCGATAATACGCTCTTTGACGGCTATGCCAAAGTGCCTTCCGGCAGAAAGCGCCCGGCCGAGCACCCGGTCTCCGGGAGCAAGTGCCACGACCGATATTGGCACTCCGCCATCTCCGACCAGGCGCACGGTCTCGGCATTCTGGAGGACGAGGCTCGCTTTCACCTCCCCGTATTCTGCTTCCACCAGGAGGAGCGGCCGCTGCTCGATCTTGACCCGGCCGACCCCCGCATCCCGCAGCATGCCGGTATGGGTGGCGGCAAGCACGTGGTCCCCTGCCTTCAGGTCCGAGAGATAGGCGGTCTTTCCCCCGGGGACCAGGGTGTAGGCATGCACCGCTCCCGCATTGACCCGGAACGGGCGCGGGTTGACGTAGGGGTTCTCCAGAGTCTCGGCCTGCACGAGGAGAAACGCGGACGAAGTATTCCCGACAAGGATCCCCTCCCCATCCGAGAGCATGGAGACGGTGTCCACGCAGACCCGGTCCCCCATGCCGATCGGGCGGATTGCCGTTATGGTGAACGGCACGAGCTCCACTGAACCGGAGCCGGCCTTCACCATGCTCCCGATCTTTTTGATAACCCCCGGACCGGCATCCTTCACGAGCACCCCGCAGACACCCTTCTCAAGGACGGTGAGTGCCACCTCTGCCTCGGCCTCGCTCCGCACCACCGCGATGATCCGGTCGGAGATCGCAACGAGGTTTTCAAGCGGGATCACCCGCCAGTCCCCGGTCTCCACGATCACGTATCCCTTTTTGGCGAGCGCTTCTGCCTCGGCCATTGATTTGCCGCCCTCAATTCGTACCTCAAAGACGTCGTTTCCCCACAAGAGATCCCCATCTTCGGAGACGACCTTCACCCTTCCCAGTGCCTTGACCGGTGCCGCTGAGGGTGCGACGATCACATCCGCCCCGCTCTCAAGGGCCGTTGTGATTAGTTCTTTTTTGAAAGGACGGACATCCACCCAGAATTCCTTCATCGGCACCCTCTCAGTGCCTCGTCAGGATCGACCTCGTCATGGACCACCTTGCAGAGCGCCTCGACAAAAGCACGGGGGTTGTCCCGCTGGAACGCATTCCGTCCCACGCAGACCCCGGCACCTCCTGCCCTGACCGCATCCCGGATGGCTTCAAGGGTCTCGCGGTCACCGGCTTTCTCGCCGCCGGCCACAAACACCGGGACCGAGCATGCCGAGACGATCTTTCCAAAGGAGACCGGGTCCCCGGTGTAGTTGGTCTTGATCAGGTCGGCGCCGAGCTCCTCGGCAACCCGGACACAGTGCCCGACTGCCCCTTGCGAGTAGGGATCGATCCCTTTCCCCCGCGGGTAGATCATAACGAGCAGGGGCATCCCCCAGCGGTTGCAGTCCCTGACAATCGTTGCCGCCTCCTCGAGCATTTTCGACTCGTTCGGTGCACCGAGGTTGATATGGATCGACACAGCATCGGCCCCAAGGGCGATCGCCTCTTCGACCGTGCAGACGAGCACCTTGTCGTTCGGGTCAGGGTTGAGCGAGGTGCTCCCGGAGAGATGGACGATGAGGCCGATATCCCGGCCCCGTCTCCTGTGCCCTCTCTTGACAATTCCCTTGTGGAGCACGATCGCGTTTGCCCCTCCATCGCTCACATCGGAAATTGTCTTTGTCATGTCAGTCAGTCCTTCAATCTGGCCGAGCGTAAACCCGTGATCCATCGGTACAATCACCGCACGGCCGGTGTTCCGGTTCATGATCCGTTCGATCCGGATCTCCTTTCCAATCATCAATCATCCCTTCAGAAATTCACACGCTTCTTCTGCAGTCTTTCCATCGTGCACGATCAGCCCGGCAGCCCTGACAAACCGTGCCGGGTCCGGGTGCTGGAAGGCATTCCTCCCAATCGAGATCCCGGCAGCCCCTCCCTGCATTGCACCTTCGATCAACTCCAGGGTGGTGCGGTCATCGGTCTTCGAGCCGCCGGCCACCACGACCGGGACAGGGCATCCCCTGGTGACGGTCAGGAAGCTGTCAGGGTCCCCGGTATAGACCGTTTTCACCATGTCGGCACCGAGTTCTGCGGCGACCCGGGCTGCCAGGGCTACATGGTCGACCTGGTGTTCATCCTTGATCTTGCGTCCCCTCGGGTACATCATCGCAAGGAGCGGCATGCCCCATTCCATGCACTGGATCGCTACCGTTCCGAGGTCAGCGAGCATCCGGGCTTCCGAATCGGCCCCGATGTTGATGTGGACGGAGACGGCATCGGCACCCATCTTGAGGGCATTTGTCACCGAATTGACGAGCACCTTTTCATTGGGGTCGGGGCCAATCGAGGTGCTTGCAGAGAGGTGGAGGATCAGCCCCACGTCCCTGCCGCTCTTCCGGTGACCGTGCAGGGCAAGTCCCACGTGGCCGAGCACGGCATTTGCGCCGCCTTCGGCCACTCGATCGACGGCTTCACCGAGATCGATGAGGCCGGCGACCGGTCCATTCGTGACCCCGTGATCCATGGGTACGATGATTGTTTTCCTCGTGTTCCGGTCGATGATTCGTTCCAGACGGATTTCTTTTCCTCTCATTCAAAAACTCCTCCCATGCAGCGCATTCAAGGAATGGGCCGATGGAATCAGGTAAAATAACCAAAATAGGCAGGATAGCCAGAGACAGCCCGGGCTCTTCTTGAATCATTCGGAAGAACCGGCCTGCAGATGCATGGTGCGTGGGCGCTGCTACCTGAGATAAAGACCCTCACGAGTGAAAAAACACTCACGAGCGAAAGAACACTCACCCTGCATTGTGCATGTTACTTGGTGACATGGGGTATATAAATGTGGTGATAACGATAGAGCAGGGCTAAAAAATACAGGGAAAAAAGGATTATTTCTGGACTTTCTTGATCGCGATGACATCCCCGAGCGTCGGAACGACCTTTCCCTGTCTCTTCTGTGCCTCTGCCTCATCAGGAACATCGATCAGCCTGATGGAAAGAGCCCGTTCCAGCCGCATCCTGACATCGTCTTCCGGTATCAGGTCCCCTTTCTCGATCTTTTTTATCAGGAGCTCCTTCTCTTTGAGCTCCATTGCCAGATCTTTCTGGGAGAGCCCCCGCTCCATCCTGGCCTTCCTGATCCTCTCCCCGTAATCGTCCACGATCTCCCCCTCTATCATGTCGAGTACATCCCTCGTCCTCCGGACCGGTGTCGTCACCGTCCGGGTCACCGGGCCTCCCTTACGGGGATCAGGTTTATTCTGTTTCTGCACTTCCGTCCCGTATTTTGCACACTGACCGCAGACATCGAGCTCAGCACCCTCAATCCTGACGGTCTTTGGCGGGCCTTTGATCGTGGCGCCGCACATTTCGCATTGCATGGAAAATCGCAAACATCTTTATAGCCATTTTTCCCTATATAGTTAATTGAGGGAACGAGTGTCAGAAAGCGCCCGGCAGCCGCAGGAACCGGAAAATCCTGAGGAGATGTGCCGATACCTGCTCGAACGCATCAATACGATGGAGACCCGGAACCTTGAGCTCCGCGAACAGGTACGGCAGGTCGAGTCAGACAAGCGGTACATCGAGACCCAGAAGATCCGGTACGAACGGGAGGTGCGGAAGCTCAAGAGCGAGATCGAACAGTTACGGAGCCCCCCGCTGGTGATTGGGACCGTGACCGACGTGATCGACAGTAGTCGGGTGATTGTCAGGAGCAGTGCCGGTCCCCGATTCCTTGTCCGGAGTTCGACCGGCATCGACCCCGACCTGCTCAAACCCGGGGTCCGTTGCACGCTCAACCAGCAGTCGCTCGCGGTCATTGAAATTCTGCCCGAGAGCTACGATGCTGCCGTGTACGGGATGGAGATCATCGAGACCCCGGAAGAGTCCTATGCTGATATCGGGGGTCTTGATCCGCAGATCAGGGAGGTCAGGGAAGCGGTGGAGCTCCCGCTCAAGCGGCCGGAGCTCTTTGAGCGGATCGGGATCGAGCCGCCAAAAGGGATACTCCTCCATGGTCCTCCCGGGACCGGAAAGACCCTCCTTGCAAAAGCGGTGGCTCACGAGACCAATGCATATTTCCTCCGGGTCGTCGGGTCCGAGCTCGTTCAGAAATATATCGGTGAAGGGGCTCGCCTCGTTCGTGAGCTCTTCGACCTCGCCAGGAAAAAGGCCCCCACCATCATCTTCATCGATGAGATCGATGCCGTAGGGGCGTCGCGGACAGAGGCCACGACATCCGGGGACCGGGAGGTGCAGCGGACGCTGATGCAGCTCCTCGCGGGGATGGACGGGTTTGAACGGAGGGGGGACGTGAAGATCATTGGGGCGACAAACCGGATCGACATCCTCGACCGGGCGCTCCTCCGGCCAGGCAGGTTCGACCGGATCATCGAGATCCCGCTTCCCGATGTTGAGGGGCGGCTTGCCATCCTCACGGTCCATACGAGAAAGATGAACCTCGATGAAGAGGTAAATCTCCGTGAGATCGCGTTTCTCACCGAAGGGAAGAACGGGGCGGATCTCCGGGCGATCTGCATGGAGGCAGGGATGTTTGCGATACGGCGGGACCATGGCTCCATCACGAAGACCGATCTGATCGATGCCATCGAGAAGATCGCACTCGACTTCGACCGCCACAAATATGCAAGCAGCTATGGCGCAATGTTTGCATGAAGCGGGCATGCATCACTGTTCCCCGATAAATGCATGAGTGAGAAGCGTCTCATTTTTTAGCAACCATAGGGTCCATTCAGGACTGTGCTCGATACAGGCATCATCTCCCCAATTTTTTGGAAGTGATCCTCGCGGGGGAAAGGCTCCCTGGGATAAACTCGATCCAGGTTTCGTCATCACATTTTTTGGAAGTGATTCCAGTGGGGGATCAGCTCACGGGATCACCTCTCTACAGCCATCGTCATCACATTTGGAAGATATTACGGTAAAGGAGCGTTGCCCTGATGTTGTGCATCCGGTACTTCCCGGGTTATCTCACCATCAATCCCTGCAGAGGGCATCGATCTCCATCACGTACGGCTTGATGTCAATCACCGGCGTGCCATCGATAGCATCAAGCCCCCTGACCTGGAGAATTCCTCCGTCAACCCTGATGAGGTCGACTATGGAGAGGGCGACCGGGTTTGGCCGATCAGGGGACCGGGTGGCAAAGACACCATGCTCCACCTGTTTGTGAGGCGGCGTGACCCGGAGTGCCGTCCGGTCCGCACGGTCAAACCAGCAGAGCACGAAGAGGTGTTTCTCATCCCCTATCCGGAACAGTCCCGGGCGGTAGGGGGGATCGATGACAATCTCGCAGACCGTGCCGGACAATCGCCCCTGACGGGGTGCATCTCCCCGATTCTTGTAAGGAGACCTGACATGGCCGATAGGGTGGAGTTCAATGCTCAAGGGGATACCACTTCCTTCACGTTATGCTCTTTTTGATCCTGATACCTCATCTGCTTTTCACAGGAATTGAAAAAAAGAAGGAGATCCTGCCTGATTGACATTCGTAGTTACCCTGCCTGCTCTTCCTTGTGAAACAGCACGGTAGCGATATGCAGAGCGAGCATGTGATATGTTGAAAAGTGCCAGGCATCCCTCACTCATCATGGGGAAACGATACTGCTTATTTTCAGGAGGTAGCAGAATCAACGCACTCGAAAAAATGCTGCAAAATGCACTGAAAAAAGGGATTTATACAGCTTCCCCTTTTACACAACCGCGTGAGCGCTCACCTGTTCCCAGGTGAACGGTCGCTCATGCCGTGCCCCTGTCCTGATCTTTCTCTGGCGGGTATG
>JAEAME010002083.1_pt1 | contig 12316 bp, 10 predicted proteins | sample 8958731 | NCBI WGS metagenome assembly JAEAME01 (sample SAMN16933194, study PRJNA681113) | bioreactor sludge metagenome | isolation source: anerobic bioreactor sludge (Control) | place: India:Bengaluru | collected 2018-10-24 | reverse complement strand
TTTTTGTTTTAAGGAAGGCCGTACAAAACTCGTTTTGTTAAGGCCTGACTTAAAACAAAAACCAACGAACGAAGCGAGTTGGGAGTCATTGGAGTTGCAGGAACCTCCCCAAGGGGATCATGAGTGAAACAAATAATCCCCCTCTCTCCGCAACGAGTGAAGACTCTTCTAATTCTTCGGCGTTACAGCAACAAGAACCGGATTATCAGTCTCCTTAAGGGAATCAGCAAGCTTTCTGAGCTCATCTTTCTTTTTCTGGTCCTTTACCTTTAAATTCCTGAACTCTTCGCTCGAAACATAATTTTTAAGTGTTATTGCTTCCACAAATGAAAAAAGCATGTCACCGCTGCAGTAATTACTGAAAAAGTCGATATTAAATACGGGCCCCCCGCAAAGATCATCCTGAACCTTGCTGTTGGATTCATTATCAATATCAAGTTTATACTTATTGCCTGTCTTCCTGTCGAAAAGAACCCTGTACCTTGTCGGACCGGCCGTAAAATAATAATAGAAAACATACCTTGATGTCTCGAAAATGTTAGCTATATAGGTTGAATTGTTCCCGACTGATTCCGATCCGCCCCTTATTGCCGGAGTGCTTAATGTGCCCTTTGCATCAAGTATCATACGGGGTTTAAACAGGTTATCTTTTGCATCTGCATAAAACACCGTATCACTGAATTCTTCCTTGAAGCAAACAAGATCTCCTATTGTATAAACAAGCACTTCATTTGATGCCAGGTAGTTCATTTTTCTTATCATCTCGTATTTATAACAGTTTGGCTTAAAATGAATAGTATCGCCGCCAGGGCTGACCAGCAAGCTCAGAGTCTGTTCATTGCCATGAAATGGCGGAATTGCAACAAAAACAGTCTCACTTCCGGGGACGATGGCCATCCTCAGTGGTGAGGGATTCCCGAGTGAGACAGATCTTTGCAGGGCAAAACCTGTATCGGTGATGCCGTATGTAATTAATTTGGAAGGTGAGCTTGCCAATATGGCAAGGAATCCGTTATCACTGCTGACGTCAAAGTCTCCAATGAACTGGTATTCTCCGGGTCCTCTTCCGGTATTTTCTATCTTATAAAGAAAGCGGCCATCCATATCGAAACATAATATGCCGGAATTGGATAATCCATTTACATTCTTGATATAGATCCTGTTGTTTACCTTTACAATTTTTGCTCTCATATTGCCCATTAAAGAGCTTTCGGTAGTCTGTAGGGGTATATAATCAATATCTGAAGCAAACTCCGAAAGTTTAGTTACGGCAGTTCCGGCTTCCGAAAGCAGATCGATCTTCAGAAGGGTGGCGGGATCATTATTGTAATCAGTCTTTTTTCTTCCGCAGGAGCACATAGTAATAAACAGCAGGATTAACAGTTTTGTTCTCATTTTTTCATCTGGATTAAATAAGAGATCTACACAAATATTTTACGGATCAGGGTATATAAGCTTCCTTAACAGGATTCACATTAATGTCAGGTTTGTTTACTGCCCATACCTGCAGGATCAGGGTTTAGACTGAATGTTACAGGGACCATAAACCAGACCGGCACGGCTTTTCCATTCTTTCTTCCCGGCTTCCATTCTTTAATCAACCCGGTTACTCTTACAGCTTCGGCATCAAGAAGGGGATGAACTCCTTTGATCACTGATATTCCTTCAGTGTTTCCTTCTGAGCTTACAATAAATCTCACAATAACCCTTCCTTCAATTTTTTCTGCTTTCAGATGATCAGGATAACGGGTATTTTTTCTTATCAGATTCAGGATTTCCTCATCTCCTCCCGGATAGACAGGCATTTGGTCAACCTGCACCAGGGGAGGATCCTTAATAATAATATCAGGTAACTTGAATTTCAAAGTAACATTTGAGGCAAATGGTCTGGCAGTTTCTTTATTCTTTGGAGGCTCCCAGACAGGAGAAGACTTGATAGCCCTGATGACTTCATCTGTTAACGCAGGACTGGAAGGCAGTACAGATTTAATGTTGCTGATACTGCCATCGATATTTACAGTGAAGTCTACCGAAACCCATCCCTCTGTTTTATTTTTCCTGGCTTCAGCCGGATAGCTTACATTTCCGGCAACCCATTCCTGGAATCCGGCAGCACCGGCTCCCCTGAAAGTCGGATAATCAGCCGGGCTCCTCTGCCGTGTTGCTGAGTGCGGCGGAGCAGTATTCAATCCCAGTTCCTCAGCCCGTTTTGGGGTAATGATCTCAATAACACCCTGCCGGCCTTTTTCTCCGTATTTATCCGTTGCTTCTTTCCCTCTTAAGACCTTGCCGGTTGCCACATCATCACGTTTTAATGTAACTTCTCCTTTGTAAGCGCTTATCTTATCATCGATTACAATCAATGCCTGCAGATCCTTATCATCAGTCATCCTTACCCTGACATTTTCACCTTCGTGACTGAAAGTGAAATCGGCAGTAATTACGGTTCCCCTGTAGTTTGGATCTTTAACCATACTGATAAGCATTTCTGACTCAAAATCAGCTTTTAAGGTCTGTTTTTTATATCCGATACAGGAAACACTGAGAGAAGCGTCTTCCGGGATATTATTAAGTTCAAACCTGCCATCTGCTCCGGTCTGAACGCCAATATCTGAAGGAGTACCTTGTTTGGATGAAACGACTATTGTAACTAATTGCAAAGGCTTACCCTCTTCTGTCAGGGCAATCCCTCTGACACCCTTTTCCTGAAATTCTGTTGCTGTTTCTGATATAACAGGTTTGGCCAGTGATTGGTCAGACTCTTTAAAGCTTAATAACATCAATAATGCCAATCCGCTGCAAAATGCCGTTGCGATCCTGGCACTCATTTCAGCACTGTTCGATCTGGGCCTCATCATCATTGTCAGCCTCATTCTGGTGTATGTATTATTTGAAGCACTTGTCAGTGATAAGATGCTTTTGGATCTTACAAAATTAAGCAGTATTTGAGCGTAGCTTTTTATTTCTGATCTGCCGCTTATGACCCTGCTGTCGGCAAGGTACTCGTGATTTATTCTTATCGCCCTGTCATATAGAAGATACACCGGGTTGAACCAGTAAAGAGTTTTCCAGAGTTCAAGCAGTAAGATATCAATTGTATGGGATTGTCTTACGTGCTCCTTCTCATGCTCAAGAAGCTCTTTTTCAATCCTGCCGTTCAGATAATCATACCTGTTCAGGAAAATATTGTTGAAAAAGCAGCAGGGCCCCGTTGAATCGTCTGTAAGGATTATCCTGTATCCGTCCAGACTGAGCTTTTCGGAGTTTCTTATCCGATGCAGCATAAAATTTATATTTCTCAGAAGTCGAACGGAGAATAACAGAACTCCTGATAAATAAAGTACAAGGAGGATGGAAGAGATATTGACAGCCGATTGTTTTTCAATGGCAGCCGGTTGCCTGTTATTGTTTAAAACGGTTGTCACTGTTAAAGGATCTTCAAAAACAGTAATAGCGCCTTCAACTACGGTAGTAATCCGGAAATTGACCGGTATTGTTATCAATGGTACCGTAAGTGAAAAGATAACTGACAGGACAAGGAAGAACCTGTTGAAGACAAAAAGTTTTTCCTTCCTCAACAGGAGCCAGTATAGTCCGAACAGTATAATCAGGCTCAGGCTTGATTTGAGGATATAATCTGTCATTTTTCAGGTTTTTTAGATGCGATCTTTCTGTCAACTATATCCCTGAGCTCTTTCAATTCCTCAGGACTCATGTGGGTCTCATTTGCAAAAAATGAGGCGAACTGTGTAGTTGAGCTGTTAAAGAAGTCCTTTATCAGTCCGTTGAGATGATCTGAAAAGTATTCTGATTTTTTCACAAGCGGGAAATATTCCCTTGAATTCCCGCACTGCCTGTAATTGACAAAACCCTTGTCAATCATTCTTTTAAGCAGCGTTATTATTGTTGTGGGAGCCGGTTTGGGATCAGGGAATTCACTCAGAAGGTCCCTGATAAATGCTCTGTCTAGTTTCCAGAGCAGTTTCATTATTTGCTCTTCGGCGCTTGTAAGATACATAATTCTCTACAATCAGATTACATATATCTACAAATGTAGAGATAATTTTTTAATAAATCAAAATCTTCGGGACTTTTATCTTATCTATTTGATAATAAGGGGATAAAGGACCAGAAGAGAGAAGATCGGCTTCTTTGAATCAAGGCCTGTTATTTTTTGTTGATAATAATGATATTTTTCTATTGAATGTTCTTAAATTATATTATCTTTGCACCGTTATTTTTTAAGCCGAAACGATTATTAAAAAGATCGTTAATTATTTCACAAACAAAGTATTAAAAAGGTAAGTAAAATGAAGAACAAAGTATTATTTGGATTAGCAACTCTTGCAATTGTTGCAATGCTTAGCAGCTGCGGTAAAGTTCCGCAGGCTGAAATCGATGCTACCAATGCAGCTATTGCTGCTGCTCAGGCAGCTGAAGCTAATGTTTATCTTCCTGATGAATTTGCCGCTCTCCAGGATTCAATGAATTCAATCACCGCAGCTATTGAAGTTCAGAAAAGTAAATTATTCAAGAAATTCGGAACAGTTAAGGAACAGCTTGCAAGTGCTTTAGCTCAGGCTGATCAGGTAGCTGCAAATGTAGCCGGAAAGAAGGAAGAAGTCAGGAAAGAAGCTGAAGGTATTTTAGCCGGTATTAAATCAGTTGTTGAGGAAAATGCCAAGCTCGTTGTAAAACTCCCGAGAGGTAAAGAGGGTGCTGCTGTAATCGAAGCTATCAAAGCCGACATTGCAACAGTTGATGGTTCAGTTGCAGAAGCTCAGGGATTGTTCGACAAAGGTTCTTTCATGGATGCTCTTAACAAAGTTAAAGCTGCACAGGAAAAAGCTACAGCGATCAATACCGAGATCAAGGAAGTTTTAACCAAGGCAAGAATAAGGTTCTGATTTTCTTAGTTGAGAAATATAAAATCCCCGGGTTATGATCCCCGGGGTTTTTTTTAACTGCTTGTGTTTATCAATGGGTAAGAACTGGAAACATTTACTGTTTTTTACAATCCTGACTATAATAATTTCCTTTGCGGGAGTATTATTGTTCTATCCGGTCCCTTCCCCTCCGGAATCAACTGTAAGGTACGCGCGTATGGCATTGGCTTCTGCACGAAAGAACAATGCACATATTTATGCTGAAAACCTTTTCAGCGAAGCACAGTCTTATTATGATTCGGCAATGAATGCATGGAAGAGGGAAAACCTCAGGTTTATATACAAGAGGAAATATGACCCGGTATTGAATTTTGCCGACCTTTCAATGAAAAAATCATACCTCGCAATCCAGGCTTCTCAGACAAGTATTTCGGATCTTAGAGTAAATTTGGTCCTGAAGTTGGATGTCCTTAATACGATCGTCCTTGAGATCTCACAAAGATTCGAGGATTATCCTCTCGATTCAGAGATAAGAAAGCGGATATCAAAAGGAGGATTCCTGCTTGAAGAAGGTGAACAGGCTTATCGGAACGGTGATTATCTCAGGGCTGAATCAAAGATCATGGAGTCGGAGCATCTTCTTGCTTCTTCATATGAATATGCCCATGATCACCTGAGCGACTATTTCAGGCAATATCCTCAGTGGAGAAGATGGATAGCAAGCACAATTGCACTTTCAGATACTACAAATGATTATTCGATAATCGTCGATAAATATTCACGCAGGCTCATAGTTTATCATGACGGTAAGAAATATGCCGAGTATTCAGCGGAACTTGGACAAAACTGGGTTGGTGACAAGAAAGTTAGAGGTGATAAAGCTACACCTGAGGGTAAATACAGAATAACAAGGAAACTAGGAAGCGGGAATACACAGTACTATAAAGCTCTCCTGCTTAATTATCCGAATGAAGAGGATAAAGCTGCTTTTGAAGCCGCTCAAGCCAACGGAACAATACCGCAATCAGCAAAGATCGGAGGTCTTATAGAGATTCATGGACATGGCGGAAAGGGAATAGACTGGACGGAAGGGTGTATTGCTCTGACTGACAGAGATATGGATAGTTTATTTAGAATAACCAAGGTTGGTACTCCTGTTACAATAGTTGGGTCAAGGTATGACTTAAACCAGATATTAAATAATTAGTTTGCCGGGATGGATTTTAACATGCAAAATATCGACAACGAAAAAGATCAGTCATCTGAAAGGATTGATAATGTTATTTTATCAAATGACACAAGCGCTGAGGTTTTATCTCCGGGAGCTGGGTTCTCAAAGCTCTTGCAGAAGATACTCGTCTCCCTGATCGGAATTCTTATGTTTGTTGTTCTGATAGTCTTCTTTATCTGGCTCATACCAGCAATCCAGGAGATCCCCACAGGAGAAAGAACACGGATAACTGATTCAGGAGAGCTTAAGAATAACCCGGAATACAGGAAACAGATTTCTCAGATAACAAGGGATATCAGTCGTCTTTCAGGTAAATACAACAGCTATACAACCGGCCAGACATACCTTGTTATAAACACAACAGATAATCTTTTCCACCTTTACAGGAACAAGAAACTTATACGGGAAGGGCATTGCAGCTCGGGCAGTTACAAGATGTTAAAAACTGAAGAAGGCAGAAGCTGGATATTTAAAACTCCAAAAGGTAAATTCTGGATCCAGGGGAAAATAACTAATCCTACATGGCGAAGACCTGACTGGGCTTTTGTCGAAGAGGGCCTCCCAATACCATCACAGGATCACCCTTCACGCTATGAATATGGAGTGCTTGGCGACTATGCCATGGCTCTTGGCGACGGGTATCTTATTCACGGAACTCTTTACAAACGTTTCCTTGGAATGCCCGTAACCCACGGTTGCGTCAGGCTTAATGATGAAGATCTGGAAGCGATATTCAATGCAATGACTATCGGATCTTCGGTATATATCTTCTGACAAATGGATAATAAGGCTATGGTGAGAGATACAGGCAAAAAAACGCAACCGGGCGGCAAAATCCTTGCTGCCGAAATAATTATCCTTCTTTTCCTGGTATATTATACTATTATGTCTATGCTGGCTCCTGTCAGAAAACGTGATGCTCTTGAGACAGAATTCGGATTCATACAGGATGCGAAGGCAGAAAACCAGGTAGATTTCACAAGTGATTCAACTTATCTGAGCCTTCTGAAGCAGAAATCATATCTTGAGTCAAGGGTGGCAATGGCTGAAACTGATTCAGTTTACCTGACAATCAGTCTCCCCGATAGCACTTTGCGCCTTGAGATAAGCGGAGTCTCAGTCCATACGGCACGAATCAGGCATGTCGACCTGAGCAGGATACTTAAAAAAGGCAATGAATATGTTATTTCATCCTTCCTGTCACGTCCCTTCACAATAGAGAATGATCATTCATCGATACCCAGGGAGCCTCTGATGATTAAAATGGCACCTAAGGATACATCAGAATACCAGCCCGATATTATTCCTGATACTGCTGACTACGAGCCGGTTAATTATATAATGGAAATGGATAACGGTCTAAGGCTTTTTATATATCAGGATGAGAAAAACCTGAATCCGGGTGATCATTTTCACCGTTTTGCTTTTGATTTTCGTTACAGGCTGTCTTCTTTTTTTGAAGCACTCAGGAGCGTAATTGTTTTTAAGGTTCCTGATTACCACCCATATATTAAGATCAGGGTGCCGAGGAGCGATGCCAAGATCATCTACCGGGCCATGCCACAGAACGGGCAGGTGGCACTCTTCAGATAATTGAATTCTTTTAAGGAGATCAAAACTTGCAAATAAAAAAAAATGTAAGTTTATGATCTCTTTATTTTAATCTGATTCAGATGGCAAGATTTACTGGAATAATCGGGATATTAATTATTCTCGGTCTGGCGTTTCTCTGGTCAAATAACAGGAAAGCCATTAATCTCAGGCTTGTTATAACAGGTCTTTTGCTGCAGCTGGCGCTTGCGGTTTTCATATTAAAGGTGCCCTTAGGTCAGGCTATTTTCGCCTGGCTCGGAAAAGGGATAAACAAGCTTCTTGATTTCTCTCAGGAGGGCGGTAGTTTCGTATTCGGAGATCTGATGGAAGTCTCAAATATTCTTCCTCCGCAGATAGTATCCGGAGGTGTTTTCCTTTTCATCCTTATTCCAACAATTATTTTTGTCTGTGTCCTGGTTGCAATGGCTTATCACGTTGGATTGATGCAGAGAGTTGTAGCTGTTCTTGCAAGGTTCGTCCACTGGGCGATGCGGGTAAGCGGAAGCGAAGCGCTCTCAAATGTGGCAAGCGCTTTTGTCGGGCAGGTTGAGGCGCAGATAATGATCCGCCCCTACCTTTCAGGTATGACAATGTCAGAACTTCTTGCTTCAATGACGGGCAGTATGGCTTGCATTGCCGGAGGTGTTATGGCAGTTTATATTTCAATGGGAGTGCCTGCCTCTTATCTGCTTGCCGCAAGTCTCATGGCTGCTCCGGGGGCACTGGTGATATCGAAGATCGTTTTTCCTGAGACGCAGGAATCAGAAACCAAGGGTAAGGTGAAGCTGGAGGTCAAAAAGGAACATGCTAACATTATGGATGCCATCTCTAACGGGGCCTCAGACGGTATGAAGATATCGATCAACGTGATAGCAATGCTTATAGGAGTCATTGCCCTTGTAGCCCTTGTCGATGCCCTGCTCGGATATTTCGGACTCTTTCTCGGATGGACCGGGATATCACTCGATTTCATTGGCCTTGATGTTCAGAACTTAGGGCTTAAAGATGTTTTCGGCGCATTCTTTTCATTGTTTGCGATAGTAATGGGGGTGCCTGTATCAGAATCGTTTGAGGTGGGTTCCCTGATGGGAACAAAAATGGTCATCAATGAGTTCGTTGCTTATTCCGATCTCTCTCCGATGATTGCCCAGGGTGCTTTAAGTGCAAAATCAATTGTGATCGCAAGCTTCGCACTTTGCGGTTTTGCAAATTTCAGCTCGATAGCAATACAGCTTGGAGGAATAGGAGCAATGGTCCCCCAAAGGAAAGCTGATCTTGCAAGACTGGGATTTAAGGCAATGATATGCGGAACGATGGCTTCCTATATATCTGCATCTTTAGCAGGCATACTGATGTAAGTATTTATTTGTTAATTCATCTTGCCTGCTTAGCCTTGTCTATATCCTTTTTTACTTCGTCGGTAAGTTTTATCCAGTCGACATGACCGACCCTGTTCGTCCAAACCGGATTTATATACTGCTTTGTTGCAGTTGAGGTATAAAGCATCCAGTAGTGAAGAGCATCTGTTAAATATTTAACAGCCAATTCTTTATCTGATTTGTTTTTATTTTTTCTGAACAAGGCCAGATAAGTGGCTCCGTTTATTTTGTTTGCATAGTATTTCCCCATATATGCCATCGAACTTATATCATTGACGGTTTCGGATAATTCCTTGTTCCCCGTTGTATCTATAATTCCGATAAGTGATAAAGCCGTATCACTATGATCATGAAGTATTTGAGCCACTTCAGGAGGATTAAGCAGAGTGTCACCGTTACTTTTGATCTGGCCCGCCCGGTAACTTACATAATCAGGAATGGACCTGTACCCTGATTCAGGATGGGGCCGGAGAGTAATGAACCTGTTCACATCATGAAATCCTGATGCAGTCTGTGCCGGTTCCGGCCGGCTCTTGCATCCTTCGATATACCATCTGAAATCAAGATCCCCCCAGTGGAATCCTGTCGTTACCGGATAGATCATTGAAGCGTTCTGCCATGCTGTGAAAAGCGATGAAGCATCGGTAATGTCAAGACGATCAGCGATTATCTTTATAAATGTACTGTCGGAAATACCAGGATTATATCCGAGTCTTCCCCATAACATCCACTGATACCATTGCCTTGTCAGCTCTGTCCGTGGCGGTGTATGCCGGTCCCTGCTTAAAAAATCAGTTCCCCAGATGTAATTATCCGAACCAAAATAAAATCCCCTTGATATTTCATATGGTATATTCCCGAGAAACTTTCTGACAAAATCCGGAGAACCCCACCTGAAATAGTAATTATCATCATTTCGAAGTGTCCACATTGTTTTCCGGCCTGCAATATCTTTGACGAAATTATTATGGTACGACTGCTTCAATGAACTGTAAACATGTGCCTGGGCATATTTAAAGCTGTAAAGGAATTCGATAGCCTTATTTTCTGAAAGGGGTTCAAACTTCGCGGTTATGTATTTTGTACCTGCTTCATGCTGGCGGTGGATGAAAATTATTTTTCTCTCAGGTTCTTTTTGCAGTGCATCAAGGACTCCTTGTCCATAGGTGTCATAGATCCAGTCTTCTTTTATCTCGAACCCTTCTCCCCCTTCTCCCATATTTTCACCGGTTGTTACCCCGATTCCTGCCAGGAGCGGATATGTCAGGAACATTTCCCTGACACTTTTCCTGTAATAATCCTTTGTGGTTTCATTATTGATACAGTCGTTTATGCCATATTTCCCGTCAATACCGTATGTATATATATTCCAGGTCATTATAAAGAACTTTATATTCCTCTCGCTGGCATATTGCATAACTTTTTTCCAGAAATCTATTTTTTCTTCAATTGTTATATTAAGAAGAGTCTCAGTATTGCCTGTTATTTCAGGAGCATCATAACCGCTTGCCCTGGTGTCGAAATATTCCGGGAATGCAGCGCGGGATCTTTTAACATCATTCAGTGCAATATCCGGATACTCCGGCACTTTTACAATTGAAGGGAAGGGGTGAAGGCTCCAGAGAGATATCAGGTTGAAACGGTATTTTGCAAGATTATCGATAGTTTCTTTCCAGAAATCAAAATTCCAGACTTCAGGAATATTTATTTGTCCGGCATCGCTCATATCTGAATAGCTTGGTGTCCTGACATCAAGAGGGATATTGAATTTAATACCTCTCAGCTCCATGTACGGATTATTGTCAGAGTCCTTTATATGCTCCGGGCCATTTATCCTGATCTGTTCTGCAAGTTCGAGTATCCCGTACATAAGTCCTGCAATATCGCCGCCTGCAACCCATATCCTTTTCTTTTCATCCCTTCGCAGACTGAATCCTTCGCTTTTCAGGCTGAAGCTGTAATCAGGCAGGGCGTTTTTCATCCTTTTCTTAAGTGAAGAGGCAGAAGCATGAAACAGCACCAGATCTGCCTTTCGGGAATCAGACCTGCTGACTGAATACCCGATGTCAGACAAGGCAGATTTCAGTTCATCAAGAGCAAAACTTACCCCGGGATCATTTTCGCTGCAGAATATCGAGACAGACATAGGTTTTTCGGCAGATTCATTACCTGAACGGGAACATGCAGCTGAAAGGAATGCAAGCAGGATAATAGCAGTTGTTCCTGTGAGTCTTTTATAAGTGACAGAGACTTTTTTCATTTTGGGTCAGTTTAAAGCCACCTCGACAGCTGAGATTTTCTTTAATGTTTTAACTGTTTCGGTTATACTCAGATATACTCCTTTTTCAAATGGTTTGTCGGAAACAACAAGTTTTTCTGAATGGGCATCCTTAAAATTAAGGGACAGAATATAAGTCAGGAATCCCGATTTGCTTTCAGATGCATTCAGGGCAGGGATATGCTTTGTCAGTTCGATTGAACTGAGAGATTCATAGCTTAACTCAGTTATGGAATCAGCAATATGTTTTATTATGCTTGTTCTTGTAAACTCGATATCTCCGATTGTACTTATCTTCCTGTTCTCTGATTTGAATTTCAACTGAAAGTACAGAGTGATAGCAAGGATTATCAGTATTGTAATTGGGTATAACCAGGGAAAATTAATATTAAAAACTTCACGGACAACCAAATATATAATAAACAATGAGCCAGTAAGTATGCCGACTAATATATTTGCTCGTCTTCTTCGTTTGCCGACCCTGGCCGGGTCGGGATTATCGATGCGATAAATCCGGTATTTGCTCATGGAGTTTTTTCTGGCAGCTTGGGTTTATTTTTTTTTTGAATTCAGGGTATTTCATTTTAAAGCTACACCGGCCGTTTTATAAGGCCGGATCATTGTTCATTACAAGGTCCCGTTAAACTCACCAGGCATGCTTCATTAAATCACTTACAAGGAAAATCCTGAGTTCAAAGCCGGGGACTTTCAATGTCAGCTATTTAATCAAAGATAATGAAAGTAACCTGATCATTAGTTACTAATTGCGGGATTCCTTTACATTTACAAACTATACAGCACCTTCGGCGCTGACACAATCTCTTAACAATCCCGACCCCCGGGTTGTTGACCCGGGGCCGGCAACCACACCACGATTGTCAGCTCCGGCAGGAGCTGAATAATTCTTCAACCCTTCCTCAGAAACGATATCGCTTTTCTTAATCCCGCA
>JAEAME010002082.1_pt1 | contig 12318 bp, 11 predicted proteins | sample 8958731 | NCBI WGS metagenome assembly JAEAME01 (sample SAMN16933194, study PRJNA681113) | bioreactor sludge metagenome | isolation source: anerobic bioreactor sludge (Control) | place: India:Bengaluru | collected 2018-10-24 | reverse complement strand
TAATTCAAAAATGCTCGGCGTGTCGGCCTATCAGAGGAACCTCTCAAAGCGCTCCTTGTCCGCCTTGCAGATGGGGCAGACATCTGGCGGTTGTTCCCGGGCGCACAGGTAGCCGCACACCTTGCACCGCCACACCGGATAAGAAACTGTCGTGCTTCCGGATGGTGGATGCGACGGACCAGACCCTTTTCTTTCATCAGGAGCATTTCTTCTTTCAGGAATAGGCCCAAGCTGCTTTTCTCCCTTCAATACAGCCTCTGACACATAAAGAGCGCAATAACATGCTCCATATTCACCGAGATCAGGGTCCCGGTAATCGCAGGGGCAGATGATGTCAAGATCCTTCCATTTGTCGCCCTCTGAGAGCCGGCAGGGGCATGAAGCATACCCATATCGTTTCTGATTGATAATGAGCCCTCGTATTAGCTCTGCGGTAAAAGCATCGTCAGCATTAAGATGGTAACCGTATGCCTCTGCCTCTTTTTTGAGTCGCTCCAACGTACCTTGGACTTCATCAAGTGTTGCATCAGGGTTACTGCTCATCCTGCCTCCACTGCCGCCTTTATTTCATCCTCTTTGTAACCCACCACACACTTATTACCATGGACAACCAGGGAGGGGAACGAACACTTCGGATTCCACTTTTTCACTTCTTCCAGTATTTTTTCTTTTTCCTCGCCCTTTAACTGATCAACATAAACGTAATCGAAACCAACGTCCATCTTTTCCAGGAGTGTTTTCGTCATCTTGCACCAGACGCAGGTGCTCAATGCATAAAGCTCAATAGTTCCCTTATCCTTGCCGTCAACGTGTTGTTTTGCCATGCATCGCCTCCATCGTTATAACATCGCATACCGTATATCGTTTGCGAAATACGAAATGCTCTATACAAATGACGAATTCATTCATCTAAAAACCGTATCACTTCTCCGTCAGGTATTGGGCGTAACCGCCCACCTGCGTTCATATCCCGGACCATGCCGGCCTCAATCCATGCATCGTCCGTATATCCCCGTTGTTCCCAAAAACCTGATAGATAATGATCCATTAATTCAATTTTAAGGACACTTTTCGCAGATTTATAGCCCCAGAGATAAGGTACAAATGCCCTGACAGGTCCTCCATAATCCTCCTCAAGATACTCGCCGTCAAATTCGTATGCCACGAGGGTTTTTTCACGGAGGGCAACATCTATTGGAATTGATGTGTCATAAATCTTTTTCACAGACCAGAAACGAACATACTTTACTTTTGGGCTTGCCTTTACATCGTTGAGGATGTCAGAAATTTTCACACCTCCCCATAGACCCCTGACAGAAAACCTGGTAACACTTGTTAGACGAGCGTCGGCAACGGCTTTCGGCATAGACAATAACCGATTCCATGTTATTTTACCGGGTTTATCACAGAGGCCGGTAACCTCTATTTCCCAGCCTTCCCGGTTCAATATACCTGGATGGCCTTCAACCCAAAAAACAGGTGTCCTTAATTCCTTGAGTCTGCTCATAAATCACACCCCCTTGTTACCATACCTGTACATTAATGGATACACAATTGTTCGTCAATGAAAGAATGACATAGGGATCGAGTGAAGTTGTTCGGAGCAACTAGTTCGGAGTTCGGAGCAACAAACGTCAGAGTACCCCCTTAGAGCAAAGCCGTGCTAAAGTACCTCTCTGCCCGGTCAGGTAGGATGGTTACTACCCGGTTATATCCATTATCCATGTGAAGCGCTGTAAACACATTTGCTCCGGAAGAAGTTCCGACAAGCAATCCCTCTTCACGGGCAAGTTTGCGGGTGGTTTGAATAGCTTCTTCGTCGGAAACAGTGAACACCATATCGACGAGGTTTACATCCAGGACATCAGGGATAAAACCATCGCCGATTCCCTGGATTTGATGAAGCCCCGGTTCCTTCCCAAGAAGGGCAGCGCTATTTTTGGGTTCCACGGCAACGATTTTTATACTGGGCTTCTTCTCCTTTAAGTACTTCCCAATCCCCTGAAGCGTTCCTCCGCTTCCAACCCCTGCAACAAAAATGTCGATTTCTCCCTTCATATCTTCCCATATTTCAGGAGCTGTTTGTTTGTAATGAATTTCAGGGTTATGGGGATTCCCGAATTGGTTAGCAATAAAGTATTTCTCAGGCGCTGATCGCGTGATTTCCTGAATCTTGTCAAGACATGCTTTTAGACTTCCTTCTGCCGTACTGAAAACAATTTCCCCCCCGAAGGCCTGGATTATTTTTGTCCTTTCCTCGCTCATATTTTCTGGCATGACACAGATAACCTGATACCCCTTTTGCACACCAACTAGAGCCAATCCAATCCCCGTATTGCCGGAGGTCGCCTCAATGATTGTCATCCCTGTCTTTAGTTTTCCTTCTTTTTCTGCCGATTCAATGATGTGTTTGGCTACACGGTCCTTGAGGCTGCCGCCCGGATTTAAAAAATCTGCTTTGGCAAACACGTTCCCGGAAGACATCGTTTTAAGCCTTATTAAAGGTGTATTTCCTACCGCTTCAAGAATAGAATTTACAAGCATAACTTTCTCCTGCAACCCATATCAACGCTAGAACACTAAGTTCTTATACTTTTTCTGATCAACATACGCGTTTATAAGATATCATACTTCGAAAAGATGCCTTTGTCCAGGCAGGAATGGATCCGGCACATAAACCGGAATCGGAAAAGTAAGTTTTTTCGGAAAACCTTTCAAATATTTTCGGTAGCAAAGGTTTATGCATGTAACTTACGAAGACAGCACTGAAGCCCTTTCCACAAAGTTGCTACAGCAGGACAAGGCACTGATAAAAAAGCAAAACCATCAGTTCCCGGGAAGCGGAGAGATTTTTCAAAATACAAAGAGATCTTTCGAAGAAAAATTTGGATCGCTGGTGAGATTGACACCAAGCCGACGCAATCCTGCTTCGTCTCCCGGCGTAGGAATATGAGTAAGGTGCATTTCGCAATTTCGGAGTTCCTTAAGCTTCTCAAGAGCCATTTGAGCTGCCGGATTGGTTTTGGCACTAATGCAAAGGGCAATAAACGCCTCTTCTAAATCCAAGCTTACCGCCTTCTCTCTCAGCACTTCGGTTTTAAGATTGGACACAGATTCCGTAATGTAATCAGGCAACAGTTTGATTTTATCCGGGATACCAGCCAGGTGCTTAATTGCATGAATAACAAGGGCTGTAGATGCATGCATGAGAGGAGAATTATTTCCCACAATGATAGTCCCGTCTTTCAACTCGATAGCAGCACCACAGTAGATTCCTTCATTGCCTTTTTTGTTTTCTTCTGCCATCCTTGCAGCCTCTCTTGCAGGCGCAACGGCCCTCCTGTATTCCGGTTCAAGTTTGAAATCCTTCACAAAAAGCTCTACTCGCTGAACAGTTTCTTTATCTGTAAATCCCATGGCATATTCACAACGGTAACGAAAGTACCGACGAATAATCTCCTGTTTTGCAGCTTCCTCGGCGATTCTGTTATCCGTGATTGCAAAGCCGGCTCTATTCACACCCATGTCGGTGGGCGACCTGTAGAAGGATGTGTTACCCGTTATTCTCTCGAGAATTCTTTTCAAGACGGGGAAAACCTCAACGTCTCTGTTATAATTGACGGCTATTTTCTTGTACGCCTCCAGATGAAATGGATCAATAAGATTGAAATCCTTAATGTCAGCCGTAGCAGCCTCATAAGACACATTTACTGCATGTTTGAGAGGAATATTCCATATGGGAAAGGTTTCGAACTTGGCATACCCGGATTTTATGGCACGCTTGTGATCATGATAAAGCTGGGAAAGACAGGTTGCCAGCTTGCCGCTTCCTGGACCGGGTCCAGTAACGACAACCAATGGTTTGTCGGTTTCGATATAATCATTCGCTCCGTAACCCTCATCACTTACTATGAGATCAACATTGGTAGGGTATCCTTTTGTAAAGTGGTGTGTATAAACCTTGATTCCACGTCGCTCCAGCTTGTTTTTGAAGACAACGGCAGCGGGTTGATTATCAAAGCGGGTGATGTTGACACCGCGCACATCAATATTCCAGCTCCGCAAATCATCGATTAACTTGAGAGCATCCGAATCATAAGTAATGCCAAAATCAGCTCTTATCTTTTTCCTCTCAATATCTCCGGCATAGATGCACAATACTATGTCGGCCTTATCTCTTAATTCTGAGAGAAGTCTCATTTTGCAATTTGGATCGTAACCGGGAAGAACACGGGCGGCGTGGAAATCGTAGAGAAGCTTTCCACCAAACTCAAGATAGAGCTTGTCATTGAACATCTTCATTCTTTTGAGGATTTCAGCTTTTTGTTCCCTTAAGTACTTCTCATTGTTAAAACAAATATGTTGATCAGTTTTTTGAATATTAGCGCTCATAGCGGAGCACCCCTCCGAGGTTGTTCGAAATTGAATCCTGCTATCATAATTCATTTGCAAGGATTTAAACAGAAAAAAATAGAGGCTGAAACATGTTGGTAATGATAGTTTTACAGAAAAAGTTCAAATATATTCTCTGCCTATCCTGAGATAGGTTTTTTTGGCTCATAGAGGATTCATTGTTCATTAATGACGGAAATGCCTTTATACGCTGAGGTGGGTCCGGAAGAACTGACGTTCACCATCGTACGTGCCTATGAGGATCATTTCAGAGTTCCTCGAAATAGGTATGTAAGGATCGGGGTTGACAACAAACCCTCCTTCGCTTTTAATAGCAACAACGCTACAACCTGTGTCCTGACGGATTCTCGATTGAGCCAGCGTAACGCCTTCAAGGCTTTGCGGTGTTTGCACGCGAAATAGTGTCAAGCCCTCAACTAGCATGAGGACATCCTGCTTCGTAAGAAAACTAAAAACTGCATCGACTCCGAGTACAGGATAGGACATCACAAAGTCTGCTCCGGCTCGGTGAAGAGTAGACACATTTCGGTCCAGGTTGGCCCTGCTGATAATCTGGAGGTCAGGTCTCAGACTTCTGAAATACTTGGTGAGGTATATGTTGGTTGCATCTTCATGGGTTGTGATGAGGGCCGCCGGGGCTTTTTCTATCCATGCCTTCTTGAGGGTGCTTAAATCTGCGGCATCGCCGAGCACAGTATTGGCAGAATAGCCTGTTTTTTTCGGATTTTTCTCGATAATAAGGAATGGTACGTCTCTTTCCTCAAATCGTTTGGCGATCGCTGTACCTACACGTCCTCCTCCCATTATGATGACCGGGTCCCCGGCATGCTGAAACATCTGGTGGATGGAAAAAACATCATCATATGATGTTATCTGATCCTCCGTCCCGGCAAGGAGCAAAACGGTGCTCCTCGTTATTTGGGTATCCGCCGTTGGAACTAAAGGTTTGCCCCTTTCCCATATGCCGACGATCGTAACACCAATCGATTCACGGAGATTACTTCCGGCGACAGTCTTGCCAACAAGAGGGGTATTGATGACAGGAGTTTCCGCAATAACCAGCTCGTCGAAGCGACCAATGATGTTGGCCTGAAAGTTGCCACACATCGTCCAGTTGGCAAAAGAACGAGCAAGCAGGTCAGGCAGCTCCACAACCTTCGAGCTTCCGGCCATGGAAAGTATATCCAAAGAGTGAGGCGAGTCCGCTGTAGTGATAATGGGGACAGTTTCGTTCAATTCGCGGACGGTAAAAGCAATATTTGTGTTTATCTCATCGCTGTTCGTGGCGACGACAAGGGCTGCCTTATGAACGCTCATTTTTCTGTAGGTATCAGGATCATCGATATTACCTACGGCCACTCTGACGTCCCTGTCGGACAGCAGGCCGGCCTGTTCTGGATTTTCGACAATCACCACGTAATCTCGTTTGTATGTAATCAGCCTCTCGACCAATGCCGCAGTCACATCATCATACGCCGTCATTATTATGTGGTCTGCCGTAGCCGGAGAAACTTCACGGGGAGCACGCCTTCTCGATTCCGCTTCCATCCATGGCGCAAGAAAAAACTTGATAAACGCAAAGGGGAGAAGAACAAGCATGAAAATCACGCCGGAGAGAAGCACGAAAATGGAAAAAAGCCGCCCGGCATCGCTGGAGAAGGTTATATCCCCAAACCCAAGCGTTGTCATGACAGTCAGTGTCCAGTAAAAGCCTGTTACCCACGAGTATTCTTGCCCTTCCCATACCATGAGGAAATGGAAAATAATACTGTATAAAGTTACCATAGCTGTAAGAATCGCTATAAAGCGAAGGAGCATTCGCACATTCTGTTTTGTGCTCTTGCCTTCGACCAGATAACTGACTATGGAGGAGTAAAATTTCACAGGTTCTCTTTAATATTTTCTGTAATGGATTTCCGCTACCAATTCATTACCCTTTTTTTGAAATAATTTGGCTCTAATTCCCGGGAATTACCGGTAGCATCACCACAACAAGCCAAAACTGCAATGAAAATCAAACCCCGAAGAAATAAAAACATCTCATTGATTAATTAGCATGTATTCTGGCCATTTTCAAGATGGGCGTGCAAGTCAAGCGAATGTACGAAATATCACACGTAATAAAGCATCAATGATAAATTGACAGAAAAAAAGACTCAAGGAGCATATGGCGATAGAGCCTGGAGGCATAGACTCAATCCTATTGGCATCGTTTAGAGCCTATCTGTATAAATTGACCAACCCATACTGATTTCAGGGTGCAAAAAGATGCTACTACCACTACCGGATCCTTCAGGTCTGAATGTCTTGCGATTATCTGGTGCAGAAAAATCGCTCTACCAGTATAGCAGCAATACCTGTCAGAAAAACCTTGGCGAGGGGAAGCTACTGGAGATACCCCGAAAACTCCGGCAGCCCTGTTTCTCGGCAACACATCCAATAAAACCATGCTGAGCATCCTTAATGAATATGTCGCTGGAAGCATCATTCCTGCACAAGGCATCAGAGCCTGTCAGTTCCGAATGTGTCGCATGCCTGGAGGCTTCCGCTTTCGAGTCCTCTCTTGAACCAACGAACCCTCTGAGCAGAACTCCCATGGGTAAAAGCATCCGGGACTACATGGCCTTGTGTTCTTTTCATAATTCGGTCATCCCCAATTGCGCTTGCAGCGTTGAGCCCCTCCTCGATATCCCCAGTCTCTAAAATCTGTCGGCTTTTATGAGCCTGATGAGCCCATACCCCTGCGAAGCAGTCAGCCTGCAATTCCATTCTCACAGACAATCTGTTTCTCTCGGCAGGGCTAGCCCGTGACTGAAGTTCCTGCACCTTTCGGGATATACCCAGAAGAGTTTGGACATGATGACCCACCTCATGAGCTATGACGTAAGCCTGTGCAAAATCCCCTGAAGCGCCAAATCGTGTTCGCATGTCTTCGAAGAAGCTCAGATCCAGATAGACCTTGTTATCGGACGGACAGTAAAAGGGACCTGTTGCCGAACCGGCCATTCCGCATGCTGACTCAACGGCTCCTGAGAAAAGAACCAGCTTAGGCGTTTGGTACGTCCGCCCACCCCTCTGGAAAACTCCCCGCCATACATCTTCGGTCTCAGCCAATACAACGGCAACAAATTTGCGCTGGTCATCATTTATAGCCGGGGACCTGCCACGTTCAACGGAAGCAGGTGGACTTTGTGTTTGCGGCACCGATTGCAGAAGAACTGTCGGGTCGATACCGAAAAACATTCCGATTAGTACGATTGCCAATAATCCAAGACCGCCTACGCCGCCTATCTTGGCGCCACGAGGGATGCCCATCCCTCTGCGATCTTCAATGTTGTCGCTCTCTCGACCATCTCTCCATCGCATTGTTGTTCCCCCTTGCTTTATCGAAAATTACTTATCAAATAACTTACAGTATTGATATTATATATGAGATTCATTACTTAAAGAAATAATGAATAACCAAATTTCAGCTTCATCATGGTGTTTCATGGATCCCACCGTTTTTCTCCATCCAACCCCAAGCTGTAGAAACACATATTAACCAGCTAGAACACAACACTACGTTCATTAACAGAAGACAGCAAGCAATTTTTGTCTGTCTAACCCAATAGTAACTCGGCCTTTATTTCTTATACCATGCTCCTCAGTATCTCAATACCCTTTATGACGTTTTCCTCGCTTGAAGCAAAAGAAATACGGACATTAGATTTTCTTCCTGAGAATACGCTACCGGGTATGACAAAAAGGTTCTTTTCCAACGCCTTCTCCACAAAAGCATCCCCATCGTCGCCCGGAACCCTTGGGAATATATAATAAGCGCCTTTTGGTTGAACAACCTCGTACTTGTCTCTTAGTCCCTCGTAAATAAGATCTCTTCGCTTCTTATACGCGGCAATCAATCCGTCCGTATTGTAATCAAGCGCAAATAGTGCTGCCTTCTGGGCAACTGAATTGACGCTGCTGAAAACATATTGCTGATTGGTTATCATGATCTGGATGATTTCCTTCGGACCCGCGACGAAACCTAACCTCCAACCTGTCATTGCCCATGTCTTTGAAAAACCACCTATGGTAAGTGTGTTTTCATAGAGTTGCCCCAGGTAATTATTCCGCAAGCCTTCCTCAAAGACAAATCTGTCATAAATATCATCCGAGAGGATAAAGAGGTTCTTCTCCCGGGCAACCCTCGCCACCATTTCAAGTTCTTGTCTCGAATATACCACGCCTGTCGGATTATTAGGGCTATTAATAAGTATAGCTTTCGTCTTATTCGTTAAGGCCTTTCTGAGGGCATCTTCCTTTAAACTAAAATCAGGATAAGTATCAACATACACAGGTTTTGCACCAAGCAAAATGAGCTGATATTCATACAAAACAAAGTAAGGATCAGGGATTATCACCTCATCGCCCGGGTCCAGGGTTACCATAAATGAGAGAAGCAATCCCCCTGTTGCTCCGGCCGTGATAATAACATCGTCGCAGATAATTCCTTTCGCTTTAAGATAATGAAACACCTTCTCCCTGAGTTCCGGAATACCACCAGAGGGTGTATATTTGTTGAATCCGGCCCGTATCCACTTAATTCCTTCCTCTTTTATTTCATCGGGAATATCAAAATCAGGCTCCCCGATGCTGAGATTAATCGGATTTTTGACCTTAGCTGCCAGATCAAAGATTTTTCTGACACCTGATGGCCTTACGTTTGTTACTCTCCCTGAAAGCTGCATTTAATCCTCCTTCTTCAGAGACTTGATGGTTTCTATGATACGCTCTATTTTTGACTTGGGGAGCCCTGAAAAACATTTCCGCAGTTCATCTTCCGTTAAAGTTTTATTGAGAAACGCCATAATGTCGGTCCGTTCCTTCCAGCATCCAATTAAATTCCTGCACGGCAATCCCTCGTTCATAGAAACACAGTAATCAAAGTTCGTCAACATACCAAGTTGAAGACAATAAATCTCCATAACACCTCTTATAAAGCACGTTCAGATATAGTACCATTATTCTGGGCCTCAGGCCAGAGACATTTCGAGGCTGCCTCCGGCCTCCTGATGTATTGTAAATTGTCCAGCTTTAACCCTTGTACCTTAGACCTTTAGCCTTGCATCTTAAGCCTTTCCCTCTTCTTTCAAATTTTTTAAGCCGCCACTAATAACCAGTATATTTTACAACCGACTTACATCCGATAACAAAATGCTTGTGAAATAAACCAAAAGGCCATGGGCTCTATCCAGCACCCATGGCCTTCGAATCAATGGTATTCTTTCAGACGGGGCAACCAAATCCGGCACCCTTCCCGCCTGCCGATGTTCACTCAGGGATCTTCTGTTATAATCCTAACCGGCTAATCACAAATAGCCTTACCTTTGCAGAGGCAACATCAGAACATCGGAAAAAACGTCGTCTACCCCCCCCAATCCCCCTAAAAATAATGAAGCATATGGAACAAAGCATTCTCTTGAACCGCTAATAAAGACTTAGTATAGAAACGGCATTTAACGTTGTCAAGAAAAATGTGCATGCGATTATGCAAGGTCAATCATCTTGACGCTCAGTACATTCTGCAAAGAAGTTAGTTCCTGAACAACCTTGTCTTCTACCTTTATATCAACATCCAGGAGTGTAATGGCAAGCCCGCCAATATTCTCTCTTCCGAAATGCATACCTCCTATATTGATGTCATGTTTGGCAAAAACATTGCCAACGCTGGCAATTACTCCTGGCTTATCGTTGGTGTAGAGAAAAACCATTTGCCCTGTCAGTTCTGCCTCAAGGTAAATTTTGTTGACCCTGATCAACCGAGGCTCTTTTTTACCAAGAAGTGTTCCGTAGGCAGCATTTTCCTTGCCGTCGCCCTTAACTATGATGGCAAGGAGGCAGGTGAAGTCTTCATGCTCTCCCATCTTTGATTCCATAATTTTAACATCACGACTTTTCGCAATCGAAGGTGCATTGACGTAGTTAACCCCCTCGATCTGTTTTGAAAGTATGCTCTTAACAATACCCTGGGTAATAATCTTGGTATCCGTCTCTGCGATGTCACCCATATACTGAATCTGGATTTCTTTTATTGGGAACTCTGTAATTGCAGAAACAAGGGCTCCAAGGTTTTCAGCAAGCTTTAGATAAGGGGCAATCTTCTTTGCAACATCAAATGAGACTGATGGTGCATTAACGCTGTTCTTAATGACACCATTCTGAAAAAAGTCGACAATCTGGTTGGCGATATCGATAGCCACCTTATCCTGCGCTTCTGCAGTCGATGCGCCGAGATGGGGGGTACAAACAACATTGTCGCACAGCACCAGAGGATAATCTTTCGGAGGTGGTTCCTCATTGAATACGTCCAATGCAGCACCGGCAATTCGACCTGCCCGGAGGGCCTCATTGAGATCTCCATCATTTACAACAGGGCCTCGTGCAACATTGATGATGATAACGCTCTTCTTCATCTTTGCAATGGCATCTTTATTGATGAGTCCTCGTGTTTCTTTTACAAGCGGGACATGAACCGTTATAAAATCACTCTCCTTTAGAAGGGTGTCGAGATCCACAAGCTCAATGCCCTTGCTAGCTGCAAACTCCTTTGAAATAAAGATATCGTAAGCCAATACCTTCATGCCGAGCGCCAAAGCCTTCTCGGCAACGATAATACCGATATTTCCAATACCGATAACGCCCATGGTCTTACCATAAACCTCAACGCCCATGAGCGCCTTCTTTTCCCACTTGCCCTGTTTCATGGTCCTATCTGCGATACCTATCTTTCGGGCCGCAGCGAACATAAGACCAATAGTATGTTCGGCTGCTGCGAGGGCATTTCCTTGAGGGGTATTCATGACCACAATACCTTTTTCTGTGGCTGCCTGTACGTCAACATTATCCACGCCTATGCCTGCCCTCCCGATGACCCTGAGCTTGTCTCCTTTTGCAATAATATCTTTCGTTATTTTCGTAGCGCTTCTCACAACTACTGCGTCATATTCTCCGATAATACTCTGGAGCTCTTCGGCCTTGAGCCCGGTCTTTACATCTGCTGATAGATTTGCCGCAGTAAGTATCCCAAGTGCTTTATCCGATAGTGCATCTGCAATAAGTATCTTCATTCTGCTCTCCTTTTTCTTTTATTGCTCTGTTAATAAATTGTAACGCTCAAGAGTAAATCCCGCACAGAATTTATCTATGTGAACTCTTGCGAAAAATATCGAGAAAGATGTCACAGTGCGCCTTAAGGACAAGGGACATTGTCCCCTCATAGCCATCTCCTGATGCATTAACGTATCATTGGTGAATTTTGTATTTTTGCAAAATGTGATTATGGAAGTCAAGGAAAATCATGCAATTATTTGATTTAACCTGTTATATAGGGCATTCCTGTCTCTTTACCAATTGACTGCACACGTACCCGCCATCTCTGAATATTTTCAGGTCTGAGGTCGACCATGCGCAGGATGCCCACTTTTGAATATTGTCTGTCGTTATTTCCCACGGCCTCTCCTCCCATTCTTTGTCTCCGGAGCCTCGGCTTGCGAAGATCAGGTGCTCGCCATCAGGAAGGAGAATTGATATCCCAATAGACAATGGAGCGATTCGCAGGCTCTGATTATTGTCTAATGTCCTCTTCAGGGTATTTGCTGCCTATGGAGCAGCAAGGATTTTGAACTCATGCAGTGAAAAGAGACGGTTTTCACCTGTATCAACATAGGTGCCTCGGAGATATCCCTCGCTTATTGAACAACCAACATCAAAGTCTCTGTTGAAAGTTCATCAACGGCAGACTGAACTTCACTTTCCTTGGGCGATGTAACGATAAGCTCCCTTGGGCTCATTGATAAGCAAAAGCCTGCATATAAGACCTTTGCATAATCCCTGACACCCTCCATGGATGGCCATTTCTCATGT
>JAEAME010002081.1_pt1 | contig 12323 bp, 11 predicted proteins | sample 8958731 | NCBI WGS metagenome assembly JAEAME01 (sample SAMN16933194, study PRJNA681113) | bioreactor sludge metagenome | isolation source: anerobic bioreactor sludge (Control) | place: India:Bengaluru | collected 2018-10-24 | reverse complement strand
GAAAAGTTTAGTCTTGTTTTCCGCTGAGATTCCGATGCCATCATCCTCATAGAACAGTTTTATTTTTTCTTCCTAGTTTCTAAAGTGGAGCGTAATTTGTGTAACTTTTTTTCCGTGTTTTAAAGAATTATCGATTAAATTATAGAATAATTGTCTCAACAAAGAGTCTGCAAAAACTATTAGTCCCTCTGTCTGGTTGATTATTATTACAGTAGTTGAATTTTGAAAAAAAGCGGTTGCTTCATCAAAGCATTTCCTGATATCTATGTCTGTTTGTTTTTCAGCACCAATTTTTTCATAAACCTTGCTGAATTCGAATATTCTACTAGATAGAAAAACAGCTTCTTCAATTCCTTTTATGTATTTGAGGCTTTCAGGATCGTTTTCACATTTTTTCTTAAGCAAATAGGCGTTTGAAGTTATTACTGTTAATTTGTTACGGACGTCGTGTCTTGTTAATTTGCCAAGTACTTGTAGTTTTTCATTTACAATGGCTACTTGGTTTTCTGCTTTTTTACGTGTTTCTATGTTTCTGCTGATGATGACGAATTTGTTTTCTCCAGCTGCATTTTTGATTGCTTTAACGGAGCATTCAATCCATACATATTTTTTATCTTTAGTTAAGATGCGGAGTTCAAAAGGTGAGATGTCTTCGTACTTGGATAATTTTGGCATGTAAGACTCCAGAATCCTATCAAGGTCAGCGGGGTGGATTAGACTGAAATGGCTTTTTCCGATTAATTCTTCAGGACTGTACCCGAAGGCACTAATTGAAGGAGAAACGTAAGAAATAATGGTCTTGAGGTTGATTAGAAAAACTACATCTTGCATGTTATGTGCGATCATGCGGTAACGTTCTTCGCTTTCTAGTAAAGTCTGCTGGGTTTTCTTGCGTTGCGTAATGGGAACCGAAAGTTCTAATCCAGCAACAACTACACCTTTTTTATCTTTTAGAGGTGTTGATCTGAGTTCCACCCATTCTGTAGGTCCGTTTTCTTCTATTTTAAAGTCATATTCACGAACTGCAAGAGGTAGATTTTGTTCAAAGATTTTTTTTATGCCGCAATCTGGGCAAACTGAGTTCAGATTGTTAAATATTTGATAACATTTCTTGTTATGGCCACCGTATTTTTGTATTGGTGGTTGAAGGGTTGAATTTGCCCATAAAACATCATAGTCTTTACTGATTACTCCTAGGCCTGAATCAGTACTTTTCATTACGTTTTCGAGTATTTCGCATTTCTGCTGTAATTCTTCTTCAACTTTCTTGCGTTTAGTAATATCTCTGATTACAAACATAATTATTGTTTCTTCGTCGCGTTTTGCAGGAAAGACTGATAGTTCCACAAAAATGTTTTTTCCTTCTTTATTATTAAAAATGTATTCAGAAGAGTCAACAGTTTTTCCTAATGAAACTTGAACGATTTGTTTCATAACAGCTGACAAGGTTTCTTTTGACATGATTTGTATTTGTTGTATGTTTTTACCGAATAGTTCTTCTTTTTTGTATCCGATAAGCTCTTGTAGGCGTCTGTTTCCATCTAAAAAGCGACCTTCAAAATCACTAAGGATTATTGCGTCTGGCATGTTTTCGATAACTAATCCTTTGTTTTCTTTTAGTATGCTCTTTAGATTGACCTTTTTATGGAGTTGATGGATGCTTTGAATTAGTTCTTTGTATATTGCTTCGGGGTCGCCTAGTTTGTTTAGGTAGTGGTCTGCACCTAGGTTTAATGCTTGGATCGCTACTTCTTCTTTGCCTTTACCAGTGAAAAGGATGAATGGTATTGTGTCGTTTTTTTCTCTTAATTCCTTAAGAAACGCTAATCCGTTTTTGATTGGCATTTCAAAATCTGAGACTACAACGTCATATTTTTTTTTTCTTAAGTATTTCTAAGGCTTCGTCAACTGACTTAGCGGGGTCAACGATTATGCTGTTGTCTATGTCACTAAGAATTAGCTTTACAGTTTCCAATATTGATGAATCATCATCAACATGTAGTACAGTAACTAAATTCTCGTTTTTTGTGGACAAAGTTTTAACTCAGCCAATGACAACCTTTCTTTAAATAGCCTTTTTTGTTTAAAGCCGTTGTTAATTTTAACTCACTAATTAAAAACAAGATTTTTTCTATATAATTTTATATTATTTGTTTTCTATTCGATTTTAAAAGGATCATTTTTTCTCTAAAGTAGACTTTTAAAAAACAAGTGGGTGGTTATTGCTATAATTTATGAAAACCCTCTGTTAAGTGCTGTGTTATTTTAGGTTGAAGTATGGCAATAACAATTTTTCCATAGTGTATAATCCATTCTTTTTATCGACAAGACTTTTAGCAGCGAATAATGCTCCGCCTCCAAATGCTTCTCTTTGTATTGATTCATGGATTAAACGCACTGTTTGGTAGGGAAAACCGAAAATAATTTCGTGCCGACCAACGATGCCGCCTGCTCTGACTGATTTGATTTCTGCTGGTGGTAATGATAGTGTCTCTGAAATTTTTATGGCTGTACCTGAAACTTCTTTTTTATTTTTAAAATGTTCTTCAATTAGTTCTATATCTGTGTATGGGGCGATGGTTTTTAGGATTTTAGCTGCTAACATTAAAAAATTGATGCCTATCGTGATGTTGGGGGACCATAGTATCTTTGTTTTTCGTGATAATTTTTTTATAAAGGAAATTGTTTTTTCAGGGTATGCTGATATTGCAGTTACGATAGCTATTCCTTTTTTAGCTGCTTCATTTCCGTAATCTAAAATTGCGTCAGCGGAGGAAAAGTCGATTATGACGTCTACAGGATGTTTTTCAAAGAGTTCCTGAGGCTTCCATTCGTCTTTGGGGAAAATTAATCCCTGTCCATTATCCTCTTTGATTCCAAGGAATTCTGAGACTGATCGATGCTGCAAATTTTTTGTTTTCCTAATAACCCAGCAAAGATATGTTTCTTCGCTTTGTAATAATATTGATGCAACAGCTTTACCTGCTCTGCCAAATCCAAAAAGTCCTACTTTCATCTCTAATCTAGTGCTCTTTAATAATTCACCCTTTATATCTTTTTAGAATCTGACTTTTAAGCAAATAAAACTGTTTCATTATTAAGTGCTTTTTTCTTTTAGATTTTTTTGGTTTGTCTGTGAAAATAAAACTGTAGATTTCTTCAGATGTCTCCATTTTTCTGGCAAGCTTCAACAGTTTTGGATTGTCAAAGTTGATGGCTAACATCCAAATCAAAGTAGAGATCTTCCTTTTCATTACTATCCATACTAATACTATAGCTTCTAAGACATATTGACTTATTAACCCAGCATTGGCTTCAAACTATTACCATTTGGGAATAATTATAAACAATATCAAGCATAGTATTATTGGTGGAGGTATAGGTAAATGACACAATCCGTTTGTGTATTTAAGACGCCTGCCTTGGAAATCGAGTGCCTCTGCTATGACAACAAACCCTGTGACGTACACATCGACGATGGTGGAAACCTTGTTTGCAGATATGGCAGCAATGAAAGCCTCGTGGATGGGTTAGCTAAAGTTATTTGCCCATTAGAAATAGAAAGTGAGAGAAAGAAATGGGATGCTTTCTTAAAACAGGAGTTAGAGCAACCTCAAATGGACAAATAATGACGCCAAGAAAAGGTATTTGCGGATTTGGATTAAAATAGTAGTGTTTACCTTACTTTTTTTAACATAAGCGGTTTATGTGTTTGATAGGATTGAGATGTTGGTAGTCTAGCAACCAACATTTAGTTATAAAGATTTTCTCACAAATAGATTAAATGTAATTTTTGAGGAGATAAATAAATGAGGATGAGAAAAATGTCTAATAGAAAATCCGCTTTTGCAATTCTGTTAATTTCTATTTTAGTTCTGTCAATGCCGATGATGCTTAATCAGAACGCAGTTAACGCTCAGACTCTTCAGCAACCTGTAAGTGGACCGCTTCAGCCAGGGATCACTGTTGATCTTCAACCGTACACAAAAGCATATCTCAGCTTTAGACCAGACCCGGTAGGTGTAGGACAACCATTTCTAATCAACTTGTGGGTAACGCCAGCTCCCGGAGCACATAGGTACTTCCCCAACTTTAAATTGACCATAACTGACCCTGATGGTCATGAAGACGTGATAACAATGGATTCGTACGTTGCAGACGGAACAGCATGGCTTGAATATGTGGCTGATCAACCTGGAGAATGGAAATTAAAATGGGAATTTCCAGGAGTATATTTCCCTGCAGGTAGATACTTTGAGGGAGAAGTAATTCCGACAAACTCAACTATTGGGCAATACTACAGTAAAGCAGTGTATTGTCCTCCAGCTGCTACACAAGAACAGACGCTTGTTGTACAGGAAGATTGGGTGTGGTCATGGCCTGCGGCAGCATTACCAACAGATTACTGGTCAAGACCTGTTAACGAAGAAAACCGTGAATGGTGGTCAATCTTAGGTAATTATCCTTGGTATGGTCCCGGTGGCGGAGAAAAATGGAGTGAATTGTATCCTGATACGAATCCTTATGCAAATCAAGCATACGCTTTTATTCCATGGGTTGAAGGACCTGAAAGTGCACATGTGGTTTGGAAACGTCAATACTATTTAGGTGGCTTATTAGGAGGCGACTTAGCTGGAGCATCAAGTATTTACTGGACTGATTGGTATGCGCGACCTACAATTATTCTTGCTGGACGATGTTATCAGACAATTGTTAAACCAGGTGATACTAGTGCAGCTAGACAGACTTATTGGCAGTCTTACGATTTGAGGACTGGAGAAATATTCTGGGAAAGACCATTATTTGCAGGGGAATCTGAACCTAACCTTATCGAGTATGGTATCACTTCTTTAGCTGTACCAGGTGTACAACCAAAAGCAGACACACCGTATATTCTATCGATTAGTAACGGGTACCTGCGAAAGTATGAGCCTATCAACGGTTACATGACACTTAACGTTTCCATAGCTCCTTTAACTGGATCAGGTGGAAACTATTACATGAATGGATATGTAATGGGCATTCAAGACCTTGGCAGTTCAGCGGGCTCTGAAAGATATAGGCTAATCAACTGGACCACATTTGGTACCGCAACAACCTTAGCCGCTCGAATAATCAGCAACACAACTTACGCAAGAAGCAGTTTGCCTAGTACAGGAACAACCGACTACAACGTCGGCGTAGGTGTTGTAATAGCTAATGTTGAAGAAGGTGGAATCCGTATCGGACAAAGGCTTGAAAGCTACGATCTTAGAACTGGGGTTTTATTGTGGAATAAAACATTTGATGAACCTCAATACAGTGGAGCAGCAAACACAGCTGATCACGGTAAAATCGCCATACTTTCAGCTAAAGGCTACTATGTAGCGTATGACCTTAGAAGTGGAACACAAGCTTGGAAGACAGATTCACTTGATTATCCATGGGATGAACCTGGTTGGGGTAGTTATTCAGTAATTTCAGCATACGGCAAACTCTATTGGTTTGCGCAAACAGGCATTTACGCAATAAATTGGGCAAACGGTAACATCGAATGGAAATTTGAAGTAGAAACACCTGTACCTTATGAAACAGAATATACAAGTGCAAACGGCACAACAGTTTACCCATTCCATGCTCCAGGCATGTGCGCTGATGGAAAAATCTACGCATACCTTTGTGAACACTCACCTGAAACCCCCTTCTACAGAGGTTTACCAACTGTATGTATCAATGCATCAACTGGAGAGCTTATTTGGAAAATCGGGATGTCAGGTTCAGGGCAACACACTAGAGCTGCATGCCAAATACGCTTAGCTGACGGATATATGACACTTGGAACAAGAGATGGATATGAATACGTTTTTGGTAAGGGTAAAAGTGCAACAACAGTCATGGCGCCTGACATAGCAGTGACCAAAGGAGACAGTGTGGTAATAAAAGGTACTGTACTTGACCTTTCACCAGCTCAACCAACCACGCCATGTGTATCTAAAGAATCAATGGCTCTACAAATGGAACATATACACCTGCAAACTTCAATAGCTGGACTTTTCGGAAACGAAACCATCGCTGGTGTACCCGTAATGCTGACAGCTGTGGATCCAAACGGAAACCATGTTAACATTGGTACTACAACAACAAACGGCTATTATGGCACATTTAGCTATGTTTGGACTCCTGACCTTGAAGGTAAATACGAAATCATGGCTACTTTTGCAGGCGACGAATCGTACGGCAGCTCATCTGCAGCAACAGCAATCGCAGTAGTTGCAGCACCCGAAGCATCAGCCACATCCACACCGATCAACTTTGATGCCATAAACAATAATATGATGTTGGGTTTTGCAGTAGTTGGAATCGCAATTATCGTGGCTATAGCAATTGCGGTACTTTTGTTAAGAAAAAGACCTTAAATTAAACTCCCTTTTCCCTTTTTTTGGTTTGTTTTGTCAGAAATTTTTAATCGATGCTATTTATGCTGTAATGACTATGTTATGTTCTTGGCTACTTCACGTATTGTTTGTTCTGTTGCTCCAGCTTCTGTGTTAACTACAATAATGGCTAATAACTGTCTGATGTCTAGTAGAGTCTCAATTAGTGCTTTCTCTCTATTATTTGTGGGATTGTATTCTTCTTGTATAATTTTTCTGTTTCTCATAATAAATCACTGTATTAATTTAGTTAAATGGGTGTCTGCCAATTATTGTTGAGGTTTATTATGTAATTCAAGGCGTATTATTTTGTTTTTTGGATGTTTTTTAATCATCAACTGTTAGTTTTTCTTAAAATATTGGTTTGTTCGTTAGAATCTCATTAATATGAGGATGAAAAGCTAAATGCTGCTTATTTCTATTTTTCTTTTTATGGTTGTTCTTGTGCATTAAGCTTAAATCACTTGTTATATATTCATTAGTGGGGTATTAAAAAAATGCCAATAGAATGTAAATATTGCAAGAAATCCATTGAACCCGTGTTCAAAGTTGACGAAGGCATTGAATGTCGTGTTTGTCCTGAATGTGGTAAAGTAATAGATGTATGTACTAATAACATACAAGTAATAGGAAGAGACATGTAGCCCTGTTTTATTGGCTCAACATGCCTTTAATAATTCTTATAACAAAGAAGATTTTGTTAAAACCTATTTTCTTATTTATATTAATCAAAAATGGTGCACTAAAAATAAGGCTATTGTCTTTTTGGTAGATCTGTTCCATCACATTTTATCGCGATTTTAGGAATTATAGAAAAGCCAAAGTAAGTTTGAGGCAATAGCAATGTTTCCATGTGATCAATCCCTTCATAATTCTTAATCTCGCTAATAATTTGTCCTATCTGTTGCATGTCTCTCATTCTAGCCCAAACAAAAAAATCATATTCACCCATCAACTCAGTAACCAAACAAACATCGGGTACCATCTTGAGTTTTTGGAAAATGGCTTTTTTTTCTGCCCCCCTTAAACACGTTATCATCAAAAAAGCTGTACCTTGCTCTCCCATCTTGCGACCATCGATAAGAATAGATATTTCGTCAATAACTCCTTCTTTTTTCATCTTTTCAAATCTTTTACTAACTGTTTCTCGGGATACACCTATTTTTTTACTTATTTTCGAGAATGGCATCTGTCCATCTTTTATTAATTCAGTTATTATCTGAGTATCTACAGTATCAATATCCATTAACCTTCAGCAACCTTCAGGTCTCTTTCAAAATTTCTATTTCTGTTACCTGTCCAAATGTTAACGCTAATACTCTTTACTCCCTGAATGTTTCTTATTTTACAAATGGTTTCGTTTAGTTCGTTTATGTCATAAGTAATAATGAATGTGCACAGATTATACCTGCCAATACTCTCAGAACAAACTATTACATTTTTTATTCCCCTGATTTTCTCTTTCACCTTATTTTCAACAATATTGCATGCATCAATTAGTACCGTGACTTCGTAGGGGTTGCCCAGCAACTCTTTATTTAAAATTAAGTAAGTCCCAATAATAACGCCATTTGCTTTTAATTTTTTTATTCTTTTAAGAACTGCGACGGGGGTTATTCCGCATTTTTCTGCAATTTTTTTCTGATTTTCTCTGGCATCAGTTGTGAGAATTTTTAGAATCTTGATATCTATTTCATCGATTCTATTGCCCTTAGGATTCTCCTTACCCCGGCTCATAACTATTATTTAATTGCTTTGATAGAAAAATGTTTTTCTTTATATTGTGTGGCGTGATTGCAAAAAATTCAAAAAATGCTGATTTAAGTTAATTTATGCAACATTCTGTTTTGCAATAAATTCAAAATATTGGATTAAAAATTAATATTTGCAAAATATTTTGCTGTCTTTTGGAAAAATTTAAAAGGTATGAGCCAAGCATCGCATTCTGAAAGGAGGAAAACAATAAAAAAATGCAAATTAGTAAAAAAAATCGAATTCTACTTGCAACTATACTTACAACACTATTTCTGTTATCATCAATCGCTACAATAATGCCTGTCAAAGCTCAAGAAATGCAAAATCCTAACACTGCAGGCGGACCCTTGCCTGACGGAACAACCCCCAGCGTAGTAATGGAAGGTGATGTCTATCTAAGCTTCAGTCCTAATCCAATCGGTGTAGGTCAAGAATTGCTAGTTAACGTATGGAGTATACCTGCACCAGGCGCAAACAGAGCACACACGGGATATACCGTTACATTCACTAAACCTGACGGATCAAAAGATGTTATTGGACCTTTCAATTCATTCGTAGCAGACGGAACTAACTGGTTCACCTATATCCCAGACCAAGCAGGTGAATGGGAAGTGCAATTCACTTATCCAGGTGACTATTATCCCGAAGGACGATATGTGAACGGTGTTTATAATAATTCAGCACCAGCAGGCGCAAGTTTCATGGATCAACGTGATTACCCATCAACCTGGTACACACCACAAGAAACACCAGTCATGAAACTCGTAGTACAAGAAAATTGGGTTTCATCCTGGCCAAGCGCAGGCGAACCAACCGATTATTGGACAAGACCAATCTCTCCAGAAAACAGAGAATGGTCCTCAATTGGTGGCAACTATCCATACTCATACTACAATACCATGACCCGTTATAATGGCCCATTCATCACAGGACCAAATACATCACACATAGTCTGGAAACAGCAAAAAGCGTTAGCCGGCATGATCGGAGGAGAAGCCGGAACATACAGCATTGCAGCCCAACCAAGCACTCCAAGCGTGATTTATCTTGGCAGATGCTACGAAACCTTAACAACACCAGTGAACGGAGTCCCCACAAGCTGTGCAGTATGTTATGACCTAAGAACAGGGGAACAATACTACGCAATACCCGGAGGAATCACACCAACCGCAATAGCCTACGTCTCACCATCCGCTGTTGCTGGCATCGGAAGCGTTGCTTCTGGAAGCTTTACAGTCGATTTATTAACCATAAGCGGCGGAGCAAGCTTCTTTGGACCCCCTACAGCAGCACGCTTATACAAAATAAATCCCTACACAGGCGCAGTAACACTTAACATGTCACTTCCAGCAGGCGTATCATCATCAACAATCTACAACAACGGCCTAGTCTTAAGCACACAAACAATCGGTTCAGGCGCAAACGCAACATATAGACTGATTAACTGGACAACAGCTGGATCAAGCACCAACTTTGCCACAAGAATATTTAGCAATATAAGCTGGCCAAGCAACATGGCACCTGGATCACAAGGAATGTCAGCTGACTTCGAAACCGGAGTAGCTGTTGGAACAGTAGCAGGCATTTATGGAGCAGCCTCTGGCGGAGCAGCCGTTACTGGAGGAGACTTTGGCTTAGCCTCAGGAGCTTTCGGAACACGCATAGTTGGAATTAGCATAGTAACAGGACAAGTACTATACAACTTTACAACTGAAGACACATCATTCCAACCTGGATCAAACTCTTATGTCGACGGAAAAATACTTATACCTATGGACATGGGCATTCTCAACTGTTATGACTTACTCACCGGAAGACTAGTCTGGCAATCACACGAATTTGATTACCCGTGGGGAGCATTCGGAGGATACAATGCTGAAGGAGCATACGGATTATACTACTGGCAAACATACGACGGTCTAGTTGCCTTCAATGTCAGCACAGGTCAACGAGCCTGGAAGTACCAATACCCAGCACCACCATTCGAAACACCATACACAATGGAAAACGGAACAAGCCAATACGCATTCTACGGTGCAGCACAAGTAGCAGACGGAAAAATCTACGTTTACAACACAGAGCACTCACAAAGCTACCCAATTACAAGAGGCTGGAGAATTCACTGCGTTGACGCCTTAACAGGTGAAGGAATATGGAACATAACAGGTTCAATGCAACCAGGTGCAATTTCAGACGGTTACCTAACAGCAGGAAACGCATACGACGGATACATGTATGTGTTCGGTAAAGGACCAAGCAAAACAACCGTCACAGCACCAAACCTCGCAGTAACTGCAGGAACAAGCGCAGTAATCACAGGAACAGTCACAGACATGTCACCAGGCCAGGAAGGAGCAGCATGCGTTAGCAAAGAATCAATGACAGAATGGATGGAATATCTGCATATGCAAAAAGCAATACCTGCAAACGTCATCGGTGTCCCAATATCAATTGACGCAGTTGACCCCAACGGCAACTCTGTACACGTCGCAGACGTAACAAGTGACATGAGCGGCACATTCAGTTACACTTGGACTCCAACAATCGCAGGCGACTACAAGATAATGGCATCATTCATGGGTGACGACTCTTACGGCAGCAGCTGGGCACAAACATACGCCACAGTAGCAGAAGCCCCCGATACTTCACCAGCAGCAACACCAACCGCAATCGCAAATCCACCATACGAACTCTACACAATCGGAGTAGGCATAGCAATCATCATCGCAATAGCCATTGCAGTATTATTACTAAGGAAAAAGCCATAAAATAGAAACAATAAAAACCAACTCTTTTTCTTTTTTTTTCTTTGCAAGTTACACTAAATCTAATCCAGAATTAATTAGTCCTAAGAAAGATTATTTTCCGTAGATGAATAAAAAACATCTTAATATTATTGCAGCAACTTAACATTTGTAAAAAGGGATCTTTACAGTTTGAAGATACTAATAACAGGTGCCTTTGGCAACATCGGAAAAGCAGTAATAGAAGAAGCCTACAAAAGGCGACATGAAATAATCGTGTTCGAGATCAGTAATCACAAGACTCATAAAATCGCTGAAAAATATAAGAAAAAAATTAGTCAAGTAATTTTTGGTGACATACGAAAACTTGAAGACTTAAAGAAAGCAGTTAATGGATCTGATGCTGTTATTCATCTTGCAGCAATAATTCCTCCGCTTTCTAAAAAGAACCGCGAATTAACCATGGATGTAAATTTTGCCGGAACTATAAACCTGATAAACGTCATCAGAGAATCCAATAAAAATATTCCATTTATTTTCACTTCCTCAGCAAGTGTAATGGGGCCAACCCAACTTCAAGAAAGGCTAGTTACTCGTAATGATCCTTTAGTTGTTACTGGAAATTATGAAGAATCAAAAATAAAATGTGAAGAATTCCTCAACAAAAACGCTGATAACTTCCTAATCTTCAGGTTGGCAGGGGTACTTTCAAATTTTTCAACAGCATCTTTCACGGGTCAGTTTTCTTTAATGGAAGAACTTTTTGATATGCACCCTGACATGAGACTGGAGATGGTTATGGCTGAAGATGTAGCAGTAGCTTTAGTCAATGGAGCTGAAAAACTAAAATCTGGGGATACTCCGAAGAATCAAGCGTATATTCTTGGGGGCGGCAGAGAAAATGGTTGGCAACTAAAAGGCAGAGAATTTTTATCTCAATTATTTGGTTCTTTGTCTCTTCCTGTTCCCGATAAAAAATACTTCACACAGAACATTAACAATTATCATTTGGATTGGTATGATACATTAGAAGCGCAGCAAGAATTTGCTTTTCAAAATCATTCTTTAGAAGAATATTTGAAACGTATTAAGAAGACATTTAGAATTTACAAAATACCAATTATACTGTTTAGGAAAATTTTTTTGAAAATGCTTGTAAAGATGTCACCTTACCAAAACTAAAAAATTTTTTACTTAACGAATAATGTTTGTTGAGTTCTATTAATCAATTCCAGTTTTAACTTTTCTTTTGAACGATAAGCATATTAGCGCACAATTACAATTTTGATCCAGCTCAAGGATTTGATATTTGATGCAAATGCCACCAATATTTTACGAGGTTCACAGTAATTTACCTCGAGAAGGACCTGGTGATAATGAATCAACACGTCGAGCATTTAAAACGCTTAAA
>JAEAME010002079.1_pt1 | contig 12327 bp, 14 predicted proteins | sample 8958731 | NCBI WGS metagenome assembly JAEAME01 (sample SAMN16933194, study PRJNA681113) | bioreactor sludge metagenome | isolation source: anerobic bioreactor sludge (Control) | place: India:Bengaluru | collected 2018-10-24 | reverse complement strand
TTCAAAAAATTTTTCGATATACAGATCTGGATTCTTGAATGCAGCATTTGCCTCGGTTCTGGCAGTGACAAAAGCTTTTTCCAACTCACTCGGTCCAGCAACCACTCTCATTCCTTTGCCACCACCGCCGGCCGTGGCTTTAAAAATAATTGGATAACCTATTTTTTCAGCCGATGCTTCGGCGGCTTTCAAATCATGGACTACGCCATCGCTTCCTGGGATAGTCGGAAGACCAGCTTTTTTCATGGTTTTTTTGGCAAAAGCCTTATCACCCATTTTGGCAATCATCTCTGATGTCGGTCCGATAAAATGGATTTTGGATGATTCACAAATTTCAGCAAATTGGGCATTTTCAGCCAGGAAGCCGTAGCCAGGATGAATGGCATCGGCATTGGTGATCTCTGCTGCACTGATAATTCGCGGAATATTTAAATAACTCTCTGAACTGGCTGCCGGACCGATTCGAACGCACTCATCGGCAAAACGAACATGCAATGAAAATTCATCTGCTTCCGAATAGACAGCTACGGTAGCGATTCCCAGTTCTTTGCAGGCGCGAATAATTCGCAGGGCAATTTCACCACGATTGGCTATAAGGATTTTTTTAAACAATGCGCTTTGCTCCAAATATTAAATTATCTCTGGTTAGAGTTTTTCGATGTTAAACAAAACCTGATTGTATTCGACGGGTTGGGCATTATCTACCAATATCGCTTTGATTCTTCCGCGCCATTCAGATTCGATTTCATTCATTAATTTCATCGCTTCGATGATGCATAACACCTGTTTGGGCGAAACAATGTCCCCAACCTGAACATAAGGGTCTGCATCTGGCGCTGGGGCGCGATAAAATGTTCCGACCATCGGGGACTTCACTTCGATAATATTATCCGAAGCCGGTACTGTTGCGGTCGAGGAAGATTCCACTTTTTGAGCAGTATTTTTTTCGGGTGGCAAAACTATTTCCTGAGCAGGGGGAAGGTTGGAGACCATCGGAGTTTCAGCAGCAAAAGTTGGTGTGCCTGGTCTATTCACAGATTTGAGAATACGGACTTTCTTCCCCCAGCGGCTAACCTCAAGCTCGTTGATGCTGCTTTGTTCGACAAGTTCAATCAACTTTTTAATTTCTTTTGGTCTCATCCTTTTCTCCATGTTAAAATAGATAACCCTGGTTCTCCGCTCCCTCCACCACAAATTACCCATTAGTTATTTAAGAAGGTTCCATTGCATTATTTTATAACTAACCTTAATCAACTTCAATTTATTAACACACTTTGCATTTCGCCAAATTGCGGACGAAATTTAAAAAAATCCCCCATTCGGTTGGTTGGGAATTAGAGCGATGCTAAGTAAGTCGAAAGGCAATAAATAGTACTGAAACCGTGATTCTGATCCGGTAGTCCTGATTAACGATTAATTCAACTGGAACCCAAAAATAAATTGAAAATCAACCAGCAACCCCCAAAAATGAGTTTGAATTTAACCGAAAAAGTTATAAAAGTCAAGATTTTTCTGGATAGAACTTAAATTAAGAAGAAGATAATTTTTCCATAAGCAATTCAGTAACTAAATTCGGATTCGCTTTTCCATGTGTCTTTTTCATAACCTGCCCGACAAGATATTCAAATAATTTTGTTTTGCCCGACCGATATTTAGCAACCTCGTCGGGATTATCCTCCATCACTTCAGAAATGATATGTGATAACAGCTCGGGATCTGCTATTTGAGTTATTTTTTTATCTTCTATCACTGACTTCGCGGATTTTCCAGAAGAGATCATTTCTTTAAAAACATTTTTGGCAATTTTTTCATTCACGGTTCCATCGCTAACTAGATTTAACAATTCAGCAAGCGCTGTACCAGGGATGGGAATTGTTTTAGAATCTTGTTGCTCTTTAATGATATGTAAAATTTCTCCCATTATCCAATTGCTCACTAATTTAGAATTCGATACTATGTTAGCCACCTGTTCAAAATAATCAGCGATCATTCTGGACTCAGTTAAAACATTGGCATCATATTTTGGAAGATGATATTGCGTTATGAAGCGATTTCGTCGGCGTATTGGAAGCTCAGGTAATCGTTCCAGAATGTCATCAACTTCGGTTCGATTGATGGTTACCGGCACCAGATCCGGCTCCGCAAAATAGCGATAATCATGCGATTGTTCTTTCCTCCGCATCGTTGTCACTGTATTTTTATTGGTGTCCCAGAGCAAAGTCTCCTGTTGAATTATTCGACCCTGTTCAAGAATTTGTATTTGTCGTTCAATTTCATATATCAAAGCTTTTTCCACACCGTGAAAGGAATTCATATTCTTTAGCTCGGTTCTTACGCCAAGTTCATGAATTCCAATCGGTCTGACAGACACATTGGCATCACAGCGCAGATTGCCCTCTTCCATATTGCCATCACAAATCTGTAAATAGAGCAACAGTTGTTTCAGGGCAGCTAAATAAAGATAAGCTTCCCGGGGCGAATGAATTTCTGGTTTGCTCACGATTTCAATCAAGGGAATACCACAGCGGTTTAAATCAATCAACGTCTCATTTTCTGTTAGCCACGATTCCGCATGAATCGATTTCCCAGCATCCTCTTCTAAGTGAATTCGAGCAATGCCCACTTTATGAATTTTATCATCAAGCTCAAATTCAATATTGCCATTATAACATAGCGGTTCATCATATTGAGAAATTTGGTAGCCTTTTGGCAAATCCGGGTAAAAATAATTTTTTCGAGCAAATGTTGAATCAGTTGAAATCTGACATTCTGTTGCTACTCCCATTTTTATCGCAAACTCCACTGCTTTTCGATTAAGTATTGGCAATGCGCCAGGCATCCCCAGGCAAATGGGGCAAAGATGGGAGTTTTCCTTTTCCCCAAATTTGGTGCTGCAACTGCAAAACAATTTAGATTGCGTCAAAAGCTGAGCATGAACTTCCAGTCCAATGCAGGGTTGAAATTTTGAACAGTCAATTGGCATCTGATTGCTATCTTGTTTCAATATGATAAAAAGATTTCTAAAATATTTTTATTAAAAATAGCACGTAAAATAATAAAGCGCAAGGGGAAAAATAATCGGAGCTTTTGATCAACATGACTACATGAAATGGTTACTGATTCACTGTGCTTTAATTGTTGAGGCTGGAATCAATAGTGAAAAATTTTGATTCAGGATTTTGCTAAAAATTTTATTATTATCATATTTTGGGTTGTCTGGAACTTTCTGGATAAAAGTCAAATTGAATTGATTAGTGTCTGTCTGAAAAGGGATAATTTTTAATTTTAACTGTCGTTGCGAGGAGCGAAGCGACGAAGCAATCCCTTGTTTCAAATAAGATTGCTTCGGCAAAAAAAGCCTCGCAATGACTGGAGAACTTGAAATTTGGTTGTTTACAGACAGACACTAATTAGATAATTTTTTCATTTTTATTAAGCTTCAAATATCATAAAAGGCTAAGCTGAAATAGATACAAAGTTTCGATCGGTGACATAAAATGAAATCTCATGATGAATCCAAAACTCAAAGCCAATCACTGAATTGGAAAAAAATCTTAAAATATGGCGTGATAATCGGCTTCGCTGGATTACTCATTTTGTTTATTATAGCACTTCACTGGACCAGCTCCGATGTAAGGGCAACTTGCAAGAGAGCGCAGCAACAATTTGATGGTGATCCACTCGAAACGCTGGTGGCCTATTTAGAATCGGACAGCGGTTCATTTAAAGAAAAAAACCATGTCATCTGGGCGCTGGGTGGAATCGGTGATAAACGAGCGCTTCCGGCTTTACAGAAACTTTATACCGGGACGCCATGTCCCAAGCCGTGTGATTCAAGCAAATATATTTGTCAATATGGGCTGGAGAAAGCGATCCGTGGATGTAAAGGATTCAATGTAGTTCGTTACGTTTGGCACTGGATTTGATATTTTTGAAAAGCAGCACAATTCAACTGAGCCTCGGTAAGCGAAGGTGCCTCTTTGTTTGAATCGATTGAAATCAGATCTGCCTATCTTTTAAAGCTTGCTCTAATGCAAATCCAACTCTAAAAAGCATTTCCTCATCAAATGCCTTTGCCAGAATCTGGATGCCAATCGGCAGAAGCTGTGAATCATAGCCACATGGAATCGAGATGGCTGGAATTCCCGCCAGACTGCCGGAAACGGTATAAATATCGGAAAGGTACATGGTCAGGGGATTACTGATCTTTTCTCCAATTTTAAAAGCTGTCGTGGGAGCGGTCGGCGCAATCAGGCAATCAAAATTTTTAAAAGCATTATCAAAATCCTGTTTAATCAAAGTTCTGGCTTGCTGTGCCTGCTGGTAATAGGCTTCATAATATCCGGGGCCGACAGTACATACGTGCCCAATATGATTCGTCTTTTTACTTCTTCGCCAAATGCTTCTGTGCGTGAATTCAGATACATATCTTCGAGATTGGAAAAATATTCACTTCGATACCCATAGTGGGCGCCATCGTAACGCGCTAAATTGGAAGAAGCTTCGGCTGTAGCTAAAATATAATAGGTAGCAATAGCATAGTCGGTGTGAGGAAGCGAAATTTCGACAGTTTTCGCCCCAAGCTCATTTAAAAGATAACAACATTTGTTAATTTGATTTTTAATTTCTGGATTAAGTCCGGGACCAAGATATTCGACCGGGATGCCTATTTTCAAACCAGTTATTGGCAATTGACCGGCTTTTGAATATTCCGGGACTTGAATATTTGCAGACGTAGCATCCCGCGGATCATGACCAGCGATCACTTCAAGGATTTTAGCGCAGTCAGATACGGATTGGCTGATAGGTCCAATTTGATCAAGCGAAGAAGCGAATGCCACTAATCCAAATCGCGAAACTCTGCCATAGGTTGGCTTTAATCCGACCACACCACAAAACGAAGCTGGCTGACGAACTGATCCTCCGGTATCAGATCCTAATGCCGCCATCGCCAATTGAGCCGACACTGCTGCTGCTGATCCTCCTGAAGAGCCACCGGGAACTCTGGAAAGATCATGTGGATTTTTAACTGCGCCGAAAAAAGAATGTTCATTGGACGAACCCATGGCGAATTCATCCATATTTGTTTTGCCAATAATAATAGCATCGGCATTTTCTAATCGTTGGATTACTGTTGCGTCATAAGGCGATATGAAATTGGAAAGAATTTTGGAGCCGCAGGTTGTTCTTTCACCTTTGATATTGATATTGTCTTTTATGGCAATGATCATGCCTGCCAGCTTACCAACCTGAGATTGGACCAGCTTTTGATCGACTTCATCGGCTTTGGATAGCGCACGATCTCTTAAAATAGAAATGAAGGCATTGAGATGCTTGCCTTCATTAATTTTGTTTAAATAATGCTCAGCTAATTGGCGACACGTGATTTTTAATAGGCAATGAATTGTGGAAAAATCTAAGCCTTTGAATTTCAATCCGTTTCTCCCTAATCTGCCTCCTTCTTGTTGGCTTCTTCAATTTTTTTTGGATCATCTTCATCGCGACCTTGCGTGGCTTTTTTGAATTCTTTGATTCCTTTGCCTAATCCCGCCGCCAAATCTGGCAGTTTTTTTGCTCCAAATAGCAAAATGATAATAAAAAAGATAATAAGCAGTTCCTGTATTCCCAAACCTAACATTTTCTTTCCTCCAATCAAAATAATTCAAATTGTAAAAGATAAAATATTGCCCAGAACAAGAAAGCAAACTTTAGCCTTTTAATTCTCGATCAATATCAGAAATATCCATTTCATCTTTAACGTCGTCCATTGCCCTTCTAAATTGCCTGACGCCTTTGCCGATGCCTTTTGCTAATTCAGGCAAACGTTTGGAGCCAAAAAGCAATAGAACAACAAGCATGATCATCAGCAATTCTGGTGTTCCGATGGAACCAAACATATTTGACCACCTCCTGCCTGTTGGATTCAATTTAAAATTAAAAATTCTCTACTTCAAACAAAATAGTATGAAGCACATTTTATTAATAGCGGTTCTGTTGGTACCAGCGTAATAAGTACGCTGCGAATGCAATACCGACAATACCGATAACGTTTAAAATAAACTTAAAGCCTAACGTGAAGCTAAGAAATCCTAAATTAAGTGTAAATGGCTCAAAACCAATCGAAGCAGATCGGATAAAAAACTGTTTTACAACCCCATCTGGCAGCAGCAACGCGATCAGATTTCCCAAAGCCGAGCCTATAATCGCTCCCAGAACTAGAAATACTATCAAAATGGCTAACGGTCTCTTGCGCATTCCTCCATCCTTTTAACAATTAACAGCGTTGTGATTTACCATGAATATAAACAAAAACAATTAAAAACACAATGACTTTTTCTTGTTATGCAATCATTTCAGTTGGCTTAACAGCTTCGCCTTTCTTGATTTGACGAAGGATGTAACGAAAAATCCCCCAGAGAATATAGGCAGAGAGCAATGGATAAAAAGTCGCCGGCGCGTCGATTGCAAGAATTATTGCTGCGACTAAAAAATAAATTATTCTCAATGAATTTATGTGACCCTGTTTGAAAGAAAATTTGGGTGATGTATAATATTCGACCGTACTCACCATTAATGCACAGACGAACAGCAACTGAGGGATCAGAATGCGGGACAAATGCAACTCATCCCAGAAATGGTAATTAAAAAGGACGAAAGATGCGATATGGAGTGCTGAAAAAGGGATCGGGAGACCAACAAATTTTGTCTTGGGTTTGTGTCCATAAAGCACATTAAACCTCGCCAACCGAATGCCGCCGAAAATTAGAGGAAGAAAGCTGATTATAGTGCCGAGCTTGCCAAGGTATTGAAAATGCACTTTATAAAGCAAAATTGAAGGGGCTACTCCAAAAGAAACCACATCAGCTAATGAATCAAATTCGATTCCAAAACTGCTGCTTGTTTTAGTTAGCCGGGCCAGTTGCCCATCCAGCAGGTCAAAAACTGCTGCCAGAGAAATAAGCCAACAGGCATCGACAATTTTGTCCTCAATTATACTGACTAAAGCAAGAAATCCAAAAAAGATATTCAGTGTCGTGAATAGATTGGGAATTACGCTCTTCGTATTTTTCATCTGGAGTAATAATGTCCTATTATCGTTTTCCCGGCAGTTACTTTTTGTTTCAATTTAATATTAAGCTTGACTTCTTTTGGCAAGATCATGTCAACTCGAGAGCCAAATTTGATCATGCCGAATCGCTCACCCTGATTAACATTCATTCCATTGCGAAGGTGACACACAATCCTGCGGGCAAGAATACCAGCGATCTGTTTGAATAATACTTTTATATTCTCATTTTCAATCAGAATGATCGTTTGTTCGTTTTCATAAGAAGCATCATCTTTATAGGCTTGTAAAAATTTCCCAGTTTGATACCTGAAATAAGCGATCCGACCATCTATTGGGATTCGATTCACATGTACGTCAAACACAGACATGAAAATGCTAATTTGCTGGACACCTGATTTGAAAAACTCGTCTTCGTGAGTCGGCCCGATTAAGATCACGGTTCCATCAGCCGGCGAAACAATGATATTATTTTCATTTGGGATTTTTCGTTCGGGATCACGAAAAAAATAAATAGAAAATAATACGAGGAGCCAGCCCACCAAAGCCATAACTTGCAGCACTACACTTCCATTTAATACCGCTCCGACCGTGATGATGAGAGAGCAAAGAACTATTAACAGGATTATCGGAATACCCTCTTTTGCCAAAATGACCTCAAATTGTTTTATGTTTTTTATATCTTCATCAGGCGACTTGAAAGATGAGCTTTTTTATTTCTTCATAAGAGGCTTCATTCGCAGGTTGCACCATGCGAAAACTGGTTTTTTCAGGTTCGGTTTCTGAAACAACATGACTCAGCCGCAAAGTATCCAGCGAAAGCTCATCGCCAAGCATTATTTTGTTTTTATAACGACCAAATTCTAACTTAAAGTCAACCAGCTTTAAATTTCTTCTAAAGAAAAACGATTTCAAAACTGCGTTGATTTTTGAAGTCAGGCGCTCGATTACCCTGACCTCATCCGGCACAGCAAGTTGAAGAGCAACAAGATGGCTCTGATTGATCATCGGATCCTTATGTTCATCATTCTTCAAATAAAATTCCATTATGGGAAAGTTCAGCTCCTTGCCTTCCTCAAGACCATATCGCGCACATAAGCTGCCGGCGACGATGTTGCGCATCACGATTTCTGCTGGTATCATTTCGAGCCGTCGGATAAGCATTTCTCGTCCCCCCAGGTCTTTAATGAGGTGGGTGGGAATGTGAAATCCTTCTAAATACTCAAATAAATAAACGGAAATATCTTTATTAATAATTCCCCGGCCTTTGACCTGGTGTGGCTTTGTTACCTCAAAAGCGACAGCCTCATCTTTAAATTCCTGGACCAATTGATCAGTATCTTCCAGAGTATAAATTTTCTTCGATCTGCCTTCGAATATTTTTTTCTTCTTTTTCAAAGTAGCCTCGCTATTGTTGTTATAAAATTACCATTAAATCAAATTCTAATTTCGTTCAAAAAAATTATATCATACGTCCCAAAAGTAGCTCATTGATTGTGTTGGACAAGTCGCGCTACTCGCCACGCCCCACGCGCTACTGCTATTAATATCCTCTTACGCGATCCCAACTCGCTTAAAAATTTTATCCACATTTCTCAGATGAATTTTTATATCAAAACAATCCTCGATCTCTTTTGATGAGAGTAGCGCCATTATTTCGGCTTGCTGCAATAACAGTTCCTTAAACGGTTTTTTGGTTTTCCAGACTTCCATGGCGCAATCCTGAACCAGTCGGTAGGCTTTTTCTCTGAGCAGTCCTTTTCGGGTTAATGCTAGTAAAACTGCCTGAGAAAAAATCAATCCTCCCATTCTTTCCAGATTAGCTTTCATATTTTCAGGATAGACCAGTAAATTTTCGATAATTTGATTGAACTTATTCAGCATATAATCAATCAGGATGGTGCTATCTGGAATTATGATTCTTTCGACCGAAGAATGGGAAATGTCTCTTTCATGCCAGAGCGCAATATTTTCCATGCTGGCTAAAGCATTGGCACGAACGACTCGGCTTAATCCGGATATTTGCTCACAGGTGACTGGATTCCTTTTATGCGGCATCGACGAAGAGCCTTTTTGCCCTTTGGAAAAGAACTCTTCCACTTCAAGAATTTCGGTGCGTTGCAAGCCGCGGAGTTCAGTAGCAAATTTTTCTAAAGAACTTCCAATCAATGCCAGCGTCGTTAAATATTGAGCATAGCGATCTCGCTGAATGATTTGGGTTGAAGCCAGCGCCGGTTTTAGTTTTAGTTTTTTGCATGCCAGTTCTTCGATATCGGGATCCAAATGAGAAAATGTTCCGACTGCGCCTGATACTTTTCCGACAGATACAATTTCAATCGCGCTTTTTAATCGATCAATATGCCGATCAATTTCATCATACCAGACAGCCAGTTTTAAACCAAAAGTTGTTGGCTCAGCATGAACGCCATGCGAGCGTCCGATGCAGTAAGTGTATTTATGTTCTAATGCTCGTTTTTTTATAGCCGAACGAAGCTGATGCAAATCTTCAAGGATGATTTCCCCGGCTTCTCGCATCAATAGCGCATTGGCGGTATCCAATAAATCTGATGACGTCATTCCAAAATGAATATACCGAGCAGCTTCGCCAACATACTCGCCGACATTGGTTAAAAAAGCAATAACATCATGCTTAACCTCTTGCTCAATTTCTAAAATACGTTGAGTATTAAACTGCGCTTTACTACGGATTTGTTCCACAGCTTCAGCGGGGATAACTCCCAATTCAACTTGAGCTTCACAGACGCAGATTTCAACTTCCAGCCATCGTTTGAATTTATTTTCATCAGTCCAGATCGCTCCCATTCTGGGAAGTGTATAACGCGCAATCAATGGAACACCTCATTTGATTTCTTCTAATCTTAAAGATAGCTTTAGATATTTATTTTTTCTTATGACTTTCAAATCGAGCACGTCGCCGCCTTTGGCATCTGAGTTGTCGATAACTGCCCAAATGTCTTCCTTATTTCGGATAATTTGATCATTAATTTCAACGATCACATCTCCAATTTTAAATCCAGCGCGACTGGCCGGGCTTTTGGATTCCACACTTGAAACGATAACGCCATCAGTCGATCGAAGTCCCAGATATCTCGCCAAAGAGTAAGTCAGATCTTCCATCTCAAGGCCAGTTCGGAATCTTCGATTTACTTTGCCGTATTCACGTAATTCACGAATGATTTTTCTGGCACGATTAATCGGGATGGCAAAGCCAAGCCCAATTGACGTACCGGTTCTTTCGCTGCCTGAAAAGATGAATGTGTTAATGCCGATCACTTCGCCAAGACAATTGATCAGTGGACCACCGCTGTTGCCGCTATTAATTGCAGCATCGGTTTGAATCATATCTTTGTAAACACGGCTATCGTTCTGTCTGCCGAAATCGCGATCCGTGGCACTGATGATGCCCTGCGAAACCGATGGCTGCCCCATATCGAATAGCCCGAAGGGATTCCCAAAGGCAATTGCCCATTCTCCTATTATCAGATCATCAGAGTTACCCAGTGTTACGAATTGTAGCGGCTCGCTGGAATCGATTTTTAGCAGCGCAATATCCGAAATATAATCCGCAGCGACTGCCCGGGCTTCAAACTTTTTTCCATTGGGAAGCGTCACCACAATTTCCGCTGCCTGGTTTACTACATGATCATTGGTTACGATATAGCCATCGGAGGAAATGATAAATCCCGATCCTAACGCTTTTACCACCTGCTCCTGGGTCTCAGGAAAAAAGTGACGAAAAAATGGATCATCAAAAAGCCAATCTCGCGATCGATATTGCTGAATTTGTAGTACATTGATTCCAACAACGGCTGGACTTACAATCCTTACCGCTTCGGTAATCACTGTCTGACGAGAATTTTCGATTTGGTCGTTGGCTACGGTTCTCAAAGTCGCCGAGTTTGGGTCACCATTGAAGATATACGAACCTGCCGGCACAGCGGTGTGAAAGATCGGTTCGCGGTCCTGATTTTTTAATCTTGGCAGAATCAAGATACTAACAAGAATGCCGAAGACAAAAACGATGAAGTATGAGAAAAATTTTTTCATTTTTGATTATTTATATTTATGGTTGATTTTAAAAAAAAATCAAAACGAAATTTGATGGCGTGAAAGTTAAACCTTATCTGCTTTTTACCCTTTCCCAATCCGCTAAAAACCGCTCGATGCCTATATCGGTCAAAGGATGTTTCACCAATTGTTCAATCACTTTAAATGGAATCGTGGCGATATGAGCGCCCATCAGCGCCGCTGTGACAACGTGCATCGGATTCCGAATGCTGGCGACGATCACTTCAGTTTTAAATCCATAATTGTCGAAGATGGACAGAATGTCATGAACTAACTGCATCCCTTCATTACTAACATCATCGATTCGTCCTACGAATGGACTGACGAAGCTGGCGCCGGCTTTGGCAGCGAGCAGCGCTTGAGTCGCGCTAAAAACTAAGGTTACATTCACTCGTATTCCCTCGGATTCTAACTGCTTTATTGCTCGCAAGCCTTCTTTCGAAATGGGAATTTTGATTACGATATTTTTATGAATCTTTGCCAAATCTCGTCCTTCGCGGATCATTCCTTCAGCATCCAGACTGACCACTTCAGCGCTGACTGGTCCATCGACCACTTCACAAATCGATCGCAAAATTTCTTCAAATTTTCCTGGAACCTTTGACACCAATGATGGATTGGTTGTTACACCATCTAATACGCCTAATTCTGCTGCTTGTTTGATTTCATTAATGTCTGCCGTATCAATAAAGAATTTCATTACAACCTCCAGTTTCGTTTCAATAATATACTTTTTCCAAACATAATCCTTTGGCAGGGACCGTTGGACCGGCTTTATTCCGATCGCGGGATTCAAGAATCCCGGATACTTGTTCAGCAGCAGTATAACCTCTGCCGACATTGATCATGGTACCGACGATAATCCGAACCATATTATGAAGGAAGCGGTTGGCGATGATATTTAAAATTAATAACTCATCTTTTTGTTCCCAGCGGATCTCTTCTATAAAACAGCGATAATGGTTGGCATTTTCATCGGCCTGACAGAAGGCTTCAAAATCATGTTCACCTAATAAAAGATTAGATGCGTGTTGCATCCGTTCAACATTCAATTCGGCTTTGTGACACCAGACATAATAGCGATCAATGGCTTTTTCCTGTCTGGTAATGGTGTAGCAATAATGTCTTTTGACAGCATCGTAGCGGGCGTGAAAAATTTCGTCAGCCTCTTC
>JAEAME010002077.1_pt1 | contig 12338 bp, 11 predicted proteins | sample 8958731 | NCBI WGS metagenome assembly JAEAME01 (sample SAMN16933194, study PRJNA681113) | bioreactor sludge metagenome | isolation source: anerobic bioreactor sludge (Control) | place: India:Bengaluru | collected 2018-10-24 | reverse complement strand
CCATCATATCCTCCTATTCCTTAAATCCGTATGTTTTCCACTTTGCCAGAACTTTCTCCTGAATGTCTTTTGGATACACGTTATCAAACGACACTTTGATCGGTATATCTGAAGCTGACCAATCAAGAGGGAAAGTACAGTCAAATATAACCTTGGGGGCAACGCCCAAACGTCTTTCAGCGGGTGTAGCAAAAGGATTAAGCGGGGTGCCAACGCCAGACTTCTCAATCCTTATGCCATTAACGGGGTGGCATTTCGTGCTGAGAGCGTGAATCAACTGATCCTTATCATAAATATCTGTTTTTTCATCGACAACTACAACCATATGGAACCATGGACCCAATTTGCTGCCGAATACAAGCTGACCGATCTGAGTAGCAATATTTGGATATGCAGGTTTTACACCGACAACGGTGAGATGGTGTGTTGATTCTGGAAGCATGTATACTCCGGTGATAGGAATACCCTGGTCACGAAGCATTTTATCCATTTCCAAGCCAAGAGAAAATGATCTTAGAAGCTGGCCTTCATCGGTCGGTACTCCCATATTGGACATGGCCATAATAGGTTGTTTTCTCATGGTTATTGCCTTAACATAATATACGGTTCTGGGTTCACGGGGACTGGTTCTATAACCGGTGTATTCGCCGAAAGGGGCTTCGTCGATTGTAACGTTCGGCACAAGGACGCCTTCGATGATAATTTCTGCATGTGCCGGGACATAAAGATCAGAGGTTATGCATTTCACTACCTCTACGGGCTCTCCCATAAGCTGGCTTGTAAATTCATCTTCCGGAATCTGTGCAGGTGCACAACTCGCTATTGCAGAGAGAGGATCCGGGTTGACTACCACTGCGAAAGGCATGGGGATATTTTTTGGCTGATACTTGTTGTGCCACATTTTGCCCATATCGGAGAAAGGAAGCACTGGTCCCACCATTGTCTTTTCATCAAAAGCCATCTGCCGGTACATACCCCAGTTGATAAAAGGTGTGTCGAGATCCTTGGCCACAACAAACTGCCATGTTCCTATGTATCTGCCCCCATCGCCGTCATGGACCATAGGCGCAGGGAGATTCAGAATGTTTGCGTCATCGCCCTGGAGTATAACTTCCTGGCACGGTGCATTTGCGATAACCTTCGGCGGATAAGACTCTCCTCTCGTTCTCCGCAAGTATTCTGCGGAAATCTCGGGGATGGGTGTCTCAGGATCCAAACCAAAGGCAACCGCAAGTCTTCTGTATGTCGCAATGGGTGCGCCAACACATTCAAAACCCGGATAATTTTTAATGTTCTTAAAAAAGACAGCCGGACCTTTCTTCTCGCAGGTTCTGCGGACGATTGCGCCCATTTCAAGATCCCAATCCACCTCTTCATTTACAACCACCGCATCGCCTGTTTTTACGCATGCATCAATAAATGATCTGTTGTCTTTGTAATACTTGTAAGCCATAAATCCTCCGGTTGATAGTTATTTGAATTCACCAAGAAAATTATCCCATTTCCCCTGAGCCTCGAGAATAAATTGCGATAACTCCCTTACAACTCCCCGTCCTCCACCTACGCTGGTTACATAGTCGGCTATATCCCGGGCCTCCTGGGACCCATCGGCGGGTGCTACGGAGAACCCGCATCGTTTCATGACTGCAAGGTCGATCATCTCGTCGCCTGCATAGCAGATCTCTTCATCCTTGAAACCTGTTTCCTGTTCAAACTGGTCGACTCTTGCCATCTTTGCTCCCTGACCCCAGAGGTTTTCCGGAGGGAGGCCATAGATCTTCGCCATCTGTTCGTCGGCGCGGGATATTTTTGTTGTCAGAAAGGACACCCCAATCCCTTCATCCATCAAAGCCTTAATGCCAATTTTGTCATGGAGTGAAAAGGCTTCTGATTTTATCCCTTCCTGTGTGTAGAACAGGGTATTGTCGGTCATGATTCCGTGGATGTCGAGAATGACGAATTTTACCTTTTTTGCTTTTTCTTTTGCATCCTCTTTCGCAATTGCCATTGTGTACCCCCTATTTGTATCCCATTTTGGTGACTTTTCCTACCCATTCATCCCATTTGCCCATGGCCCGGAGTATGAATTCGCATACCTCCCTCATGGCGCCTCTTCCACCGGGATTTGTGGTAATATATGCCGCTAGGGCCTTGACCTCATCTTTTGCGTCTGACGTTGCCACGCCAAAACCGACTTTCCTCATGACAGGGATGTCTGAAACCTCACAAGCCAGAAAGCCAACCTCGTCAAAGGATATGCCCATCTCTTTTGTCAATTCCTCCAGTTTGGCAGATTTGTCTGTTATACTGTAATAGAATTTGTCGAGCTTGAGTTCCTTTGCCCTGAAAAGTCCTTCGCCATCAATGGAGGTGGTGTCAAGAAACGCGACCTTTATATCATTTGCTGTAAGCGAAAGATCAGCAAAACCATCCATGTGCCAGAAGCCGTAACGCCTGTTCCCCTCGATATCAACGATAACATTATTTGTCGTAAGGGTCCCGTGGATATCGTGGCCGAAGAGCTTAACCTTCCTCGCCCTTTCCTGGGCGTTGTTTATGTCTTTTTCAAATGCCATTCTGAACCTCCTCTCTTAGTCTATACCGTATTCTTTCCATCGTGCCCTGACCTTGTCGAACATTGCCTGGTTCAGCTTGATCTCTGTTGGTTTAATTTTCCATTCGAAAGGTATCGTTGCATCAAGTATGATCCGCGAGGTGATGAATTTGTTTTCTTCTGCGCCGATTGCAGGATCAAGAGGTGTTGACCTGCCTCTGTTGATCAACTGGGTTCCCCTAAGCGGATTGTATCGGGTACCGAGCGCCCACCATACCCTCGGCAGGTCATCTGCATCGATATCGTCGTCCACAATAATAACCATCTTGATTCCATACGTTCCGGTATTACTTGCGATGACTGCCGCTCCGATTTGATCTGCGTGGCCAGGGTACATCTGTTGTACTGAGACAACAACAATGAAACGACCAGATCCTTCCGGCAAAGTATAGACTGATTTGATACCGGGGATTTCCATTTTTGTAAGGTCAGTCCAGAGACTTGCATTACGGGTAAAGGAGTAGAGTATGTGCTGATCCCCAACGGGTCTGCCAACGCTTGTTTCCCAGAGAATAGGATTATTCCGGTAGTATATTCGTTTAACATCAAGTGCAGGCTTAGGGATAGGTTTGATAAGCTCTTCCGTGTAGTATCCGGTATATTCGCCAAAGGGCCCCTCGTTCCTGAGCTGGGTAGGGTCAATCTCTCCTTCTAAAACGATTTCTGCGGCTGCAGGGATGGGAAGTCCGGTAACCTGGCCTTTTACGATTTCAACAGGTTCACCGCGTAAAGAGCTTACTACGTCATACCCGCTCTTTGCTTTAATTGTGGCTGCGCCGGCAAATATGTGTAAAGGATCGCCGCCTATGATGGCGCAAGCAGGCATCTTCTTGCCCTGCTTTGCGTATTTCTTCATGATCCGGTCTGCCTTCTTGCCCTTCAGAATCTGGACGCCCACAGACTTTTCATCCAAAATTCCCATGCGGTAGGTCCCAAGGTTTATGTCCCCTGTCTCGGGGTCCTGGATGACCATAAAGACTGCGGTGCCGAAGTAACGTCCTCCATCCAGTTCATAGAACTTTGGCGATGGGAAGGCAAAAGTATTTACCTTTTCTGCGTCAAGAATATTCTCGAAGATTGGGCCATCTTTTACTTCCTTTGCCGGGGTGAGTGCTTTAACGGCGGTATTTACCCATTCCTTTGTCAACTGGACCATGGATAGGTTAGGGTCCTTCCCGAGAATAACAGCCAGTCTCTGGGTGGTTCCGAATGCCCCTGTCAAGACAGGGCTTGTATATCCCTTTACCTTCTCGAACAGCAGGGCAGGGCCTGATTTCTCCTCCACAACTTTTGCTACATGAGATATCTCAAGGTCCCAGTCAACCTCAGCTTTAACGCGCTTTAATTGTCCTACCTTTTCACATTGTGCAACAAAATCTCGTAAGTCCATACATAACCCCCTCTCTTGTGATATTTATCCAATTCTACGTTAAATCCTTGACTTGTCAATTTATTTCTTCTTATACTTCATAAGAAAAAATTATGTTTTCCTATTCGATGAATTCTCTCCTCGTTTTCTACGAAGTGGTGAAAGCACGCAGCTTTTCAAAGGCCGCCGATGTACTTTTTATGACCCAGCCCGGTGTTTCAAACCATGTTTCGCAGCTCGAGGCCCAGACCGGTCATACACTTTTAAAACGTGAAAAAGGAAAGTTTCAGCTAACCGGAGAAGGACGGATAGTATTCAAGTATGCAGAGAAGATCGAAATCTTAGCCAGGGAATTGGAGCATACCATACGGAACTTGCAGAAAGATGTTAAACCTCTTCTCAGGATCGGTTCTCCCCCGGTGTATTCCCGAATAGTGATGCCCTATATATTAAGCAGTTTCCAAAAGACCTATCCGAATATTTTGATACGGCTTGATGTTGGTGGATCAGACGAAATGTTAAGCTCTGTATTGTCGATGCAAAATGACATCGTAATAGTTGCAAATACGAGATCATCGAAGAAACTCTATGTTTTGCCTTTTCTCAAGGAGGAACTGGTCCTAATCACTGCAAAAAATCATCCCCTTGCAATGAACGCCCCGGTTTCTTTGAAAGACGTCGAACCCTATCAGTTTATTTTGAGAGAAGAGGGTTCAGGGACAAGGAAGGCCGTTCTTGCTGCTTTCCAGTCCATGAACATAAACCCTTCCGGCCTCATTGAAGTAAAGAGCACTGATTTTATAAAAGAATGGGTTTCTCAAGGGAAGGGCATATCAGTGCTTGTTAAACGGGCAGTATCAGAAGATGAATTGAAATCATTGAACATTGTCTCCTTGAAGGAGCCGCTGTCCATGGAAATCTCAGTCTGCTTTCTGAAATCGAGAAAAAATGATCGTGCAATACAGAAATTCTCGGATCACGTTAAAGAACTAAGCCAGAAGCCTCCGTTCAAAACGGGTGAATTATCGGATTAAACAAGGACGCTGTTAAACTTCTTCACGATATTCTCTAAAATCGTTTGGGACAACCTGGTAATTATTTTGATTTCAGCGTCACTAAGATTATCCCAATGTATCCCTGCCACAACCACCGTATTTCTGCCAAGTCTTTTGGCCAGTTCCTCGGACATCATCTTTGCGACCATATCCTCTTTGTGTCCGACAAAGGTAAAGACAGAGCTCGATGCAGCACTTTTATTCGGATCTCGCAGGCTTGGCCGTACCTGTGCCATGCCGACGGCTCCAACATGGGGTCGTGTTCCTCCCCAGAGAATTACCAGACAATCGGGACCGAGCTCAAAGACCTTTGCCATCACTTCGAACCTCCCTTCACCTTCAGATACATCAAAAGATCGGACTGCAGAAGAAGGTGTTCCTTTAGAATCAGTTGTCATGTTTATCCTCCCTGCGTGTTCTTTTGCTGAATCATAGTGTGAAGTACTTCCACTGCCCGTGAGGCAAAGTCAGGATCGCTTATATGCAAAGCAATCTCTTCTATGGCGATGTGAGGCGAAAGGAGTGCTTTCAGCGTTTTTGTGAAAACTGCATCCGCTGAAGGATCATGCAGCGCCGCCCCTTCCTTGTCTGCGTCAGACCATCCTTTTATCGGGATAAGGACATGAGTGAATCCCTTCGATTTATTCAGTTTATCTGCAATAATGCGGGCAAAAGCCTCCATTTCTCCTTTTTCCATTCGAACGCAGAACCTGGTGTCGTGGCCGTGAATCCTCCTTCCTTTGAGCGATTCAGGCATCGGATAAACAGGGCTGAACACTGCGTTATCGAGACCTCCAGGAGCGAAAACGAGGGGGACGCCCATTCGGCCTGCTGTTTCCAATCGTGACGGGCCGATGCCTTTACAGTAGCCTCCAAACATTTCATCGGCAATTTCATGAGGATTAAAATCTAGGACACCTGTAATCCGACCCTCAGCGATGAGTTCCTCCATGGCCATACCACCACAACCGTTGGCATGGAATCCGAGCATCTCGTATCCTTTTTCTTCAAGGAAAGGCTCTGCATTCAAAGCCACACCAGAGTTGATGCCATAGGCTGTTACTCCAATCATGGGTTTTTCTTTTCCGAGGGCGCCGGTACCCTGTATCATACCACACACGGCGTAAGTGGCCTGCTTGAGAATGAGGCGAATAAACTCATTAAAACCAAGCAGGTCTGCCACGGAATGAAACATAACAATATCTTTCGTGCCTATGAATTGGCGAATATCCCTGGACGCTACCGTAGAGACAATTACTTTTGGAAGGCCAAAGGGCAGGGTGCGCATGATGGAAGATACGATTGCCGTTCCAGTCCCACCTCCCAGTCCGATCACACCATCAAGTCTGTTTTCGCCAAGGAGACGTCGCGCAACTATGGCCCCTCCGTCCTCCATTGCCTGAACAGCTTTAGCCCTGTCCTTTCTTTCTATCAGATCGTGAAGGTTGACACCTGTAGCTGCAGCAAGGTCCATTTTTGATATATTGGGAATTATCGGAGGATCACCAAGAATACCAATATCCATGACTATAGGGTTAACCCCTAAAGCTTCTGCACAATTCTTGACGAATTCTGTTTCACGACCCTTTGTATCGAGTGTTGCAATGATAAGAAGCTTCTTATTCATGGTTACCTCGCATTTTTATCTGGTTTAAATGTACCGCATAATTATCATGCTGCAAAGGCCTTCCTGAGAGAAAAAAGGGAGAACAGTTCTTTACTGCTCTCCCTTTTGTTGCATGGTAATTTTCCTTATGCCTGAGGCGGCTTAGGCTCGCTCAGGGGCCAGAAATTAAAAAACCCTGTAAACGAGGCGATGACAGGAAAGGTGAAGCCTAGAAGAGCAGTTGCAATCCAGAGTTCCTGTACGTAACCGGGAGGTCCGCCTGGAAGGGTACCGGCAACGAGAGTGTGAAACCAATAATATATGTAGTACATTACCACTGCGAGAATAATGTTGAGGATGATCAGGACTATCCCTTTACCCGGCTGTTTCATGGTCTGCACCGGGGCGGTCTGCATCAAAAGAAGCATGATGAACTCACCAAAGATTATACAGATGGGAACCCTCAGCGTGTATACAAAAATGTCCATCCCCAAGCCGTCAACGAAAATCCGTTGTATTATTAATGACACGATTATAACAATTATACTGACCACAATACCCCAGACAGGTTGTTTACCGAATGCAGGAGACTTCGCCGGGATTGAACTCAATGGCCAGAAGTCGAGCTCTACCCATGCCAATATGACGGCAAGGCACGTGAGAAAAAAGCCAAGACTCCAAAAGGCAAAGAAAGCTCCGCTTGGAGGCGCCACAGCATCATAGAAAGGAGCTCCCTTCATGAAATCAAAATTGAAAAGTGTTTTCCAGAGGATATAGGCTACAGCATACGAGACAATGAGTGTTCCAAAACCTACAAAGGCAGGATGATTGCCCTTGATGGCTGCGGCGGGCCAGCATCCCCATACAACAACGCACCAGAATGTCATGATTACGGTCATAATTGTGAAGAATATGAGCGGTGGAGTTGGGGGTGTCACGAAGGCCCCAACGGTCTTGATCGAATATCCTGCGACAAGAGCACCGACTATCATGTTAAAGAAGAGTAGATAAGTCCCTTTCAGGGGTTGGGCCAGGCTTGCTGCTGGTGGCGGATAATTGCTCTGCCAGACCATGCCCATTATAATCGCAGTCGGTATAAGGCACATAGCCAACTCGCCTGCCCACGGGATAAACGTTTCCGGTTTAAACCATGTGATAATTCCGAAAGCAATGAATACTACTACAAAAAGCCCTACGATTCCTAATGCAGGTTGTTTCAATCCTCCTTGTTGCTCCATAATACCCCTCCATTTTTAGGTTTGTTGTGGGATTTATTTTAAAATCCCAATATCTAATAGATATCCCCCACCTATATAAAACGCAATTCTTTATGGATGACAAGTTAAGTTACAGCTTCAACTATTTTGCTTATTCCTGGCACGCACCTCCTTAAAACATTTATTTTGAATGAGAACTGGTTAGGTCTCATTTTATCTTTACCCCAGCAAGCAAATTACTGAGGAGACGATCCATAGGATCTTTTTTCGCCTCCACCTTCGCCTCCGCTTCTTTCTTGCTCCAAACTGATTCAGGCCTGACCTGCAATATAATGATGTTGTCGGGGAATGGATAGTCTGCGTCTATACCAAACTCAATATCATAGGCCTTGCCATAGTATTGCTCGATAAGCTTGCCTATCCTGGCAAGTTCTTTGATTTCCTGTAATGAAAGACACGATACTCCCCTCTTTTCTTCTAGAACATCTTTTTGTAAAATATCGCTGCCCTGTTCCCTGTAAACACACATAGTTTCCTTGCTGCCTATGGTTGTTTTGATAATATCAAAAGTGACCTTATCAATCAGATAGGTGTCTGGCGTTACAAGTCCGCTCACGACAGCCTCGCCAAGCCCGTAGCTTGCATCAATTGATATCTTTGAAGGATCACCGTTAACGGGATTAATAGTAAAGATAATCCCTGAGACACGGGAATTGACCATCTTTGGTATGCCTACACCAATGTTGAACAGAAAAGGCATGCCTTTGTTCATCCGGTACATAATCGCCTCGGTATTATAGGCGCTTGCCCAGCATCTCTTTATGTAATCAATAAGGTCTTTCTCACCACAAATGTTCAGATATGTCTCCATCTGACCCGGCATTGATACAGCACCGCTGCTTCTGACAGCCACAGGACAAGCATTCATACAGGTTTGGTCGCAAAGTTTCTTATAGCTGTCGAGTATCTCTCGCTCAATGACCTCAGGCATCTGAGCCTTCTCTATCAGTTCCATTGCAATGACGCTCGCTTTCTTAGCCGTCTCGTAGGTTACCTGCCCCAACGAGGTGATCTGTTTTTCGATTTCTTCTTTAATGCCCGACAGAACGAGGAACTGATCATTTGCGTATATGGTGATGGCAAAACCATGGGAGACGGGAATTCCAGCCTTTATCATTTCGCCAAGATTGGAGTTCTTTTTGCCTACGACGGGAAAATCCGCTCCCTCCATTTCGTCATACCATAAGATGTATCTTTTATCCTTATCTCCCATGTTTTCCTCCAAGATATACCGTCTTTGAGGAATGGGCCTCACCGGAAGCCCATTCCTTTAAACGTTAAAAATGGTAATTCTACGCTCTTTGGAGGATGGTGACTTTTCCTGTGTCTCCATCCATCCTGATAAGGTCTCCTGTCTTTATGAGCTGAGTACCCTTTCCTGTTCCCACAACAGTGGGCAGCCCATATTCCCTGCACACAATGGCAGCGTGACACATAGGGCCGCCAACATCTGTGACAGCTCCTGCAATCTTCACAAATGCAGGTGCCCAGCTAGGCGAGGTGGTGGTCGCTACCAGAATTTCCCCATCCTTCAAGTCTATCAGTTGGTCGACATTCTTGAGAACCCTCGCTTTGCCTTCAGCTACTCCGGAGGAACCGGGTGAACCCTGAATTACATTCGGATCTCCACCACCCTCTTCTCCACCTTTAAGCCATGTCTGAAGCACATTGCTTGTCACGCCCCAGAGCACAATGGTGAACGGCTCGGTAACGACATCGGGAGGTGTACCGAGGGCTGATGGTGGCGTCCACTCTTTTAATTTCTCATATACGCCCTTTCTCCAGTCGATTTCCTTAGGCCAGTAGGAGGGGCCTCGTGGCTTCACGCCAGTTGCCCAGGCCGTAATCAGATCCCAGAGAGCCTGCTTGATCTCATCTCGTTTCAGGAACCAGACGTCGTCTGCGCTTCCGAAGAAACCTGCGTTCGAGAGAATCTGCCCAACCTGGCGGACTTTGGCCCAGAAGAGCGTGTGGAACCAGTGCTCAACATAGAAGTTGTGGTCCTCAGCATAGGGCAAAACCAACCTGGCAAGATTAAGGCCCTGATCAAATGCCTCTTTGTCAGCATCAGTTTTTAGAAGATTTCTATACTCAGCAGCGATCCTGTCCCGTTCCTTCAGAATCTGGTCGGTTGGTCTACCGAGTACCTTCCCTGCCTTAATAGCCTTTATGTTGGTCCTGATGTTGTCGAAGGGAATCTCCAGGTTGTCATTCCAACTGATGTGGGTATGATACCAGCCAGTACCAACTGAGATATGGAACCACGGATACCTGGCCCTTTCCAGTTCCTTCAGCCATTCCTTGCCTATCGAGTCCTCGGCTAGAGCCTTCATCAACTCATCCGCCTTCATTGGTTTCATAATGAGCTCATCGCAACCCGTCTCAACGGCAAGCTTGGCTAGCCTTATCAGTTCTGCGTCAGGCTTAAAGAGAATAGGATCAAAACCGGCCGACATCTTTGTCAAAGTAGCCATCGGGATGCCGGGGAAGAGCTGGTCCATGGTCTGGAAGAAGGTTACCTGGACCGCATAAGCAAGGTTGAGGAACTCGAAATGATACTGCCAGCATTCAAGCCCGAGGTCGATCAGTTTATCGTACTTTTTGAGAAGTTCATAGCCCGATCCTTTACCAAGGCCCTCCTTGATAACACTCATATCTTCCATCTCGGGCAGATCGGTAAAGTTCATGGCCTGGAGCTCCTCGATGACATTGCCCATCTTCTTTTTCCAGTTCTTCTCATAGAGATCATTCCAGTTCTGGAAATAGTACCCGGCGCGCTCCATGAAATGAGGAACCCTCTTGGGGATATCGTCGGGGTTTGCCACAGCAACAGGGCTAATGTACACGTAACCGTTTACAATACGGTGGTCAATGCCCATGGCAGGCGGTATCAGCCAGTGGCGTGTATTGTACTGTGAAAGTGCAAGATACCATGCCTCATCCCAGATGAGATCGAATGGATAATGGGGTTCAGGGTAGTGCAACCCATCATAATACCATATCTGACTGCTTTCGTAAGCCGCCCTCTCAGCATCATCTTTGGTGAAGTGGTACTGATACGGGTACATCTTCTCCCAGCCCTCCGTGCCGGGAATCTGAGGAACATCATGCGGATCCATAAACTTGTTAGCCATAAACACCCTCCCTTTTTACTTAGTTTTTAAAGCTTGAACCACTTTGGTTCGTCAAACCTCTCCGTGCAACGGAGTATGCGGCTTTGGTAATTCCACACAAAATCAGTCCTTAGTTTCAGCGTTATTTTCCTGAAATCGTCATTGTTGAGGAGACGACCGATGTCTATCGGATCTTTTACCGTGAACTCGGCGATGATCTCGCTGACTCCTCCGAGTGTTACGTTCCATCCGCCTGTCACTTCGACGTAGTCGATTTTTTCCATGGTTGGTAAGTGAACGTTCAGAATATAGTCCTTATACTCTGTTTTTTTACCTGGCCGAAGGTCGTAATACTGGTTGAATTTCCATACTCCTTTTTGGATAGAATACTGGTCGTTTTTGAAATGCCCTGTAGGCTCCAGTACCGCTGTCCGAAAGTTGTAAACCATTGTTTTAAGTTTGAGAATAAGGTCTTTATATCTTTGGCTTGTTACAACGGTTGCAAGTACTTGATGACTCTCGCACGTGTTAACCCCTATAACCCTGGGGCCAAATCCGACCTCAACATAGTATCCGCCCACAGGGAGGATGCTCATCGCGGTGGCCTCAGGTATAAAAGTTTTTGCAATGAACTCCGAGTATTCCTGTTCAGTTCCCGGTATGATGTCCCAATTCATGGTAAAGAGAATAGGCATGGATGACCTCCTTTTTATTTTGTTTACTAAATCTATTGTTTGTCATCATTAGATGATGATCTTCCAAGCCCATAAGGAAGCGTTCATTATATTATAGCAAATTTCACAAAGTATGATTGCATTCTATCCTAATAACTTTTCTTGTCAACTAATTTAATCTTATAATATATAAGAATAACTTATATAATAAATCGGATTCATATATACACTGACAGAAGCGAAGAAGAAGATTTGCAGATATGGCCGTGGATACAGTAAAAAGTTTTGAAAAAAGTACAAAGGTAATTTATGTATCAAGAACAGAAAGGCATGTATTTTCATGTGATTAAAGGAAACAAGCTTACCATTGGCTCAAAAAATACCCTTCTGGAATAAGATTGTCCGCACAGATATTTTTGTTGGATTTTCAGGATCTTCAAAATGTGTGTTCTATAAGAGACGACTTTTCAGCAAAGAAATTGTTTGGTAATTTTATGAAACAAAACATATAAAAAATATAGCAATAACTTGTTAATATTCTTTGTATTATATAAATAAACCAGGCTATTACCCATGGAGCGATGTTTTTGCTCAAGGCCGTATTTTGAATAAATAAGTTGGTTTTTCTAA
>JAEAME010002075.1_pt1 | contig 12339 bp, 10 predicted proteins | sample 8958731 | NCBI WGS metagenome assembly JAEAME01 (sample SAMN16933194, study PRJNA681113) | bioreactor sludge metagenome | isolation source: anerobic bioreactor sludge (Control) | place: India:Bengaluru | collected 2018-10-24 | reverse complement strand
CGGCGCAGCCCACATGGAAGGGGAGCCGATGGGCGCCGCCGTGGCCGCCGAGATGGAGGCCATCGCCGAGGAGGCCCTCTCGCTGATCGAGATCGAGTGGGAGCAGCGCCCCTTCAACCTGGACCCCGTTGCGGCCAGTGATCCCGCGGCACCCCTCAGCTACCCGGAGCGCTATATCGACGGAAACCACTGGAACAGGGGGGCCTACGATGAGCGTGCATACGGAGATGTGAAAAAGGGCTTCGCGGAGGCCGAGAAGGTAATCGAGTTCAAGGTCGTGAGGACCGCCAACACCTGGGTGAGCCCCGAAAGGCCGTGCGGTGTATGGAAATGGAACGGGGACTGCCCCGAGATATGGTTGAAACACCAGCGGGTGCACCTGCCCAAAAGGCGCATCGGGGAGTGGTTCGGCGGCATACCCATGAACAAAATCCAGATACATTCGCCCTACCAGGGGGCGAGCTTCGGCGGCTGGTGCCAGATCGACTGGAACCTCGGCCCGCTATGGTGCGCGGCCTGCGTGTCGAAGAGGATCAACAGGCCTGTTAAATATACGCTGACACGCCGCGAGGACTTCTACGGCGGATCCCAGGACGAGGGGGTCTACTTCATCAAGGTGGGCTTTAAAAAGGACGGCGTGATCACGGCGGTGGACGCCACAGTCTATCACGTAAATATGATCTGGCCGGTGATCTACCCGGTGCTTCACCTGCATGAACACACGTATATACCGCACCTCAAAGGGCTGGTCAAGTCGGTGTGGGTCAACAAGGGGCCCACGGTGCCCACACGCTGCGAGCTGATACCGACGACCACGACCTTCACGCTGGTCACAGACCGCGTGGCAGCCGAGCTGGGCATGGACCCCATAGACGTGGCCCTGAAAAACGAGGGCTGCATGGGACATGATATGCAGTGGGCCGCCGAGGAGAAGAAGCAGCGCGGCTTCGAGGCGCGCGACAGCCTGAAGGAATGCCTGGAAAAGGGCAAAGCCGAGTTCAGATGGGATGAATCATGGCATGAACCGGGTGCGCGTAAGCTGCCCAACGGAAGGATGCACGGCGTCGGGTTCACCTGGAGCCACCAGTGGGATGACGCGGGCGGCAGCAGCGAAGTGATCATACGCATCGAGCGCACCGACGGCACAGCCTCCATCCTGGCCATGGGCGCGGACAACGGCGTCGACGCCGAGAACTCGTACTGCCAGATCGCAGCGGAGGAACTCGGCCTGCGGCTGGAGGATGTCCACTATGATTCCCACAGCTATCCCGGCTTCTACCGCATGACAGCCGACTCATCCACCAACATGACCGTCAACGGCTGGGCGGTGCGTCACGCCGCCAGGAGCCTGAAACAGAAGATACTGGAAAGCGCCACCGGCCCGTCTTCGGCCACGCAGAGGGGGAGCTTCCAGCCGGCTTTCCCCAACACCAAACCCGAGGAATTGGATATGAAGGACGGCGTCATCTTCGTTAAATCCAATCCCGCCAGGTGCATGCCGCTGGCCGATTTCGTGAGGCCGGCGGGCGAATGCGGCCCCTTCGCCACGGAGGAGGTCTTCGGCTCCAGGGTCGCATGGTCGGAACCGTTTTTCTCCCTGGGCTACCATATGCAGTACGGCTGCTACAATCCCAACAACCCCCGGCCGCGCTTCTGCCGCCAGGCCCATTTCATGGAGGTCGAGGTGGATACCGGGACCGGCGAAATCTTCGTCACACGGGTGGTAAACGTCAACGATGTGGGCAAGGCCATCAACCCAATGAGCTGCAACGGGCAGCAGTACGGCGGCACCATCATGGGCGTGAGCCGGTCCATGCTGGAGGAGGTCGTGCACGACCCGGTCACCGGCGTGATGCTCAACGGCAACCTGCTCGACTATAAAATCGCCGGCATGAAGGACATCGGCCCGATCAGCACCATCCTGGTCGAGACGGGCATGGGCTACGGCCCCTACGGGCTGATCGGCACCGGGGAAAACCTGGCCACGGTGATGCCCGCGCTGCTGGCGCCGGCCGTCTACAACGCCATCGGCGTGTGGATCTACGACTTTCCCATAACTCCGGAGAAGATATTGAAGGCCCTGGGCAAGGTATAGAGGAGGTGTTACCGCCATGTTGTTCTCGCTGCTCCTCTTTATCATGAGCGTTTCCATCGCCATAACCGCAAGAACCAACCGGTCCATCAGGGAGCTGATCAGCATACGCAACTCCGCCTACGTGATCAAGACCAGGGATAACAAAAGGGGCAGGCGCTTCGTCTTCAGAAACGGCAAATACTCATCCGACAGGGTGCTGGACAAGTTCGACCTGGCGCTGGTATTCGAAAACGCCGATATCGCCTTCAAAACGCTGGCGCTGGGCGGAGATACCGGGCTTCAGACGGCGATAAATAACTTCACGCTGCGACTGGAAGGCGACCCCAAGTACTTCAGCTGGTTCGGCATCATGATCGCCGTATCCATGGGCATGATGAAGAGGAAATAGCGCCGGCTAATTAACTATGTACTGCGTGGTGCCATCGGGCACGATGGCAACCCTGGCGGCGCCGGGATAGTCCTTCTTCAACATATCCAGCGCCTCCTTCCACGTCTTCACCCAGACGGCATCCGGCACGGCCAGCAGGTCCGCCATGGAATGCTCGAACTGCGGGCAGAGGACGATCATGCGTTTAATCCAGGGCAGCGAAAAGTCCAGTTTCTGGAAGCGGCGGCCCTTGACCGTCTCGCCGAAGCTGCTCTGCAGGTAGTGCACCACCTGCCCGTTGGGGCAGTCCATAATCAGCACGAAGTCCCCACCCTTCTCCATCAGCATGGCCATACCGTGCAGCACGCCCAGCACGGACTCATTGCCCTTGGCATACGTATTCACAACCGCGATGTCCGTGGCGGGCACGATTTTACAGGCATAGTGATGGGTGGCGTATTTAACGGCCTGTTTAAACTCGTCATCGAGCCTGCCGCAGAAGACAGCGCAGGCCTTGCCCTCGCCATTCACGGCGAAGTCGACCTTGAAGTCCAGGCCGGCCAGGTTGGCCGCCTCCATGAAGTCCCGGGCCAGGGGGTTCCTTTCGTAGTTGCCCATGCCCACGATATCCGCCTTGCCCTCCTGCCAGGCCTTGCTCTCCAGGCTGTGGTAGTGCTCGATGGAATCTATGGCGGAGACGCCGGGCAGTATTATCTTGCCGCCGCCGCCGAACCCGGTATTGGGGTGGGCGACGACCGTCCCGATGCCGATTTTGAGGTCGCAGGCCATCACCTCGGAGTTGACGCTGAGCCTGGTGCCCTGCGAAGTCTCGCCCACATAGGTGCAGTTCTCGTAGATGTTGTGGTTATACACGGGGAAACGGTCGAGTATGTCGTCTCCCAGTTTCTTGCGGAAATCCTGATAGGTATGCGCGCCGTGGCAGCCCAGGGCACAGATGAAGCGTATCGCCTTTTCAGGTATGCCCGCCTCCTTCAACTCGGCCAGTATGTACGGCAGAGCGAGATAGACCGGTGTGGGACGGGAGATATCGTCGAATATGATGGCTACCCTGCTCCTGCCTTTAGCCAGTGCGCTCAAACGGGGGGACCCTATCGGCCCGGCAAAAGCCGCCTCCATCTGTGAAGAAGTTATCTCGGGTACGCTGTGACCGTTCATCAGGCAGTGCACAATCTCCCATCGGTCGGGGAATGTTAGCTTTAACTTCGTGTTGCCAAACCACATTTTGTTGGGAACGGTTGCGCTTTTTACCACCTGATACCTCCTGTCCATCCTTGAATATCCAATTAATATATGCCCGCCGTATCCGCATGTCAAGACTGTTGTTCCCGCATGATATCTCCCCTCTTGATTGACATAGCTTCATATAGTTTTTATACTATTGCGATTATCTCGGGCGGTTCGGGCTGGCATCTTATTAAAATCGAGGGGGGACCATATGGATCAGGGTAAGGTTTCGGTAGGTTTGAAGGTAGGCTACGGCATTTGCGACATGGGAGAGAACCTGTTTTTCACAGCTGTCGCCTTTGTGCTGATGAATTACCTTACCGACACCGTGGGTCTCTCCGCGGCGCTGGCCGGCATCGCCCTGATGGTGGGGCGACTGTGGGACGCCTTTTTCGATCCGGTGATAGGCTATATCTCGGACAGGACGGTCACTAAAATGGGCAGGCGCAGGCCGTTCATACTGGGAGGCTCGGTACCCGTCTTTTTCGCGGTCATCATCATGTTCGTAAATCCGTCGCTCTTCATGGGCGCGGGCATCAGCCAGACCACTCTCTTCATCTACACCCTGGTCGTATATGTAATCCTGTGCACCGCCTACTCGACTGTAAATATACCCTATATGTCTCTGGCGCCGGAGCTGACGGCCGACTACCATGAAAGAACCTCCATGATGGGCTATCGCTTCGGATTCGCCGCTGTGGGCACGCTGCTGGGGGCGGGACTGGCCCTGCCCATCGTGGCGCTGGCTCCCAATAAAAACCTGGGCTTCGTGCTGATGGGCAGCGTCTTCGCCACCGTTATGCTCGTTACCGCTCTGATCACAGTATTTACGGTGAGGGAGCCTGCCAATCTCAAACCGGCCAAGTCGATGGACTTCTTCAAGACGTATAAAGAGGTGTTCAAAAATAAGCCTTACCTGCTTATACTGGCGTCCTATATCTGCCACATTATAGCCATCACGATCGCCAGCGCCATAGTTATTTACTACTTCAAATACATACTGCTGGACGAAGCGGCCACCACCTGGGCCATGCTGATCATGATCGTTACCGCGCTCATTTTTATCCCGGTCAGCGTCTGGCTGAGCAAGCGGCTGGGCAAGAAAAAGGTTTACGGCGCAGGCTTCATAATCATGGCCATCATGCTGATGGTGCTGTTCTTCTTCGGACAGACCTACGGCGTGACCTTCACTCTGGTGGTCATGTTCCTGATGGGGACGGGCTTCGGCTTCACCTACGCCCTGCCCTTCGCCATCGTGGCCGACGCGATTGAATACGATTACCTGAGGACGGGAGAAAGACGCGAAGGCGCTTTTTTCGGCGTATGGGCGTGGGGGCTGAAGATCGGACAGGCGCTGGCCATCTTCCTGATGGGCGTCACTCTCGAGACCATGGGTTACGTGCCCAACGTTATACCGCAGACCGAGAGCTCTCAGCTTGCCATACGGCTTTTCGCCGGGCCCATCTCAGCGGCGATATTCCTGCTGGCGGCGCTGTTCCTATATTTCTACCCCATCACCGAAGCGCGTTATAAAGAGATCTGTGCGCAGATCGCCGAGATGGAGGCCAAAAAGAGCTCTTAGCCGCCGGGTGAGAACCCCTTCCTCGGATGGGAAATGGCCCGCGCATCATGATAGAATGTCGCCACTGTGCGGCAGGGGCAAATGAATTGACCAGAGCGAGAAACGGCGTCTACGTATGGATCACCTGGCTTTCCAAACTGATGGCGGGCGAGACCACCTGCCACTGGTCATCCTGGTTCAAGGCGCACCACACCGACTACAACCGGGCGCCGGGGGACTTCCATCTGGCCTCGTGGACGACGGAACATACTCGTTTACTGGACGAGGTGGCAAAGGAACGGGAGAAGCTGGGCGAAACGGTATACAGGGAGGGACAGAACAAGTTCCTGGCCAAGAGGCCGTCCGGCCTGGCGGTGGCGGGCACGCCGGACCTGATATCCATGGATACACAAACGGGGCACTGCACGGTCTTCGATATCAAGACGGGCAATCCCAGGCAGAGCGACATTATCCAGGTGGCCCTGTACATGATGTTCCTGCCCTACGCCACGGGACTTTATAAAGGCAAAAAGCTGGACGGCTGCGTCGTTTACAAGACGGGACGCTCCGAGGTGCCCCATCACATCATCGACGACAAGTTCAAGCAGAACGTGACATATTTCCTCAACATCCTCGAGTCATCTATTGCTCCATCAAAAATCCCAACACATACAGCTTGTTCTTGGTGTGACCTTACTATCGATGATTGTCCTGAAAAAGTTCAAACAAAAAATAATGATGATGGAGTAAACATTGCTGATATCCCACTATAGCGTTTCTATTAGTGAGAAGCAGTCTGAAAAGTGGAGGAGAAGTGAAAAATCTTAAATTGGAGAGACCGCTAGTATTCATTGATATTGAAAGCACGGGAAATAAAAAATATCAAGATCGCATTGTTGAACTGACAATTCTTACAGTCAATCCAGATGGGACGGAGAGTTGCTGGACACAAAGAATAAATCCCGAGATACCTATACCGCCTGCTGCCACTAAAATACACGGCATAACCGACGACGATGTGAAGGATAAACCGAAATTTCGGGAATGTATGCACATTATTAGCGAATTATTAGTACACGGTAGTATAGCTGGATTCAATATAAAAAATTTTGACTTACCACTACTTGAAGCGGAATTCCGTCGAAACGGGGTAGAATTTTCCTGCAGGAATTACCGGATTCTCGATTCTATGACTATTTATCATCAGAAGGAACCACGGGATCTTGCCGCCGCATATCTAAAATACTGTAGTAAAGAACTAGTTAATAGTCACAACTCGGAGGCCGATGCACGGGCATCCCGTGAGGTGCTTGATTGCCAACTGGGTGAATATTCTGATCTTCCTACAGACATAAATGGATTACACGACTTTTGTAATCAGTTGGAAGAGAAACAGATAGAGAACTGGATCGATCGAGATGGCAAATTCGTTTGGAAAGATGGTGAAGCAATCTTAGGTTTCGGTAAACATGAAGGCAGAAAGCTAAAAGAAATGGCGACTGCTGAACCAGGCTACCTGAAATGGATAATAAATAGCGATTTTTCCATTGAAGTAAAAGATATAGCGACAAAAGCATTGCGAGGAGATTTCCCGGTATTTCCTGCGTAAGTCCTTAGAATCAGAGAGGAACAAGTAATGAAGCGCTGGCAGAATTTAATTAACAGTCCCGGCGTCATCACAGCCGACGGCGCCATGGGCACCATGCTGCAGCAGGCCGGTCTTACGCCGGGCGACCCCCCAATGCTGTGGAACGTGGACCAGCCCGGGCGCGTTCGTGCCGTGCACCGCGCCTACCTGGAGGCCGGCGCACGCATTCTTCTGACCAATACTTTCAACGGCACCCGCTTCCGTCTGGCCGCCCACAAGCTGGAGGAACGCGCGGACGAGCTCAACCGCGCCGGCGCACAGATTCTGCGTGCCGAAATCGATGACTATTTAGCAGCCGTCCCGGGTACACCGGCGCCGGTTGCGGCGGGGGACATCGGTCCCACGGGCGAAATCATGGCGCCGCTGGGCCGGATTCTTTTTAACGACGCAGTCGATGCCTTCGCCCGCCAGGCCAGGGCGCTGCTGGAAGGCGGCGCAGACGTGATCTGGATCGAGACCATGGCCGACCTGGAGGAGGTGCGCGCCGCCGTGGAGGGGACGCGCAAAGCATCATTAGATATACCCATAATAGTGACAATGACGTTCGATACGCACGGGCGCACCATGATGGGGGTCAAGCCGGAGGCCGCGGCGACCAGATTGAGCGAATTAGGCGCGGCCGCCATGGGGGGCAACTGCGGCAACGGACCCGACGAAATGCTGGCGGCCATAGAGAAGATGCACTCCTGCCCGGCGCGCTGCTGGTGGCCAAGTCGAACGCCGGCATGCCCGAGTTCGTGGACGGCAAAACGGTGTACCGCGCCTCGCCGGAAACGATGGCAAACAGCGCCCTTCAGATGCGCGACGCCGGCGCACGCATTATCGGCGGATGCTGCGGCACCACGCCGGAGCATATCGCCGCCATGGCGCGGGCGGTGAAATAGTAGGGGCGTACCTTCAGATGCGCCCGTCTTTCTTCATAACGTCATCGCGAGCGTAGTGAAGCAATCCTGCGCAGGGTAACTACTCAACACAAGATTGCCGCGTCGCTGCGCTCCTCGCAATGACAGTCTTGATTACGGAGCAATGACCCTTGCATCCTACAGTAAATCGAAGAACACGACGGGCTTCCTGCGCTCCACCAGCCTCTCGGCGACGAAGGCAATGCGCAGCAGCAGGTCCTCCTCCCACCAGCGGCCCATGGCCTGCATACCTATGGGCAGGCCGATGTTGTCGTACCCGGCCGGGAAGCTGATGGCGGGCAGTCCCGCCAGGTTGCCGGGGAAGGCATAGCGCATGACCTCGGTCGTGCTGGACAAATCGGACCATCCTCCCTCCGCCGCCTCGGGCGTTACCTCCGGCGCGGTGATGGCCGAGGACGGCGTTATGATAGCGTCAACCTCGTTGTATATCTCCCTGAACGCGGCCATGACGCGTGTGCGGATGCGCTGTGCCTTGATATAGTCGTCCGCGGTACAGTTGCGTCCCAGCACAAGGCTCAGCCGCACCTCCGCACCGAAGTCTCTGCTGTGTTCGGGGTAGTTGTTCATGGAGCCCGCCATCTCACTTAAAATGGTGATGGCATGGGCGACCCGCATGGTATCGAGGCCGGGCACAACGACCTGTTTAATCTGGGCACCCGAGCTGGCCAGCTTCTCCAGCAGGTTGTCGCAGGCGCGCACCACCTCGGGAGAAGCGTGCTCTAACCAGGGCCGGTAGACACCCAGCCTGACGCCCTTGAGGTCTCCTTTATTCCAATGCTCAAGCGAGGCCGGAGGCTGGTGCAGGGAATTGGGCTCTGCGGAGTCCGGACCCGCCATACATAAATAGCCAATGGCCGCGTCCTCCACCGTGGCCGCGATGGGGCCGAGGTGGGCAACGCTCCAGCAGAGCGGGGCTGCTCCATATTCGCTGACACGCCCGAAGGTCGGCTTGAGGCCGACCACGCCGCAGTGCGAAGAGGGCACGCGTATCGATCCGCCGCCGTCGGCGCCGAGGGCAAGAGGTACTATCCCGGCCGCGACAGCCGTGGCGGAGCCGCTGGAGCTGCCGCCTGTATCGTGCTTGGGATTGTACGGATTGCGCGTGGAACCATAGTTGACGTTCAGGCCGTCGGGATTGATGCCGATCTCGTGCATGTTGGACTTGCCCAGCAATAGCGCACCGGCGGCCCGCAGCCGCGCCACCGCCGTGGAGTCCTGTTTGGCCGGCGCACTGCCGAAGAATTTGGTGCCGACCGTGGTGGGATAGGGCACCATATCCACCTCATCCTTGACCGCCACCGGCACGCCATCCAGCACGCTGAGCGGCTTTTTGTCCTTCCAGCGCTCGGCCGACGCCCGCGCCTGCTGCATGACATCCCCCTCGTTCACAGCTATGAAGGGGCGCAGCTTCAGACTACCTGCGTCGGCCTGCTTGATGGCATCCAGTGCCTTTTTGGCCACGTCCTCGGCATTGGCTTTACCCTCCCGGTAGGCTTTGGCGTAGTCCCTGGCCGTTTTGAACGGACCACCCCCCGCACCGCCCTCGATCTTGTTCAGGGCCTTAAGGTCGGGACCCGACTCCGGCGGCGCCTTCTTATCAGTGTAAGCAATGGGAAGAAAGGTGGGTGACTCCTCCGGCGACAGGGCGCGGAAAGCCGTTATGCCGCCGCTTTTCAGCATGGAGGGCAGGATCAAAGCCCTCAGCAGTCCGCTCTCCAGCGCACCGGCCATTGCGGATAACTGACCTGCCACCAGCCTGGGCAATTTCACGGATTTAAGATCATAATCGCTCGTTCCGCTCATCTCTACCTCCTGAATTTGTGGATCAGCAGCCAGTATATACCGGTTCTACCTGTCAGGCAAGAGGTGTCGTGCACGGGCGGACCTGAAGGTCCGCCCCTACAAAGTACGACGTAGGGGCGGGTTTTCAAACCCGCCCGGCCTGATCAAACGCCATGCCATGAGCATATCTCGCTCAGCGGCACCCTTTCCGTCCTGAATTTGTTAACCCTGGCGTCCTCCTCGGGATAGCCGATAGCGATCGAGATGAGTATCTGTTTGGTTTCAGGTATGTTCAGCTTCAGCCTGACCGTGTCAGGGTAGCTGACCCCCGCGGCCAGCATAATGGAGCCCAGGCCGTAATGCAGCGCGGCCAGGCTGATGGTCTGCGCGACCAGGCCGACATTCATGATAGCCCAGTCGCTGATATCCTTTTCGGTAGTGATATAGATGGCATTGGGCGCATCGAAGAAGCGGTACATGCTGACAAACCAGTTGAGCTGCTTCTCCACATCCTCCCTGGCGATGCCCATATGTTCGTACAGCCTCAGGCCGTTGCGGCTGCGCCGCTCCTTGTATTTGCCGGTCCACTCGGGATAGGGTATATCGGCGTTGCGCGCCTCCTGCGCGAAGGCCCGGTCGGCCAGCGCTTTTCTCAGATCGTCCAGCACGGCTCCGCCAACCACGGCGAACTCCCAGGTCTGCGTGTTGGCCCAGGAGGGGGAACGCTGCGAAACGGTCAGCAGCTCCTCCAGTATATGCCTGGGCACGGGATCGGGCTTGAAAGCGCGAACGCTGTAACGTGAATTGATGGTATCGATGATCTCCATAGTGCGACCTCCCGGCTTATAGGTGATGCAAAATATGGCGTTGAAACCAGCACGATATTACATATTGCCGCTGATTAGTGTTCCAGTTTGAACCTTTTCTCTTTGAACAGCGTCAAACAGGCATCGACCACAGCGGGATCATAGAGTATCCCTTTATTCTTTGTGATCTCACCCAGCGCCTGGTCAATGCCCAGCGCCGCGCGGTACGGCCTGTGGGACGACATGGCCTCGACCACATCGGCCACAGCTAGTATTTTCGCTTCCAGCAGGATCTGATCGCCTTTAAGCCCTTGGGGATAACCCGAGCCGTCCAGCCTTTCATGATGCTGCCAGGCTATTTGATCCACCGGCCAGGGGAATTCTATGTTTTTTAAAATATCATAGCTTCCCTGCGCATGTATCTTGATCAGCTCCCATTCTATATCGCGCAGCTTGCCGGGCTTGCTCAGGATATCGGACGGAATATAAATTTTGCCTATGTCGTGTATGAGCGCCGCAATATATAAATACATGGCATGGTCTTCGGGCAGCTTCAATTCCCGGGCGATGGCCACCGAGAGGTCGGCCACCCTCGTCTGATGTCCCGAGGTATAGGGGTCTCGCATTTCAACTATTTTGGACATGGCATTGATGGAGCCTATCAGGGCCCTGTCCAGCGCTTTATAGGCGGCCTCCCTCTCCTCCTCCGCCTTAAGTTTGGTAATCAGAGTCTGTTTCTTCTCCAGCGCGCTGACCACGGCCGGGCCCAGACGCCTGATATGCTCTTTGATTATGTAATCCCACGCGCCGGCCTTCATGCTCTCGGCCGCGACGTCCTCGCTGACCGACCCGGTAACTATGATGAAGGGGATTCCAGGCGAGTGTTCCAGCGCCATTTTCAGCGCAGTCATGCCGTCCAGGTCCGGCAGGCTGTAGTCGCTGAGAATTAAATCCGGATGGAAGTCTTCAAGCGCCGCCGCGTATTGCTTGCGGTTCTCCACCACCAGGAAGCGGCTTGATTTCAACACCTTGCGCACTTCCCGCTGGCAAAGTTCGGCATCGGTGGGCATGTCCTCAACAATCAGTATCTTGACTGTGTCACTCATGGTTATATCTGCTCATCTCGGCGGCTGATTGATCAGCAGCCAGTAAAGTCCCAGCTTGCCGATAGCCTCCGTAAAGGACTCGAAGTCGACCGGCTTAACCACGTAGCTGTTGGCGCCCAGCTCGTAGGCGGCTTTAACGTCGGGGTCCTCCCTTGAAGAGGTCACCACCACGACCGGGACCGATCTGGTGCGCGCGTCCTGCTTGACTTCCCGCAGCACTTCCAGGCCGCTGACCAGCGGCAGCTTCAGATCCAGGAAAATCACCTTGGGGGGATGGTTGATATCCCTCTGCTGGTATTTACCCCGGCAGAAGATGAAATCGAGCGCCTCCGCGCCGTCCTCGACCACCGAGATATTATTGGCCAGCTTATGCTTCTTGAGCGATCTTATGGTGAGCTCGGCGTCCTGCTGGTTGTCCTCGACCAGTAAAACATCGACAGCATGCATATGGCTCATCATATCACTACCTGGGCAGGAAGTGTAAAATAAAAAGTCGCGCCCTTATCTGTTTCACCCTCAGCCCAGACCCGGCCGCCGTGGCGATGGATAACCCGCTGCACCAGGGCCAGGCCAACACCGTTTCCTTCGAAATCCTTGACGCTGTGCAACCGCTGGAATACGCCGAAGAGTTTATCGACATACTGCATATCGAAGCCCACGCCGTTGTCCTTAACCGAGTAGACCGTTTCGCCGTCCGACTTCTCACCACGCACCCTGATAACGGCGCGTAGTTTCTTGCGGGAGAACTGGATGGAGTTGGAGAGCAGGTTCACCCAAACCTGCTTAAGCCGAGCAGGATCGCCCAT
>JAEAME010002074.1_pt1 | contig 12354 bp, 16 predicted proteins | sample 8958731 | NCBI WGS metagenome assembly JAEAME01 (sample SAMN16933194, study PRJNA681113) | bioreactor sludge metagenome | isolation source: anerobic bioreactor sludge (Control) | place: India:Bengaluru | collected 2018-10-24 | reverse complement strand
ATGTAACAATTATTCATCACTTATGCAAGCAAAATACCTTTTTAGAGTGAACTCAGTAATATAAAATAAAAAAAATCTACCCGCCGATTCATCATCCGTGCTTTGACAGATTATTTTTCAAAACTGGACTATTCATCCTGAAGCTATTGAAGTTAATCCGTGCTGTGGTATCTAAAAATAAATGATAAACCAGCGCCGCTTGTATTAGTAATACAATTATGAGAAGAAGATTTTTAGCTTTTGCGTTTATCTCTCTGGTTTGTCGGAGGACAGAAATTGAAATTTTATCCTGCAGGTGTTTCAAAATAGAATAATTTAATTTGATTGTCAAGATGAAAAATTTGGTGTTATGGTGTCACAGTTGCACTCGACAGAGCGTATAGGTCGGCTGCTGAAGACCCGGAAGCCCGGCTAAAAAGCAACAAAATAGCGACTGATCAGCAGACACACCGCTATTGCTGATGTTATTTGCTCGATGAAATAGTGCTTGACTAATATTAAAAAAATGTTTATAATAGACCGTAAATCGCTGAATCTCACATGTCAATTTTGCCTGGTAGCGAAAAGTTAAGCAGAATCTCTATTAATCGAGAGGTCGAGCATGACCCTGTCAGAAGTCAAAGAAACGCTACAGGCTGAGCTGTTGACGCCTGACTCGGATTTATCGCTGGAAGTCCGATCAGCCTGTGCTTCGGATATGATGAGTGATGTGCTGGCCTTTGCGGAGCCAAGATCTTTGATTATCACCGGGCTGGTAAATCAACAGACCTTGCGGACTGTGGAAATCGCTGATGCTCTGGCAGTTGTGTTTGTCCGTGGCAAGCGTCCAGATCATGAGCTAATTTCAACGGCAGCTATCAAAAAAATTCCTCTGTTAGCGACCAAATATTGTATGCATGATGCCTGTGGCTTATTGTTCTCCAGCGGCTTGTGCGGTGTAACTGCGAAAGTAGAAAATAGAATGCGCAACAATGGAAACAGATAGTGCACTCGTTCAGGAATATATAATCAAAGGCTGGGACTTTACGAAGGCAGGGGAAGCTTCCTGCGAGATTAAAAATACCTTGAAGCAGATCGGTATTTCACAGGATGTTATCCGACGCCTTGCTATCGCCTCGTATGAGGCTGAAATGAATGTGGTGATGTATGCTCGCCAGGGCGTCATGCGCTGTCAGATTACTCCGAGGCAGATCACCATCACATTGGATGATGAAGGTCCCGGCATCGAAAATATTGAGCTTGCCATGCAGGAAGGGTATTCAACGGCTACGCCAGAGATGAGAGAGCTGGGCTTTGGCGCAGGAATGGGATTGCCCAATATCAAACGCAATGCTGATGAGTTCAAGATCGCTTCGGTTGTCAATCAGGGAACAAGCATAACCATGATCTTTAACTTGTAGCTACAAATTATGCAGGGGACGGATTATGACCATGAAAAACCCGCGTCATTCCATTCGATTTATTGAAGAGAAGTGTATTGGCTGTGTCACCTGTATTCGCGGCTGTCCCACCAAAGCGATTCGGGTGATTGATGGGAAAGCTCGGGTCAATGACAATCGTTGCGTTGATTGCGGTGAATGTTTTCGTCTGTGCCCTCACCAAGCGATTGCGTCAGATACGACTTCTTACGCTGATCTGCAAAAATTTGATTTCACCATCGCTTTACCTTCGCCGGTCTTATATAGTCAGTTCAGTTCTGATGTGTTACCCAACCAGGTTCTGCTCGCTCTAAAAAAAATTGGTTTTGATGAAGTATTTGATGAAGCGTGGGACTGTGAACTGACCACCGATGCCATGCAGGAATATCTGGATAAAGCTGAGGGACCATTTCCTAAAATTTCGATGACCTGCCCGGTTGTGGTGCGCTTGATCGCCATGTTATATCCCAACCTGACTAAAAATCTGGTCAAATTAGAAATACCACGAGAATCTGCCGCTAAAAAATTCCGTGAAAAAGCGGCTAAAAGTCGAGGCATTCCCCCTGAAAAAATCGGCGTGCTTCATATTACCCCCTGTCCTGCTAAAATGATCTCTATTAATGTGCCGGTAGGGCTTGAAAAATCAAATCTGGATGGGGCAATCGCCATTCGTGATATTTATGGACGATTGTTGAATGCGTTGAAAGATCTGGAAGAAGACGTGATTTTGCAGCTTTCCAGCGGAATTGGAATTGCCTGGGCAGTGAGCGGCGGTGAGGTTATAGGCTTGCGGGAAGAAAATTGTTTAGCCGTTTCTGGCGTTCAGGATGTCATGCAGGTATTGAATGATGTGGAAGCCGGGAAATTGAAAGATATTGTTTTTCTCGAATGTCTCATCTGTCCTGACGGCTGCATTGGTGGCTCATTGACGGTTCAGAATCGACATCTCGCCCGACGTAATATCGGAAGGCTGATCAAAATGTTTGGCGAGCATACCCGGGTCAGCCGAGAAATGGTCATGCAACTTTATCGCCAGGGGTATTTTAATCTTGATAAGGAAATAGTGCCGATTCCGTTGCCGCCGCTGGATCCAGATCGTGCTATAGCGATACAGAAAATGAAACAACGCGATCAAATTTTAAAACGATTGCCGGGCAAAAATTGTTCGGCTTGCGGAGCTCCTGATTGCAAGACATTAGCAGAGGACATCGTTTTAGGGCAGGCAACAATAGACGCTTGCGTGTTTTTAACATTAAAGAAGAACCATAAAGAGGCTTATTAAGCATTATGAAACTGAACCATATTGCGGAAAAGCTCAAGCTGCAGATTCAAACGCCGGCGACCAATTTGAATGTCGATGTCACGGGCGGCTACATCAGCGATCTGTTGAGCGATGTCATGGCGCACGCCAAAAAGGGCGACATCTGGATTACCTTGCAGATTCATCAAAACACCGTAGCCGTGGCGACGCTGAAAGAATTAGCGGGGATCATTCTCATCAATGGCAAACAGCCTGCCCCAGAGACGGTCAAAAAAGCCGAGGAAGAAGGCGTTCCGATTATGACCAGTGAAGCCACAGCATTCGAGCTGATCTGTGAATTGTGCAAGCTGGGAATTTCAGGCCGCCGCTGATGTTGAAAATTTATTCGGCCGATCTCCACATCCATACGTGCCTGTCGCCCTGCGGCGATCTGGATATGTCGCCCCGAAAAATTGTGGAGATCGCTGTTCAACGGGGTCTGGATATCATTGCGATCTCTGATCATAACGCCTCGGAAAATATCCTGGCAACGATAAAAGCCGCCCAGGGCAAACCTTTGACCGTGCTGGCAGGAATGGAAGTTGCTTCGGCCGAAGAAGCGCATCTGCTGGCGCTATTTGATGGGTTGGAGCCGATGGCTCAATTTCAGAAAATTATTTATGATAATTTGATGTCCTTTGGCATCGATCAACGAGCTATCGAAGAGCAGGTGATCGTGAATGAAAAAGATGAAGTGGAAGGTTTTAATGAACACCTGCTGTTTGGCGCATCGGCGCTGTCGTTTCAACAATTAGTGGCTGAAGTGCATCGGTTGAATAGCTTAGCCATTGCCTCGCATGTCGATCGGGAGAGCTTCAGCATCATCGGGCAGTTGGGATTTATTCCCGATGATCTGCCATTGGATGCGCTGGAGATTTCTTATCATACCAGCCTGGAGCAAGCCAGGCTGATGTTACCCGATGCCCGTCGCTTTCCATTAATTAAAAATTCTGATGCGCACTATCCCAAAGAGATAGGCAGGCAGCGGACAAAGTATTTGATTGAGGCGCCAACAATTGCAGAGTTAAAATTGGCGCTATCAAATTCCCAGGGGCGCAAGGTTCTGGAATAGTAAAGCGTTTCTCAATCAAGCAGCAATAGTAATGTCATTGCGAGCGAAGCGAAGCAATCTCTATGTTTATTGGAATAAAAAGGATTGCTTCGTCACTTCGTTCCTCGCAATGACTTAATCATATCAATTTTTTGATATCTCTGGGAATGATCAGTGGAAGATCTTTCATTACATATTCTGGACATTGCCGAAAATGCTTTGAAAGCCGAGGCGACTCGCATCGAAATTCATGTCAATGAAGATATCGAACATGATCGGCTCATCCTTCAAATTCTGGATAATGGCAAGGGGATGGATGAAAGGATGGTGCAAACTGTCACCGATCCTTTTGTAACGACCCGAACCGAGCGCCGTGTGGGACTGGGCTTGCCGCTTCTGGCTGAATCTGCTCGGATGGCTGGCGGCGATATTCGGATTCATTCTGATCCTGGCAAAGCGACTTTGATCGAAGCGGATTTTATTTATAGCCATATTGACCGAAAACCGCTGGGCGATATGGTTCAGACCATGATGGTATTAATTGCTGGCAATCCTGAAGTTGATTTTAGCTATCATCATCAAAAAGGAAGTCAAAGTTATTGCATGGATACGACGGAGCTGCGGAAGACGTTGGAGGAAATTCCGATCAATCATCCTGAGGTGATTAAGCTGATCAAAAAGGATCTGGATGAGGGATTGAAGGAGGTGGGGGTGGTGTTTTATTAAATTAATCCAAGATCACTCCAATGCATAAAAATCAAAAGAAAAAGGCTGGAGAAATCCTTGAAGTGGAGATGGATGGAAATTATGTTTTCAGCGAATCCAATAGTGAAGAGAGCCATAAGTTGAAAAGCTTATTGACGACATTAAACAAATATTAGAGTAGCTATGAAGATTATTCAAAAAATTGAAATAAAAAAGTTTCGATCAATTCATAATGAAAAGATTTTAGTTGATTCTTTAACGATTTTCTCTGGTAAAAATAATGCTGGAAAGTCTAATGTATTGAAAGCGTTGAATTTGTTTTTTAATGGTAAATCAAGTTTTGATCAAGAATATCAACACGAAAGAGACTATAATAAAGCATACACGGCTTCTGCTAGAGGAAAAAGAGAAATCGAAATTAGTTTATATTTTGGAGGACAAGGTAAAGGTGCTTTAAAAGATGGATTTCATATATCTAGACGATTTGCAAAAAATGAGATTGGCGGATATGAATATTTCTCGGACAACAAGAAAATACAAAATGAAATTGATAATAAAAATGGAAACATCACTCGAGAATTTACACGTTTTCTAAACAAACTGGAATATTTTTATGTACCAGCTATAAGAGATAGATTTTTTATTAAACAACTTTTTGTACTATTCGAAAGATTACTCGACGATGCAAAAGGGAAAGACTTCAGAGATAGCATGTCGACGCTATCAACTATTCTATCCGAGAAGTCGATAAATATTAGTAATGATTTTAGAAAGTTTATCAACTTGCCGACCAAAGCAAATTTATCAACAAGCATCTCGGACGTCTTGGGGGCGATTGTTATTGATGTCGAGTCAGGATTGAAAACACAAAAAAAGTCAGGGGAAGGGCGTGTTCACCCTGCTTATGTTGACCTATTTTCTTCTGGCGATGGAATATTAATGTCATATATTCCTCACTTTCTTTCGCATATCTGTGCAAAATTGAAAAAGAAAAATTTTATTTGGGGATTTGAAGAACCAGAGAATTCTTTGGAATACTCAAAAGTTGAAAACCTTGCTGATAAATTTTATAGTGAATTTTCTAAAAATGCTCAAATATTAATAACAACTCATTCACCTGCATTTATAAAATTAAAAGATAAAAATGATGTCAGCTTTTATAGAGTATATATTAATCCAGATGATCCAAAACAAGAGTCAAAAATAAAGACACTTAAAGATATTGAAAAATAACTAAAACTTCTCCCTACACGAAATCAGGAATATGAATTTTTAGAGAAAGAATTAGGTTTTGTTGAGATGTCTATCGAAATTGCAGAGTATTTAACTATATTTCAATGTGAAAGGGAAAGATATGAAGAAAGTATTAATCAGCTAACCAAAGAACTCAAAGATATCTACCCAGATAAGATTTTTATATATGAGGATAAGAGAGCTAAAAAATTGTGGGAAAAGTTTTTCAAATCTGCAAATATCAATGGCGTTACAATGTATTGCTCATATGGAGCAGATAACGATAGTTGTGAGATTGTTTTTCATGCAAAATTAAAAGAAAAGAAAGGCAGTTATAGGCCACTGATTTTTCGTCAAGTTGATAGAGATGGTTTAACAAATTCTCAAATTCAAAAAATTCAAGAGAAGAAAGAAGGTCGATTTGATGGACTTTTTAAATATAAAATAGAACCCTTACCTGTTAATGAAATTGAAAACTTTGCAATAATAACTGCTCAAAATAAAAATGAATTTGAAGGATATATAGAAAATGATCGAGATAATAAATTAGAGGATGCTACACGACATACTATGCAGGAAAAAATTAAAACATTTGCTAGGAAATTCAATTATGAAGAGATTCTTTTTAAGGATGACCCTAAAGTGATAACTAACATGTTGGAGGAAGCGAGAAAGAATAAATTGTACTTTTTTGCTGGAAGGGAAATTTGCAGTCAAAAGATAAATTTTAAGGCTCTAAAATATTTAGAATTATTAGACTATCAAGATTATCCTAATGAACTAAAAGACTACTTAGAAAAAATTAAACGATTTTATGAAGGTATAAATTCAATCAACAACTTGGTGGGATTTTCCAAGGCAAAATTATGGCAATCGACCACATAAAAAAAATTATATTCAGGAGCAATACTTCCATTTGTTATCTGAGATCTTCTCCAGAGATATACAAGATAGAGCTATTTAGTTGTTGATTGGATGCACGGCGGTGAGGAAACGTTTTATGTCTGAAGGAGGAGAATAAAGGCATGACAATATCTGAAATTTTTACTTATAGAGATAGTTTAAAGCAAGCCGAACCTAAAAAAATACTATAAAAATTTGACAAATAAAGTTTTATTTTAATCGAGGTCGAATTTGGAGCCACTGAAAATTTTAGTGATCGATGATGAGCGGGGCATCCGAGAAGGCTGTCGACGCATTCTGGAATCGGAAAACTACCACGTGCTGATGGCAGAAGATGGAACCCAGGGATTGGAGCTGGCACGCACCGATCAGTTCGCGGTTGCTTTGATCGATCTCAAAATGCCCGGCATCGATGGGCTGGAAGTATTGAAAGAAATCCGAAAGATCAATTCCGAAATCATCCCCATCATCGTTTCGGGTCATGGTACGATTGAATCAGCCGTGGAAGCGATGAAGGCAGGAGCGTTTGATTTCATCACCAAACCGTTCACCCCAGATCAGCTCTTGAAAATAATCGATAAAGGCTTGAGCCAGAAAATCGAGCGATTAAAAGGGCTGGAATTGAAAAAAGAGCATCGGGAGCAGGTGGTCGATGATCTCAATAGCATGGCAATTGCCGATGAGATCATGGCTCGCTACCAGTATCGGGATGCAGCGCTGATCGCTATTTTGCAGGATATCCAGAAGCGGTTCAACTATCTGCCGCAGAATTTGTTGCGCTACGTGGCGCTGCGGATGAATGTGCCGCTGACTCGGGTCTATTCGATTTCGACATTTTACAAAGCGTTCAGCCTGAAACCTCGGGGGAAGCATTTGATCAATGTTTGCTTGGGAACCGCCTGTCATGTTCGTGGCGGAATGAAAATTATGGAACGGTTGGAGCGTGATTTAGGAATCAAGAATGAAGAAACCACGTACGATGAAAAATTTTCGTTGAAGTCAGTCCGCTGTGTCGGGTGTTGTGGACTGGCGCCCGTCATTATGATCGATAGTGAATTCCATGGCAATTTGACGCAGGAGATGATACCAAAGGTTCTGGCAAAGTATTAGTTTTCGGTGGTGAGTTATTTGATAATTGACTGGATAATAAAATTGGCAAAATTCCAATAGTCAATCTCCAAATTCCAAATAAATCCCAACATTCAATATTCAATGTTCGAAACACAGAGTTTGGAATTTGAAATTTAAGAATTGGAATTTATTTGGAATTTGCTTTTTGAGATTTGGAATTTTACTTTTTAAAAAGTAAGGATAAGAAGCTTGAAACAATATCGTACTCATTGCCTGGTCTGCACTGGCACAGGCTGTGTCTCTAATCATGCGTTTGATATTCAGAAGGCGCTGGAACGGGAGATTGCTCGACATCATTTAGAGAATGAAGTTGCGGTTGTGGCTACGGGCTGCAATGGCTTTTGTGAGCGAGGTCCCGTTATGGTTGTTCAGCCTGAGAATATCTTTTATCAGCGCTTGAAAGAGAAAGATATTCCCTTTCTGGTCGAAGAACATTTTTTGAAAGGGCGACCCGTTCAGAAGCTGATGTACGTTCCGCCCAAGGAACAAGCTCCGATCCCCAAGATGAGCGATATTAATTTTTTCAAGGATCAGGTGCTGATTGTGCTGCGCAATCGAGGGCGCATCGATCCTGAGAAAATTGATGAATATGTCGCCTACGATGGCTATCAGGCATTGGCAAAGGCGCTGACTGAAATGACCTCGGAGCAGATTATCGATGAGATCAAAATTTCAGGGCTTCGGGGACGAGGCGGCGCTGGATTTCCCACAGGAATCAAATGGGAGTTATGCAAAAAAGCCAATGGCGATATTAAGTATATCATTTGCAATGCCGACGAAGGTGATCCAGGCGCATTTATGGATCGTAGCGTGCTGGAAGCTGATCCCCATGCAGTGCTGGAAGGAATGATTATTGGAGCGAAAGCAATTGGGGCGAACGAAGGTTTTGTTTACGTGCGGGATGAATATCCATTGGCATTGCGGCGAGTGAATATTGCGATTGAGCAGGCGACAGAATATGGCCTGCTGGGTGAAAATATTTTGGGAACGGATTTTAATTTCAAAATCAATGTGGTGCGTGGCGGTGGCGCTTTTGTCTGCGGCGAAGAGACGGCGCTGATTGCGTCGATTGAAGGATTTGTGGGACGACCTCGACCCAGGCCGCCATATCCGGCGGAAAAGGGGCTCTGGGGCAAGCCGACCAACAATAATAATGTAGAGACCTGGGCCAATGTGCCGCAAATTATCCTCCGTGGCGGAGATTGGTTTGCTGGCATGGGCACCGAAAAAAGCAAGGGCACCAAAATATTTTCATTGGTCGGCAAAGTAAATAATACGGGACTGGTTGAAGTGCCAATGGGAACGACCTTGCGGACGATTGTTTTCGATATTGGCGGCGGCATTCCCAAAGGTAAAAAATTCAAAGCTGTTCAAAGCGGCGGACCATCGGGTGGCTGTGTCCCCGAATCGCTGATCGATCTGCCAGTCGATTACGAGAAACTGACCGAAGCAGGCGCCATCATGGGCTCGGGCGGCTTGATCGTGATGGATGAAGATACCTGCATGGTGGATGTGGCAAAATATTTTGTGGAATTTTTGGAAGAAGAATCCTGTGGCAAATGCACACCCTGTCGGGAAGGATTGAAACGGCTGAAAGAAGTGCTCACTGAAATTACCCAGGGACGGGGCAAACCCTATCATCTCGACATTCTGGACGATATTGCGCTGACCATGAAAGAGGCGTCGTTGTGCCAATTGGGAGCCACGGCGCCCAATCCAGTTTTGACGACGATCAAATATTTTCGTGATGAGTACGAGGAGCACATTCATCAGAAAAAATGCCGTGCCCGTGTCTGCAAAGATTTGATCATCTATCGCATCATTGCCGAGAAATGTACAGGCTGCCAGCGTTGTGTCCGAGCCTGTCCCACGGGAGCGATCACGGGTCCCCGTGCTCAGCCGCATAATTTGGATATTGCCAAATGCATCAAATGTGGGGCGTGTTACGAAGTGTGTAAGTTTGATGCCATTGCGGGGGATGCGATTTATATTGAGTAGGGCAGAGCGCAAAGAGCATGGCGGATGGCTGGGAGGGTATCAATAACTTCCCTCTGTTAAATCGAGCAACGGACTGTATTGCGTTAGGAACATCATGTTTCTATATTTTTCAGGAAAGCAAAAAAAAATAATATGAATAAAATAATTGAAATTAACCTCAACCAGATAAAAAAATACTGTCGTCAATATGCGGTGGAAAAGCTGCATGCTTTCGGGTCAGTTACTTCTGATCAATTTACTGATGACAGCGATATCGATTTTTTAATCAAATTTAAAGATATTTCTTATGATCAGTATGCCGACAATTATTTCCGACTTCACGAATTATTTGAGAATCTATTCAATCGAAAAATCGATTTGATTACAGAAAACATGCTATCGAATCCTTGTTTTATAAAAAAAATAAATCAAACAAAGATAGTTCTATATGAAGGATGAAATAAATGAGCACCTTAACACAGCTAAAAAAATTAGAAAAATACGTCCAGACTTATGGCGATGATCAGTTGATTACATCGTCATTATCGAAGATAATGGATTATAAGATTCAGAGGTACCAGCAGCTCTTGAACGAGTTGAGAAGCGATCTCATCAGCATGGAGAAAAAATATAATAAAAAGTCTGACGACTTTTATCGTTCATTCCAAAAGGGAGAATTAGGGGATGAGATGGATTTTGTTGAATGGGGTTCGCTTTATGATATGTATCATAGAATTCTCAACAAGAAAAAAATGCTCGAATCTGTTGAGGAAACACTGTGATCGATACTTATATTGAAAATATCCTGCTGAGATTGAGTATCAGCCCCATCATTCAATCATTTAAGATTCTCAAGCAGAGAGAAGCAGACGATGAAGGATATATCAGAGTAAAATGCTTTTTATTTAATGGTGATGTTCTGGAGTTTAGCGAATACTTGATAGTTGAACAGAATTTGTTGATCGTGAAATCGTATAATTTTCATTGGCAAAAATCCGATGGAACGTTGATAATGAGATGGGATAATGTGGAGCATCATCAAGAAATAAAGACATTTCCTCATCACGTCCATGTTGGGGAGGAAAGAGTAAGTGATTCGGAAGCAGTGAATTTCGAGAAAGTCATTACATTAATTGAGCAGAAATTATATCATGCTGAAAAGGAATAAAAATGATTCCGATAACCATCAACGACCAATGCCTTGAAATCTCATCCGATCTGTCAATTCTGGACGTTGCACGAGAAAACGGGCTTCATATTTCAATGCTCTGCTATCGCGAGGCAATGGAATTGGTCGACGCCTTTCGATTGTTCAGGGGCGGAAGGGAGAAATCCTCGCAAGGTTGGTCGATGTCAATCGGGTTTTAATATTATTACATACTGATTTGAAAATATCGTGCGTGTTGGAATGAAATGAGAACAACAAGACTACAAAAAGAATCTTTGAAACAGGAAATAAAAGAGATTTTGAGTCAAGAAAAAGAAGTGAGTAAAATTTTTATCTTTGGCTCGTTCGTAAAATCAGCGCATCCGAACGATATTGATATTGCTATTTTTCAGGATAGCGACGAATCCTATCTCCAATTAGCGATGAAATATAGGAGATTGACTCGGCCGATTGCCAGAAAGATTGCTATCGATATTATTCCCATAAAACCAAATGCTGCTGATAGCTGGTTTCTTTCAGAGATCAAGGCTGGGGAGTTGATTTATGAAAGATGAGGCACGAATATGGCTGGATTATTCCAGGGAAAATCTGGAGTCAGCAGAAATATTATTAGCTTCCAGCTTATTTAATCCCTGCCTACAAAATAGTCAACAATGTGTTGAAAAGGCTTTAAAAGCGTTGCTGCTTGAGAATTCGATTCGATTGAAAAAAACACATAGCATCGCAGAATTAAAAAATATCATTTATGAAAATAAAATAGAAATTAGTATTACAGAGGAAGAGAGTGAGTTTTTAGATTCGATTTATCTGCCATCAAAATATCCGTTGAATAGTGTGTTACCTTATTTTATGCCAGATCAGAATCTTTGTGAACAAGGGATTGCCATAGCGAAGAAAGTGTACGATGAAGTCAACGAAATTTTAAAATAGCTTTCTCGAAAAGCAAGATAAAAGGGGTATTGAAGTTTACTGACCGAACAGTCATTCAAAAAGGAAACAAGATATAATGATTCCAATCACCATCAACGACCAGCAATTTGAAATCTCAAACGATCTAACCGTTCTGGAGGCAGCCCGAGAACACGGGATTCACATTCCAACGCTTTGCTATCACGAAGCATTGGAATCGGTTGGCGCCTGTCGGCTCTGTGTTGTTGAAATAGAAATGAATGGACGAACTCGAACGGCCGCTTCGTGCGTGACGCCTGTGGCGCCGAATATGATCATTCGAACCAACACGGAGAAGATTCAACAATTGCGACGGGTGCTGGTGGAATTATTGTTGGCACGTTGCCCAGAATTGAAAGTGCTGCACGATTTAGCCAGGGAAGTCGGATTGAAAGAGGTGAGATTTTTCAAAGAGCAGGAAGATTGTATTTTGTGCGGCTTATGCGTTCGGGCGTGCAGTGAAATTGTGGGCGTCAATGCCATTGGCTTTGGCGATCGGGGAGTTTTGAACAAGGTCGAG
>JAEAME010002073.1_pt1 | contig 12354 bp, 8 predicted proteins | sample 8958731 | NCBI WGS metagenome assembly JAEAME01 (sample SAMN16933194, study PRJNA681113) | bioreactor sludge metagenome | isolation source: anerobic bioreactor sludge (Control) | place: India:Bengaluru | collected 2018-10-24 | reverse complement strand
CCTTACGTCAACCAAACGAGCCGCCCCAGTTCGAAGCGGCTCATCTCAGCTCCCCAAACGTAACAGTATTCGAACCCGGCGGGAAAACTCGCACGAGATCTGGTTCCGGATTCTGCACGTCGCCCCCGGCCACAACCGCGTTCCCGTGGGCGAGTTGCTCGAACAGACGGTCGAGATCGCCCTCGGGCCCAAGGGAGCGTTCGAGAACGCGAGCGTGGGCACCCTGACGCGGCGCGTTTCCGTCGACCGGGTCGTGAACACGGCGGCGAAGTCCCCCCGGCCGGCCAGGCCGCTCGGGAAAGCCCAGACGCCGAGGGTGGTCGAGTTGCTCCAGAAGGCCCGGGAGTGGCGGCGCCAGCTCGATGCCAGCGAAGTGCCGAACCAGGCCGACATCGCGCGGAGAGAGGGGATCACTCGGGCGCGCGTGACCCAGATCCTGGGCATGCTTCGCCTCACACCCCAGATCCAGGAACTCGTGCTTACTCTGCCCCCCATCGTCGGCCGCGGCGCAATAACCGAGCGAACCCTGCGGCCCATCGTCCACCTGCCTGACCCCGCCAACCAGGTCGCCCGCTTCCGTCTCCTATTGACCTAATGCTAGCGCGGTCCCCCGGACAAACCCAGAAGCTCCCTCGAAAGGAGAGTCAGAACCTTCGAGCCGGTTCGCAGTGGGATCGAAGCGAATGAATGAGCGAGCGCCACTGGAATCAACGCATGCTCGTACAAACTCGTCCCGAGTCGGTCTAGAAGCGCCAGCGTCGCTGGCAGCAGAGGATAGTGCGTGACTTCATGCGGATTCGCGACATCGGCCGCACGCTTTGGAATGGTCATCGTCAACATCTGCCCCTGGGCAGTCTTGTAGTAGAACTTCTGGCCATAGTACGTATCTCGGCCGAAAGCCGCTCCCGGAGCCGCTCGGAACGTGAGGATGTGTCGATAGATGTAGTCATCGGGAAGGCACATCAGCCTCTGCCGCTGGACCCGTCCCTCAATCGCTGAAGCGTGATCTGCGAACTGCCCGCTCTTCTCTATCCCGACCACGATCGGGCATCCGAGGCTGTTTCTCCTAAGCCCATCTTCCAGATTGCTGAAGAACGCACGGATCGGAGTATGCAGCCACGCTTGCGGTCCAAACAGTGCCAGTGGTCCGTCAAGTATGAAACCCACTGATCCCAGCACTCGCGATTGCCGCTGATTCAAGAAGTGTAGGTAGGCGATCAGCGTGATGTGCTCCAGTACGGTCATCAGTCGACCGAGTGCCGTCGCGTTCCCCTGCTCCTCAAGCACCTCCTCGTGAATCCTCAGAGCGTCCGTAGGAAAGAGCTGCCCACCACACGTCGGGCAGGCAGCTCCGCCCTTCGGCACTCGGATGTCTCTGGCGCCGCACCCCTCATCGGCCGAGCAACGTGCCAGAAGCACTTCTCCTGCCGGCGTTCTCTTGTCGCTGAAGTCCACAAGGAGCATGAACACGTCCAACAGTGGAATGTCCTCCACCGTGTAGTCTCTGAATATCTCGAATACTTCAGCCCTCCACGAGTCCCGCACCGTGGGCATGTCTTGCCGGCAGACGTTGGAGCCAGGCAACACCATCGAATGCAGCGCCTCTTGCGTCGCCGCCCGGATCACTGCCGGATCCACCAGGTGTGCGCTCTCCTGGCCCAGCAACTCACTCAGGTGGACGAGAACCCCCGCCACTTGGACGTATCCGATGCGGGTACTCGGATACTCCTCCCGAGCTGCGACTTCCTGCGGCGAGCCGTCGAATGACATGACCCAAGAGGTTGACGACTCGAAAGCTCCAAGGGTACCTGGATCTACCAGGAGCTCGTCGCACACGCCCTCGGGCACCTCGGGAGCGAAGACGCGGAAGCTCCTGAGCCGCTCTTTCACGAACTCGTTTTCAACGATAGGCACGTGAGCCGTGCTCCTCGCCCGCTCCATTCTGCCGGATCTGGCTCTATACGGCATCGTTGTGCCTCTCGCCCTGGGAGGTGGTTCCCGCCGCAACGAGTGCAGCTTCGCGCGCGGCCTCAATCCGAGACCGATCGAAGAGATCGATCTGAACGGGGATAATGTACCGACCGCTGCGAGTCTTCATGCGGGCGAAACCCACGTCCTCCGCTCGCAAGGTCAGCTCCGCGAAGTCCTCGAAGTCGTAGTACTTCGAGAGCTCCTTCACCTCGGTATGGTTGTTCAGGTGCGTCACGACCCAGTTCGAGGTGTTGGAGAGAATCAACGGGTCAACGCTGCTCACCTCCTGGGTGGCGTAGATCAACCCAATCTTGAACTTCGCGGCCTCCTTCGCCAGACGGACATAAGGGTCGACCTCTTCCCTCAGCTTCATTCGATCACGGTTGAAGAGACGGTGAGCCTCTTCGATGAAGATCTGGATCTTGTCGGCCTCCAGCCCATCTGCGAAACGCCGAGCAGCATCCTGCACGATGTGGTTGATGATTCGCTCCGAACAGAACTGCAGTATCGTCTCGGTGCCCAGTGACAGATCAACGATTACAATCTTCCCGCGCTTCAGCTCCTCCAAGACTCCCGCCGCATAGTCGTCCGTCGCATCCGGTGAGTGGTACACCCTAAGCGGCTCAAGGAGTCGAAAGCCCGAGCCGCGCGATCCCCGGTACACTGCCAGAATGGCTTCTAGCTCTGCATCAACCCAATCCCCAAGGTTCTCCCCGGCTTCCTGCGCATCAATCAACGAGTCCCAGAAGGCCACTAGATTGGCCACTGTAAGCCGCACAGATCCGCGACCATTTGCTTGGAATGGCTGAGGGACTCGGTTTGCCAGATGACGGTTGATCGCATCGCGGACATTCTGATTCGCGAGAATGTCGACGGTTAGGTTCCGAGGCGGCGCGAATCCCGCCTTCAGGAGAGTCGCAAACAGAGCAGCCCGCCGTCGTCTTGCTCGCGCAAATGCTGCGCGGTCATCGGCTTCGTTTTCCGGGCCGACTACATCAGCAGCCAGGAAGCTTTGAATGTAGTTCGCGTCTCTGGTGCCAAGATGCAGGGCGATGATCCTCCAGGTAACCTCGATGGTGTCGTCCGAGAAGAAGTTGGAAGTGAGAGGTCTGATAGAGGGGTTGGTACCATCCGCACCGTACCGGAAGATCGTTACAAACTCCTCCCCGATCTGCGCCAAAGCAGTCTGGTCCTGCACATTCACGTTAGCGTATTCGCCAGAGGGATCGAAGAGCAGCTGGCCAATCCGCTGTCCCGTCCGGGCGGCGTGCTCGCACACTGCAGTGGCGATTGTCTTCATCGTGTTCGACTTCCCGAGTCGCGTCATCCCAAAGACCGCGGTCTTGAGGGAAATGAAGTCAGCAATGTTCACCTTGACTGGGACCGCTATGTCTTGGGCCGCGCCCCTCGCCAGGCGCCGGCGCCTGTGGGAGGAGCTGTACCGCACCGCACCGATCCGAAGCCTCTGCGGAACGCATTCGCCTCCCTGCCGACTCGCCTCCTCCTGCTCCGTTGACTCGGGGTAGCTCGCGATCATGGCCAGGCTCTCCCCATAGGGCTTGTAGACCTTGTATCGGCTTGAGGAGTAGAACGTCTCCACGTCGCTGCCGAAGGACAGCAAAGGCCGACCACTCACATCGGTGTCGTAGAAGGTACCTAGAATCTTGGCCCGGATCCCCGAGAACTGGATCTCATTGCGGGTCAGAACATCCAGGATGGCCGGAGACGCGGATGCCCCCGCCACGCCCCTGGCCACAACCAGCTCCCGCATCGCCTGCTCTCGGACCTGGACAAGTTCTGCCTCCGCAGGCAGTGGGGCGGGTCCAACCACCCGGAGGAGGATAACCTCCTCGTCTTCGACATCCGGTGCCTGCCCAGGCACCATTGCGGTGGCCAGAAGAAAGCAGTGCTGCGGTACTCCTCCCGCCTGCCTCTTCCACAGATCGTTCGTCAGCACCAGGCACTCGTCGTAACCCATCGTGTAAATCCCACCCACGATCGATGCATGGGACAGAAGATGCTGGATCACAAGGTCGTGGGCGACGATACGACTCCCGAGCGACGTATTCTGCGGCATAACTACCTTTGCCCCTTTCTTCCGTTGGACTTGACACCGGTTCGAATGCTCCGCCACTCCTCGCTGGATCGCCAGATGCGGGTGGCGCTTGGGAGCCGCACGAGATTCGTGACAATCAGCTCCTGGGCCTCAACGAGTGCCCCCGTCCCGGAGGCGCTGTAGAGCAGATCAACTCGCTTCGGTCCTTGTCCGTTGTGCGAGTAGAGCGCCTGGATCGTCGGCTCCGGGTCATAGCTCAGTAACCACGGCTGGGTGAGCCGCACCAACCGGTCGTGAAGGGTGGTGTGGTCGTCCGCTCCGAAGTAGTATCTATATAGCCGCGCAGCCTTTGCGTAGAACGGTGGGTCGAGATAGTAGAACACTTCTTGTTCGCCATACCCCCAGCTCTCAACTTCCTCGATCGTGCTTGCCCAGTCTCCCTGGCGCACAAGCAGAACGCGATCGCGAAGCGCCGCGATCTGTCGAATCCTCTTGGCGATGGTCGCGACATTGAACCTGCAGTCGACCTTGTACTCGGACTCTTGCTCGCGTCCTCCAATCGGCCCCGCTGTCTTTGCGAGAATCCCTGAGAAGCTCGTCCGATTCAGGAACACACAGGCCAGCGCGAGATCACGGTTCGAGCGGAAGTGCGTGTCTCGGAAGAACGACCAGTTGGCAACGCTGACTTCGACCTCGCTGATCTGCTCAATCAGCCACTCCGAATCGTCGAAGACTACCTTCCAGAACGCAGCCACCAGCGGGTCTCGTTCGCCAAGAACGACCGCGTCAACAACTCCATTGTTCAGAAGCTGAAGCGAGACGCTGGCTCCTCCAGCAAAGGGCTCGACGAATACCCTTGGCCGAAGGCCGTTCAGCCGAATCGCCTCAGACACGTACCCTGCCAGGCGACGCTTCGCCCCCGGGTAACGTAGTGGTGAGAGGATCGACGCCTCTTGCCGACGAAGGGGCGTCTTCCTCGAACGCCGTTTTGCACCGGTGTCGCTCACGCGAGTCCTCCTGACGTGACTCGGGATCCCTGGATTATGACCATTCGCTTTTCGGACTCTGCTCATTATCTAAAGGCCTGCTTGCCCCAACGATCGGGGACATGGGCCTTTCGCGACCGAGGACCAACTCGGACCTCCCCGTCGCCATTTCGCCTCTCGCGCTCCCACTCCCGCCAGCCTGGCACATGTGTGCTCATGAGCGCATTGAAGAGGCGGCCGTGCGTGGGAAGTCGAAGGTGCAGCAGTTCATGGACAATGACGAAGTCTTGGAACCGCGGATCTTGGTCCACGAGATCGGCAGCAAGGGTAACCGTGCCAATGGCTGAACACGATCCCCACTTTTGCCGCATCCTCTGAATGCGCACTACCTTCGGGTTTACATGCAGTTTCACCGCCCACGCCAGCGTCCGGCGCCGTAGCTCTTGTGCGGGGTACAGCGATGACCTCATGCCGGCTCCTCCGGAACGAGATATGCCATCGCCAAGTCTACAACTCGCGACCGCTGCTCCGGGCCAAGCGTCAGGAGCGGTTGATAGAGGGCCGCCCTAAGCCGACGCCGCTCCTCTGGATTCACGGCTGCGTTCGGGAACCGCCCAAGCAGTTTGTCCGCCTCCCGCGCCACTGTCATTGAATCAATACCCGCGGCTCTGATCGAAGCGTCATCGCGCAGTGCCCAGTAGACACCAAAGGCGCGGGCTGACAGACCGCTCTCCCGTGCGGCCCTCATAGCCGCATCCTTCTCGGTAGCGAGCGCGGCTAATTCGTCCATCGCAGCAAGTCCCGTGGTCTTCCGTTCCTCCAGATCCCTTAGGATGCGCTCGGCTCGATCCTTGAGCGGTTGAAGAACGGCTGCGGCGTCGGGGTTCTCGTCCATTTCCTTGGTGAGCCCGCGGACCAGGTTGAACACCTTGCCCTCATCGGGTCCCTTTTCCGCGCGCAAGGATTCCAAGGTCTTCACATCGAAGGTGACGGTCTTTGTCAGCCGCCCAAGCCCTTCCTGGATGACACACTCCTGGATGAGCGTTTTGGTCTTGTTGGCAAGATCAGCAGCGAAGCCGGTCCTGTCGGCATATGCATTCCTCACTGCCGCGTAGAGCTGGCACAGCCGTTTGTAGTTATCGATGTGGTCCCGAAGCTCCGGTGAGGGGGAGAGGATTTCCCATAGCGCCTCGATTCCCTTGAATGCCTCGAAGAACTCCTTCCGGGCATCCGGAGCCAAGAAGCGGCCGTACACCAGCCGTTCCAGACGCTCATCGGGACTTCCACCTTCCCCCGCGTCAAGGTACGCGCGCTCGGCGTCCGCGATTCTCTGTCGGAAGTCGCGAAGGAGCATGTCCAGATCTTCGATGACGCCGCTCACGTCACCCGAGTCGAAACGGAGAGCCTTCCTCAGCTCCCGCAGAACCCCCACGAAGTCTATGACAAGGCCAACACGTTTGCGGTTGCCATTCTCGTCCTCATAGGGCCGATTCACCCGCGCAATAGCCTGAAGGAGCACGTGGTCCCGCATCGGCTTGTCCAGGTACATGCAGTACAGCACCGGGGCATCGTAGCCGGTGAGCAGCTTGTCAGTTACGATGAGGATCTTCGGGTCTTTGTCAGGCCTTGCAAAGAGTTGGCGGACGTCCTCCTCGCGCCCCTCGGACACTTGGAGATCGGCCACTAGCGGCCGGTCTACCTTGTCACTCGGGTTCTCTGTATAGATGGGGACACTCCACTCGGACGGCAGGTGTTTGTCGAGCGCTCGCTTGTACTTGGCGCACGCCTCGCGGTTCACGCCCACAAGAAATGCCTTGTATCCGAGCGGCAACACATTTTCCCGAAAGTGTTGGGCAATGAAGGCAGCGACCTTTTCCACGCGGTCGTCGGCCGTCAGGAACGTTCGCAGACCGACGGCGCGGTCCAGCACCCTGTTCAGCTCCTCTACGTCAGTCACCCCCTCGGCCGCGGCAAGCTCGAAGAACTCGCGGTCGAGCTGTTCGATCGGCACGTTCATCTCGCTTGGTGCCATCGTATGTTTGATGGGTAGAGTGGTCTCGTCCTCGATCGACTCGGCTATGGAGTATTTGTCGAGGTAGCCGTGCTCGTCCTCCGCGCCGAAGATCTTGAAGGTTCCTTCACCCTGGGCAGTCCTCGCTATGGGCGTTCCGGTGAAACCGATGATCGTGGCGTGGGGGACAGCGGCCATCAGGTAGGTGCCGAGTTCCCGAGCCACGGAGCGGTGCGCTTCATCGATGAAGACGTAGATGTTGTCGCGCTGACAGCTGTCCTTCCGCACGGCTTCGAACTTGTGGATCATCGAGACCACGAGGCCGCGGAAGTCACTGTCGAGGAGTGCCTGGAGTTCCGCCTTCGTATTCGCGCGCCGGACGGGGATGTCCTGCTGCTGCATCTCGCCGAGCAATCGCTCCACCCACTTCTTGAGCTGCCCTTCAAGTTCGGTGCGGTCCACGACGAGGATAACGGTCGCGTTTTCGAAGCGGGCTTTGTCCTCCAGGATGAGTCGGGCGGCCGTGAGGAGAGTGAAGGTCTTTCCGGAGCCTTGCGTGTGCCAGATGAGCCCGCGGGTTCGGACCGGATCAAGGCAACGGCCGATGACAGCGTCGATGGCCCGCCTCTGGTGCTGACGCAGGACTGACTTCTTCGTCTCGCCGTCCTTGACGTAGAAGAGGATCCACTGTTGGAGCGTGCGCAAGAAGTCGGTCGGCTCGAAGAAGGCCTGCACCGCGAAGCGGTAGGTCTCCTCGGGCGTCTGCTTCCATCGCGCCATGTCGCGCCGGTTCGCGCTCCAGGTGGCCCCATACCAGTAGTCGAGCAGGTGCGTGGTGTTGAAGAGCTGGGGTGCGGCCAGTAGTTCGGGGGTCTCCAGCTCGTAGCGGCGGAGCTGCGTAATCGCCCTCTCCATGGCGTCTTTCAGGCTGGGGTTCTTATGCTCGACGATGCAGACGGGGATGCCGTTGACGAGGAACATCACGTCCGCGCGGTTTCCCTTGCGCGCTGGTGGCTTGATCTTCCATTCCCAGGTAACGTGGAAGGCGTTAGCGCCGACTTGGTCGAAGTCGATGAGTTTGATGGGGCGCTGTCGCTTCTCGGCCTCGTCGTACCAGGCGCGCTCGCCACGGAGCCACGCGAGTACCTCGCGGTTGCCATCGATCGTTGGCGGCAACGCATCGAGCGTCTCCACAATGGAGCGCACCGCGTCGGGAGTGAGCCAAGGATTGAACTCCGAGAGTGTCATCTCTAGGACGTCGCGCAGGAAGGCCCCGGCTTCACCTCCGCGGAGGGCGAGGGCCTCGAGCGGGGTTAGTGCTTGCCAGCCGATCTCGACCGCGTGGTTCACCATTGGAAACTGAACCGTCCCGGCCTCACTGATCTTGATCTTGCTCATGGTCTCACCTCCGCCGGGACCAGAAGCGCAGACAGGTCGAGGTCAGACACGCGGATCTCGCTGGCCATTAGCTTCTGGAGGAGGGACTTGAACAGCCTGTCGAGCAGGTCGCGCTTGCGATGGTGGACATCGATCTTGCTGTCGATCGCGTCGAGGATGGCGACGATAGACCGCCGCGTGTCCCCATCATTGGGGACGGCAACGGGGAGAGCGCGCACGATATCGAGGTTCAGGTTCTGCTGTTGACCGCCATGCGCCAACTGTCTGATCGCGTCATAGCGATAGGTGAGGAAGTGGTAGAGGTATTTGGCATCGACACGCTCGTCGATTGCCACAATCCAGGCACAAGCCTGATTACAGGCTGCCGCCACGCCCAAGACGGCGACCTTGCCCCTTGTCACGCCCTGACCGTACATCGCCATCAGAAGGGTACCCGGCGAAAGCAGTTTCGCCGCTGAGTTCTCAAGACCTGCCGGCGTGATTCTCTCCTCGGCGTCGCGAATCACGCAGTAGTTCACTTCTGTTGTCTTGACCCACGGAATGGTTCCACCGTTCCAGTATTCCGGCACGGATCGGGACGGCGTTCCACCCGAGCCCACGGAATGGTGATCGCCAAGCGGGAAGACGTCCCAACTCTCCGGCACCGGTCCGATCTCAGACTCCTTCTGTGGCTCGCCCCGAGGCCCACGTGTAAACATCTCGCGCATCGCGGAGTGCTTCAACCGCTGAGCGGCCATGGCCAGCGTGGTTTGGTGCTCCGAGGCCGTTTCCACCATGCGCAGGACTCGACCCACGGCGAGTTGCTCGTCCCTTGTAGTCGGCAAAGCGATAACCTGTTCCTTTAGGAGCGAGAGGTGGCGGTTGTATCCTCGGCTCGGGAGATCAAGAGAACGACACGCGTAATATAGGAAGAGGGGGTCAATGTCATCGGTGGGCTTCAGGATTTGCGTCCCGTCTGCTCCACGCGCAAAGGGGAAGTCGACGAACTTTAGGGCCCGCGTGTGATCTCCGAAGACGATGACGGGAAGCGGCGAGTCGATGAGCGCATTCTCGCTGTCTGTCCATCCGGCAATGCTCCTTTGCCCTTGGTCCACCACGGGGAAGCGTCCCGTCGGCTGGTAGTCGCGCGTCAGGATCTTGGGTTTTCCAGGAAAGGTGAGCACATCGAAGCACCGGTCAAGGCTTCTGGGAGACCACGAACCGTTCTCGAACACGGCTAGGCCTCCTTCGCGAGAGGCCGTAGAAGGGCCAGCAGCCCTCGAGTGATGTATTCATCCTCGACGGCAAGAGCTTGCAGTTCATTCAGGAGTGCGCCGACGTCGCCGTGCTCCGCGGTCGACGCAGAACCAACCCACCTGCTCGGACTTAGGTTATAGTCCGCCTCCTTCGCCTGATCCCGCGTGATGATGGCGACCTCACCCTCGACCGGCTCTCCCCTGTTGAACATCTCCGCTAGTAGCCGGAGGTGTTCCTGGGGCAGGTAGTTCTTCGGACGGCCCTTTCTGAATCGGCGGCTGGCGTTGAGAAGGACGATCTTGCCCTTGCGACCCTCCCCTTTACGTTTGTTAAGGACCACAATCGAGCCGGCGGCCGTGGTGTTATAGAAGAGGTTGTCTGGTAAGAGGACCACACCTTCGATCAGATCGTACTCGACAAACCACTTCCGGATATTTCGCTCCTTGTCCTCGTTTTGGGAGCCGGAACCCCGCGTGACCGCCCCAGTGTCGAGAACGACGGCTGCGCGTCCCTGGTCGTTCATGCAGGCAAGTGTGTGTTGGAGCCAAGCCCAGTCGCCCCTGCCTGTGGTGATGCCTCCCGCTGTGCGGAAGCGGTCGAAGGGATCGTTGGCAAAGATGTCCTGCGAGAACGGCTGATTCCACATAGGGTTTGCTACGACGAGATCGTTGGTGCGGATACGACCGTCGGCTGTACGGAACTTCGGATTTATCATTGTGTCGCCGCGTTGGAGGTCCACCTCCATGTCATGGATGATGGCGTTCATGCGGGCAATCGAATAGCTCTCAGCCTGGAGCTCCTGGCCCGAGAGTTTCAGCGGAACCTTACTGGTTGGGTCCATCTCGCGCGCGACAAGCTGGAGCTTGATCAGCAGCCCTGCCGACCCACACGCGTAATCGTGACACTCTTGACCGGGCCGCGGACGCAGGATCCACGCCATAAGGAAGCCCACCTCGGTCGGCGTGAAGAACTCACCGGCGCTCTGTCCGGAGCCCTCGGCGAATTTCCGGAGCAAGTACTCGTACGCGCGTCCGAGGAAGTCCGGTTGCACGTCGGCCAAGCCGAGCCGGTACCGTGGGTCCGAGAAGGTCTCGACCACGTCCCGCAACTTGGCCGGGTTGACGTCCCGCTCCCCGCTGCGCTCGGCAGCGAAGTCAACCACGTCGATGACACCGGAGAGCGAGGGGTCATGCTTCACCACTGCGCGCACGGCCTTCGTCAGATGCTCGCCAATATCCCGCGGGCGCTCCTTCGGGGGCCACGCGAAGGGCTCGCGGCCGTTGATTACCGCCCATCGTGCTTCCGGAGGTAGGTAAACGCGTAGCAAGGAGTGGTCTGCTTCGGCGATCTCGAGTGCAGTCGTGCGGTCGCGGTAGTCTTCGGCCAACCGATTGATCTCATCGTCGAAGACGTCAGACAGGCGCTTCAGGAAGAGAAGTGGGAGCAGGTAGTCCTTGAATTTCGGCGCATCCTTCTCGCCTCGGATCGAGCATGCCGCCTTCCAAAGCATGTCTTCCATGGGCGTCAGGTCGGTGACCTGGCCGTTGGTGGGGACTGACATCGTCCGAGCTCGAGCTCCAGAGCCCAACTCCCTCCTGGCCCCGCGACCCTTTAGGGTGCCCTTTTCAGATTCGGACGACTTGGATGGCAGGAAGCGATCCTGCAGGTCCTTGCACTCGGGGCCACACTGATCGAGGAATTCCTGGAGTAAGTCCCATGCCCTTGGGTCCGGCTTCGTCCTCCCCTTCTCCCATCTGCCTACCGTGGGAAGGGACACGCGCAACTGGGCCGCGAGCTTCTCCTGACTCAAGCCCAAGCGACTACGAAGCTCGCGGACGAGCTCAGCAACATTGGCGGGATCGGCCATCTCGTTCCTCCGTGGGGATCTCATGGGGAGATGATATGACCGGTCACATGATGCGTCAACTGCAAAATCAACCGATACGAACGCGTATATCGCAACTACTTGGATTACAGTGAGTTACGTACAATATTTTCTCGACTGCCTGCCTCTGGATACCTCTTCGCGGAGCCGACAAGCCCAGGCAGCACCTTCTCTGCTGACCGCCCGATCACGTAGCCCCCGAGCCCGATCTCGACGGTGTTCCAGAGCTTCTGGGCTTCAGCCTCACCCAGATTCCTGGGCCAACCAGCCTACCAGCGGGTTTCGGGGTATGCGGGGATTTTCGCCCTAGTGAATGCCGAACGCTGCCCACCCGACCGCCGCGCCAGCCGCGCCCAGCAGGAAGGCGATGAAGTCCCACAGATCCGCCCACCGATGCTCGCCCGGCATCCACCGGTTCGCGATCTCCCAGGCGAGTCCGCCAAGGACCGCCAGCGCGGCCCCGCAGGCGCAACCCGCATCACCGAGGAGATGGCCGCCGTAGCCGGTCATCCCGAAGGCGAGGACGAAGTGCATCAACCGGGACCAGCTCCAGACCGGCCCCGGCTTGCGCTTCCAGATCCGGATCATCGCAGCGACTGGGCGAGCATTCTCGTCTGGGCCGCCGCCGCGGCGATCATCCGCTCGGTCTTCACCTGGCCCTTGGCCATCAGGATCTGGACGATGCCTGCGATCACGGTGCCGACGGCGACAACGACCTCGGGCGTCACGGCCTTCTCGATCGTGAGCACCCCAAAGGCCAGGGCGACGACGACGCCCGCGATCATGATGAGCCCCGACCAGAACCGGTAGG
>JAEAME010002072.1_pt1 | contig 12355 bp, 8 predicted proteins | sample 8958731 | NCBI WGS metagenome assembly JAEAME01 (sample SAMN16933194, study PRJNA681113) | bioreactor sludge metagenome | isolation source: anerobic bioreactor sludge (Control) | place: India:Bengaluru | collected 2018-10-24 | reverse complement strand
CGAATAAACCGTTCCTGAAGCACAATCTTCCAGCAGTTCGATGACGTCTTCGATCCAGAGAAATCCTTTGAAATGTAACAGCACTCGAATAATGCCTCGCTGGTTGTGCGCCCCTCGATCAGAGATTTCTTTGGAACAGGGACAAACCGTCAGAATCGGAATCGTTACGCCTAATGACAATTTGATGCGATGATTCAATTCACCGATGAATTTGCATTGATAGCCCATCAAGGATTTTGCCCCAGAAACAGGCGCACTTTTTTCGATGAAATAGGGAAATTCCATTTCCAGGTGAGCCGATTCGGCATGAAGGTTTTCTTTCATCTCCTTCATAATATTGCCCATGTTATGTATATCGATCTCTCGGCGATACTTATTCAAAATCTCAATGAATCGGCTCATGTGGGTGCCCCGAAACTGATGCGGCAGATTCACATACATATTAATCGAAGCAACCGTGTGCTGCTTATCATTTTGTTTATCGAACAACACAATGGGATACTTTAAATTCTTGACGCCAACTTTGTCTATTTCAATTTTTCGATAATCACTTTCGTTCTGAACGTCTCTCATGTTTTATCAGATTACTCCTGAATTTATTTAACTCCATGTCTATTGTTTTTGATCTATATTAAAAAGTCGAGCGTGAACTATCAAGTCAGCGCTTCACGCCAATTTTATAAATCATTGACTAATCTTTCAATAATCTCGTAAGATTCCCTGATGCTCAGATAATAATCCGAAGCTAATCTATCAACAGCTTTTTCTCCCGGCTTATTTTGATAACCCATAATCTTTGCTGCTGGCTCTAGGCTTTCAAATTTTAATTCATTTCCAGCAAACACTGTTAATCGGTATAGATTCCGCAATTGCTTCAGGAAATTAAAATGCTTGTTAAGCTTGCCCAAATCATCTCTGTGGTTGGTGTCTATTTCACAGATGGTTTCTATTAATTTTCGATTGACCGGCTCTTTCAAGCGATATCGCGCTTTATAAATTAATAGCATGATTTCGATATCACGCAGACCGCCGACACCTTCCTTTATATTCAAATTATGACCTTTAACATTTTGCTTGTCTTGATGCCTGGCATTCATTTCTTTCAACATTTGATTTTTATATTGATCATATTTTTCAAAAATGTGACGCTGAATAATTCGATCTTCAAACTGTTTTTGAAATTTTGAGCTTCCAACAATCATTCGTGCTCCCAGGATTTGACACTTATCGATAAACGCCTCATCCTTTGGTTTTGAAAAATAATGTTCCAGATCCTCTACCAGCGTGATATACCCACCAAAATGATCAGCAAGACGATAATGTGGCATAATCCCTCGTTTCACGATCTCACTATTCATCGTTACAATAATCTGGTTGCAGTAGTTACGGATAGCTTCATCTTTTTCATTCAATAGGATGATGAGGTCGTAGTCATCGTCGAACGCCTCTTCTCTGGCATGTCCGCCAGCCGTCAAAACAGCAATCAGATCTCGCGTCGGAACTGATCCGCCAATTTTTTCATCGACAGCTTGCTTGCTAATATCGAACAACATCTGCAAATATGAATCAGAGAATTCCGTGAATTCAGCATCGATTTTTTCGATCGAAACTCCTTGCAACGCCTCTAACCCTACGCGCAAAAATTCCAAATCGTGATAGTCACCCAATCGCTTTTTCTTTTCCTCAAAGGTGGTCAGGCTATCGATATAGCTCAAAATGCCCTTTGAGATTTGAGCTAATTGGGGAGTGTTTTCTAAAAATTGAATATAAACGGGATACTGCGAAACCACGCGTGTGAAAAATCGCTTAAAATAATGGCTCGTGTGACAATGGATTTCACACAATCTGACCAACAAATGTCTCGACTGCTGCTGTTCCGGCTCCCAGAGCTTGGCGTCTAATAAACTGGCAAACCGCTGTTGCAGGGAGACGTTAAGCGTGTTTAGATAGTCATTTATCAATTTTGGATACTGATGAAAGACTTTGGCTAATCTTAATACCCGATCATCGCATTCTGCCAGATTATGGAGAAATGATCGGTTAAGCTGGTGACATAACTCCTCGATGTCGAAGCGACGTTTCTTTTTCGCCAGAATGACTAAAAAAGAAATCATCGCATAAATGGTATTTCGAGCAGCTTTCCCATATTTTTCAATGACGATCTGTTGATAGCGTGGCTTTAGCAATTGAAAATCTTTGATAAAATTTTCTAGAACATGGCTATCTTTCGTCTGGAATGCATCCAGAACATCATCCCAAAATCGAGCACCTTGAAAGAAATGTGACTCCTTTAGAAAATCAATCGCCAGGTTTCCGGGATAGCTTCGATGTGGTTCAGGCCGCCATGCTGACTTGATCATATTCGAAAAAATACTGATCGATTTCACATGTTCGGTCACATCTTGCAGCATCTGAGAGGTTAACGTTTTCGCTTTTTCAATATTTTCGTGATAATGTATCAAAAGTTGATCCCAGGCTTTGATTGCTCCTACATCGCGATATCCCATGGACTTTGCCACTATTTCCATATTGCTTGCTGTCATGGGATCATCCAGAAAGATGTCCTCTTCAAGGCCAATAAACAATTGAAATAGATGCCTGAAAATCTCCAGAAAGGTGAGCACCTTTTCGAGTTCAAGATAGATTTCTTTACGACTGCCATCCTGGTGCATTAAAACGTCCAGAACTTCCCAGCGATTGCCGCGATAGATATGAAAAATTGTTTTGATCGCATAGATAAATCCAGAAATCATCCGCAAAGCATCATCTTTGGGATTGAGCTTGGTCTCATTGATTTTTAATAATAAGAAAGAACGAATTTCTCCTAATATCCCTCGTAAGTAGGCTTCATGGAATTTATTATCGCCATGACGATGGTAATGATAGCGATAGATAATTTCCTGTTCAAATTGCTCAAACAGACGCTGACTGCCCAGCATCGGAACTGCACTCAGCAGCTCGGTGATCATCACAAAATCTACTGCTCCTTTATCGAGCTGCTCTTTATATTCCAGAATCGAAGAGGTGTAAAATTGACTCCCAATACGTTCAGACAGATAGAAATGAAGCTCTGTTGCCCATTTGAACATTTCGCGACGGATTTTGCCGATCACCAGATTTAATGCCGCCCGCTCAGCAGAACCTTTATCGAGGACTCCGACATCGATATCGTCCTGATGAGCCAGGCTGCCTACACTCAATATTGTAAATTCAGGATATGGCTGGTAATCAAAAAACAAATCCAGCAATTCCTGCATATAAGTCGTAGTCAATGCTTTGAACTCGGTGCCAGTCTGCAACATGAATCTTTTGTATGCTGATGCACTATCCTCGCCAGCCGTCAAATTGAGTGATAGCACATCGGTAGAGCGAAGGTTCAAATGTAATATTTGGAGTGAATAATAACATGCGAGGTAGGTTAGTTTTTCATCAAGTGAGTTGGCGACGCCCAAAACGATTTCTATTTCCTGGCTAAGGTGAGACGTCCCCTTCCATAAATGAACATCTTCTATTTTACCAGCGTTTTCTAAACTTCCCACCATCGGATCGAGATATTTCTCAATCGTTCGGACATATTTTTGATGGTGATTGCCGAATTGGTTTACTCGTTCTTTCAATCTATTGAAATATCGATCCACTGATTTCACCTCAGGAGTACAGTGCTTTTATCCGCTATTCAGCAGATTGCAGAATGTATTGTATTCCTACCTTACTTCGCCAATAATTCTTTTCCCACATCAACTCCTAATTGAAGCGCTTGCATATTGATTTTTTCCGTCCCCTTTGGCACACGAGCCAGTATGGCTGATTCAATGGCATCCATTGAAACAATCTTGGTTAATTCAACGATTATTCCCAGGGCGACAATATTCGCTACCACCACCCGCCCGATTTTTGCTCGGGCTGATTCAATAATTGGCACCCGATAAATCTTAAATTTTCCTTCGGGACATTCGGTCACTGCATCCGAATCAACCAACAAAATCCCATCGCTTTTTAAATCATTTGTATATTTCTTACAGGATTCCTGGGTCAGCGCCAGCAACAAATCGATATTGATCGCTTTCGGATAGTCAATATCCTCATCTGAAATAATTACCTCTGAGCGACTGGCTCCGCCACGAGCCTCAGGTCCGTACGACTGACTTTGAGTAGCATTCTTGCCATCATAGATCGCCGCAGCTTCTGCTAAGATTTTCCCTGCCAGAACCAAACCCTGTCCACCTTCGCCACTAAGTCTAATTTCATATCGATAGCTCATCTATTTATCTCCAAGCTCGTTTCGATTAAAATTCGTTTTCTTGAATTCTACTAATTTGATTTGGAATAATGGAATATTGGAACGATGGAATAGCCAAATGGCACAGCATTGTATTCGATTCAGATTTCCCATTTACCCTGTTACCTAATTCCCCAATTACCTGCTTTGCAACTGCTCAATCAACTTCTGATAATTCGCTGTATATTCCGGCAGCTCTCTATCGACAAGAATCCCGGTCACAATTTTGCCATTCAATTCTTCAGCCGTCATTTTAGAAGCCTTGTCAACAGGGACGGAATCTTCTTTGAGTTGTTCGATCATTTTAGCGCCATTGCCCAATCGATTTCGTCTCCCAAAAGCAGTGGGACAGGGTGTCATCACTTCCACCACTGAAAAGCCTTTTTTAAGAATCGCTTTTTCAATCATCCGGTCCAATTTAATAGCATCGTAAACAGTGCCTCTGGCAACGAAACTGGCGCCGGCTGCTTCCGCCAGCCCGCTAATATTGAATGAATTTTCAACATTGCCATAGGGCGCAGTGCTGGCTTTGTAACTGAACGGCGTGGTTGGCGATACCTGGCCACCGGTCATGCCGTAGATATTATTGTTGAACAAAATCACTGTAAGATCGATATTTCTTCGTGCCGCATGAATATAATGATTGCCTCCGATGGCTGTCGCATCGCCATCCCCAGTCACAACGATAACCGTCATTTCAGGCTTTACCATTTTCACGCCAGTAGCAAAAGCGATGGCTCGGCCGTGCGTCGTATGCAGGGTATTGAAATCCACATAGCCCGGCAAGCGACTGGAACAGCCAATCCCGGAGACCATACAAATTTCATCTTTCGTAAGGCCGATTCGATCAATTGCCCGCAGCATGGCTTTTAATACAATACCGTCGCCACAGCCGGCACACCAGATCAGCGGAAGTTTATTTAATCGAAGATATTTATTATAATCGAACATTATTTTCGCCTCTTTCCTCACTAGATTTTATATTCAATGTTATCGCTATTAGCATCTGGCTTCTGGCTATTGGCTTTTAGCCCGATGAAGAAGCAGCTAGCTGCCAGAAGCCAAATGCCAATTGCCATTAGGTTGTTGCTAATTTCATTATCACCTCAAAAATCTCCTGCGGATTAATCGGTTCGCCATCAATTCTGTTAACCCTGACCACCTCACATTGACAGCGCGCTGCCCACTCTACCTCATGGGCCATCTGTCCCAAATTTAATTCCGGTACCACAATATAATCCACTGTCTCACTCATTGCCCGAACCTCTTTATCTGGAAATGGCCAGAGGACCTGGGGGCGCAGATAATGAATTTTAACTCCCTTTTCGCGCGCCCAGATCATCGCCCGTCGCGCGGATCGCGACGATGAGCCATAGGCAAAAATTCCAATTTTAGCGCCTTCATCTTTATCCTCATCATTCCGGACAATCTCATCGCGATAACGATCAATTTTTCGATTAAGCCGTTTCAGCAGCCGATCAATCTGTATGGAATTGTTGGTTGGAAATCCGGTTTGATCATGAACCAGACCCGTGACATGAAAGCGGTAGCCTTTGCCAAAGCTAACGAACGGCGGAATGTCAGATTCTGTTTCCTGATAGGGCAAATATTTTTCAGGCGGAACCGCCGGGGTAACCCGATCCCACACTTCAATTTCTTCCGGCAGAGGCAAAATCACTTTCTCATTCACATGCCCGATAATTTCATCCAGCAGCAGAATCACCGGCACGCGATACTTTTCGGACAGATTAAACGCTTTTACCGTCAGCTCAAAAATCTCACGCACTGAATTCGGAACCAGCGCAATGATCGGATGATCGCCGTGAGTTCCCCATCGCGCTTGCATCACATCCGATTGCGATGGCAAGGTTGGCAAGCCGGTGCTCGGGCCGCCGCGCATGACATTGACAATGACGCAGGGGATTTCGGTCATCGAGGCATAGCCGATATTTTCTTGTTTTAGCGAAAAACCCGGACCACTGGTGGCGGTCATAGCTTTAGCGCCAGCCAGTGAAGCACCAATAATAGCTCCCATAGAGGCAATCTCATCTTCCATCTGAATGAATTTGCCGCCAGTTTTGGGTAGCTCTTCTGCTAGTATTTCAGCAATTTCTGATGAAGGGGTGATGGGATAGCCAGCAAAAAACTGAAGCCCGGCTGCCATCGCTCCTTCGGCGCAGGCTTCATTCCCGGTCATCACCCGTATTCGATTTTGTGTCGCAGTCTCCATTTGGTTTCCTGTTATAAATTTTTGGTCATTTGTTTTTTGTCACCGTAATAGCAAAATCCGGGCAGCGAATCTCGCACAAGCCACAAGCGGTGCACGCCTCCAGATTCACCACCTCAGGATAAGCGCCATTCATTGCCAGCACATGGGTCGGACAGAACTCGACGCAGATTTCACAGCTTTTGCACCATTCTTTTTTGATGGTAATCGTAGGGAGTTTTTTTTCTTTTTCGGTCATGTAGCCATCTCTTTTCTATTGATTCATTCTATAATATTTTTTTTACCAATTCATCGATCTCATTTAATTCATTGCTCAGCATTTCTCGGACTTTTCGTCGTAATACGCCAATGCTTTTTGCCGTGCCCGCTGCTCCTGATTTGAGCCAGTGGGTGACTTTTTGGGTGCACGCTTCACTTAATTCCGCAAGCCTAACATGATTAGAATTTGTAGAATTATATTGGGGAATTGGAAGTGCCAGAACTTTTTTACAAATATCACGGGGTCCCCATAGTCCACGAGTCTGCATTGGTTTAATTAGTTTATTAATTATAGGTGCATTCAAAAATGCAGAAAGATATTGAGCCTCTTTGATATCGCTTGTTTCGAAGAAATAGGTTTTATAATCAGCTAATATTCCTTTTGATTGTACGACTTGGTCAGCGATATCAAATTCAATCTGCTTATTTTCTATTACGCAAGAGCAGAGAAACGTCCCTGAAGTATTGTACAATACTCGAAACTTGGCTTTAGGATTTTGAGACGAAAGCTTGTTCCGATAATCCAGCCATTCGACCGCACTCATTCCCTCGGCTTTTAATCCCCTTCGTTTGTTCCATTCTTCTTCAACTTTTTCGAGCCATTGAGCCAGATGAATATATTGTCGTTTTCTTGCCTCTGATGCATTTATCATTCGATAGCGATTTTCTATCGCTTCGATCGGAAGCACCACCAGCCGATAATCAAGATGTCCAAAAGGAACAAGATCAGTCGAAAGCAAAGTTGCGTACAAATATCTACTTTCAACATTTCCCAGCATCACCAATTCTTTGTAATTATTTTTGGCTTCTTTCTTTGCCCGCTCAGAGCTTTCAAGCCGTGGCAGGGCAGGATTGAAGCCGATCATTGGCAATGACTTTACTTCAACAAACCAGAAGGAACGAGGCACAATGGTTGCCCCTTGAAAAAAATGTTTCTTATAATAACTTTCTTTCTCGATGAATTTCCCTTTTTCTGTTGCCCAATAGGAGTGCTTACCTCGTTTGTTGAAATAATATGGCACATCTTTCACCTGCAGATTCTTTTCTGCTTCATGAAGAGATGAATTTTTATTATTAAGCTTACCTGCTAAGTGCTGTCCTGAAATTGGGAATTGAATTTTGCCATCTTTTTGTTTTTTAGCAACGATAACGCAGGAAGGTACATTAAACAAGGGAGTGACCTCTTCCATATCCCAAATTTCTTCAAAAGAAAAATTAACTTCTTTAAAATTGCCTGACCGAAGTCCATCATGTTGATCTGCGGTGAAAATGCTTCTCGGCAGAACAAAAGCAATCGTCCCATTTTCTTTAAGATACAAATCAGCAGCTCGAAGGAAAAATAAACTCGCCAATTCCAGATGCGTGATTAGCTCGCCCTTCCCCGAAAGCAAATTATAATTTTTAACAATCTGTTCTTTCAGGAAATTCTGATAAGATGGCTCGGCATAGCGAAAAGACAGCCACGGCGGATTGCCGACAATGAAATCAAATTTGCCTTTCAGAAAAAGTGGTTTATAAATATTTTTTAGAATGAACGCCCAGATGGTATCACGGCTTGTTTCAATCAACTCCTTTAAAATTTTGCCAGCAAAAAACAAAGACTGAATCGAATCCTGATCCTGAGGCAAATCTGGGTATTGAATTTTAACAAATTCGATGAAATCTGACTTCTCTACTTTTTTCCCAATATTTTGAACCGCAAATGCTTTGGCGCAATCTATCGCTTGATCATATATTTTAGAATTTTTGATGATTGCTTCCGAAAAATAAATATCTTTATCTTCAATGCTGACACGATACACATAGCCATTAAACCAAACGGGTATCTTCACATCTTTCGCACGTTCTTTTTCAGGCGCTTTGATCGTATCAGCCAGGTAAATCGGAATATTTTTTTTGCCCTCTTTTTTTAGCAAATCTCCTAACGCCAGAATGTAATTGGTTTTCGCTACAATCACAGCAAGGGGATGAATATCGATTCCGAAAATAGAATCGAGTATATGTTCCAATGTTTCTTTCGAATCTTTCAGCCGATTTCGTTTTTCTCGAATTGCCAGGTACAAAAAAGTACCAGATCCACAAGAAGGATCCAAGAACGAGCCTTTTTCATTTTTTTCGATAAGCTGGCGGACTATCCGATGCGCCAACCAATCTGGGGTATAAAACTCACCCAGATCATGGCGAGTTTTGGGATCGACCAATTCCTGATAAAGCGATTTCAACACGTCTTCGGACAGCTCTCGAAGATTGTAATTGTTCAGCAGGCTCGTCAACAAGCGGACGATTTCGATGCCAACTTCTCTGGCTTCCCTGCGAGTGATCCACGAGAAAAAGTCTTCCTCGATGAAATTCTCTAATCCCTGGGTTCGGAAAAAATCTCCATCCAGAATAGAGTGAATAATTGCATTATTGGTTCTTCCGTCGCTCAAGCGATTCCAGGCCATCAGCTTTGCCAGAGTGGCGAGGTAAGTATGTCGGCAAAAAAGCTCCGATTCAGCCACGATCGTACCATAGACGATTTTGAGATAACGTTCCCACGATTCATAAATCACTCGATAATCTGGCTTCGTTTTAATATCCTCCCAGGAAGCATTTAGCATTTGCGCCACCATCAGAAACGCATGGCTCTTGATCCCAAAATCTTTGGTAATATCATTAGAGGATGGGGTCAACTTTTCCTTCCTCAGAAAATAGCGATCCAGCCAGAAATAAACTTCTTGAGGCGCAAGTTGAAACCAATCGACCTGCTCGATCAAATTCAAGCTGACGTCGGCGGGATCGAATTCGGTCTGGTCGGGATGCGAGACGATGGGAGAATAAATGGCAAACAGCACCCCATCCGTCGCCAGGCATAAATAGGGTCGGCGCTGCGATAAAGCTTCTTGCGACCAGAGGCAGGCCGCATAGCGTTTGAGTTGCTCCTCTGCCTCACCTAACTTCTTCTTCAAATCCCGCTCGAATTCAATGATCAAATTGCCAAACAGATTATCGACTTCGCCCTTGAGGAGGCGATCCTTCTGTTTGACTTTGATGAATTTTTCGATCCCTGCCACGTAATCCTCGATGAACGCGGGCTGGAGCCCAAACAAATCCTTCAGCAATACCAGAAATCGATGCGATCGGGCGGATTCACTTGCCTGCGAAATCACCGATTGCAGGTATTCAGGGATGATCGTTTCCCAGCGTGATTCCCTGGTTTCAGGGATTCGGGCTGATGTTTCAGGAAGTTTGGTTTGTTTCGTCATTGCTTCTTATATCTTTAGCTAAACGCCTGGCAATCTCAAATGCCGCTGCGATGCGAATGATCTTCACATCGGACAGTCCTTTGAATTCCAAAAATTGCTCCAATGGCTGATTGGCCATGCCATAAAATGAGCCGTATTTTTCAAGAATCTCTTTGGCGATCTGTTCCGCCGATTTGCCTTTGATCCCCGTGGAAATGAGAATCGCCAGCAGCTCTGCTTCAGTCAGTGAGGCAGCGCCCATTTCTCGTAATTTTCCCCCAGGATGATGCCACGGTTCCATCATCATAATCCACTAATTTCCCGCTTCATTCACCCGTCTCACGCTATTGCTTTTACATTTGGCACAGGATCGCTCGACGATGACTTTGGGATACTAACCATTAAAAAACTCATGCTCAGAGCGCAGGCATTTAGGTGTAGCTTAATTTTTTGCCTTCCGGTCGCTTGTTTTAAAAGATTAAATATAGTTATTTTATTGACTTTTTGCAAGTAGAATTTATACATTTTTTGTTGAATAAATTACACGAATTAAATTTTGACTTGACATTCTTGTCAAAAATTTATAAGTTAGAAAAAAGCGTGAATCTTGTGGTGCGATGTTTGCCGACCCTCGGGATGCCGAGACCTAAAGTTTAAAAGTCAAAACTTAATAAAAATTTTCGGCTATGTACCAGAACTATATGGACAATATAAAGCTCTCCAGCCAGATCATCGAAGACCAGATTAAGCCGATGAAGCTATTTTTCCTTGTCCAAATGGACGACGAAATCGAATGGAAAACCATGCCTCCCATGTTCATCTATTCATTTTATAAATTCATTGCTCATTACAGCCGAATTCCCACTCAAGCTGAATTCTGGAGTTTTTATTACCACGAAAACAAAACTCAATTTTCTGATAAAGTCAAACAGAACCTTCAGTCGCTTCAAGCCCGTGTGTATCGAGCCTATCCGTCCTTTGTAAGGGATGTTCATTTCTATTATATTTTAGCTGAGTCTGAAATTTTTAGCCAGGTTATCTATCATCCCGAAATCGATATAAAATATGGCATTGATTTTATCGTTCGATATAAAGAGAGATGTTTTGGAGTGAATTGTTATATCGATCCGCCACGTTCTCACCAGGGGCGAGAAAAGAAGCAATTCCGTCACGAAAGCACCAAGAAATTAATCCTCATTAATCTGCCAGTCAATTTCAAAGGCAGCAAAAAATGCGGTCAATTCTATCTCTACTCGCAACGAGAGCTAATACAACTAATATCGATATTAGATCAAAATCGTTTTAATATCAAGTCAAATCCTGATCAGCCGAATGCCTGAATAGTGTATGGGCGAAAACCCATAAATTTAGAATTCAGCAGTTATTGCGAGGAACATAGCGACGAAGCAATCCTTTGTTTATTAAAAAAGAGATTGCTTCGGCAAGAAACGCCTCGCAATGACTGATAAATCGCAAATCAGGTAGCTTTCGCCCAAGCACTAAATAAAAGTTGGATCACTAAAATCTGAATGAATAAGCGCCGCAAGGTTTTCAAAAATTCCCTGCAATCTCATCTGATTTTGGCAACGCCTGATATTTCCCCAACATATTCAACAGGGCACGCATATCCTTCGGAAGCTGAGCAGCAATTTGCATCAATTCGCCGGTTATCGGATGATTGAAAGAAATTTCGGCGGCGTGTAAAGTCAGTCGATTTATCAATGGGCGCTCTTCCTCATCAATCTTAAGATGATAATTACGCTTGAATTTTGAAAGATAAATCGGCTGGCTATTACCGTAAAGCGGATCTATCGCCAGTGGATGACCAATTGCCTGAAGATGAACCCGAATCTGATGGGTCCTGCCAGTTCTGGGGATCACTTTGAGATAAGTAAATCCCTTGAACCGCTCAATGATCTGATAATCGGTTTTCGATTCTTTACCATTCTTCCGAATTATCATTCGTCCTTTTCTATTTTGATCTGAGTCAATCGCAAGATCGATGCTGCCATTCTGTTCAACTACTCCTTTGACGATGGCAAGGTATTCCTTGGTCACCAGCCGCGTTGCCATTTGTTGATTGAGAAGCTTGTGTGCCTCTGCTGTTTTGGCAAATAAGACTATCCCACTGGTATCCATATCGAGGCGATGAACGATATAAATTTTAGTATCATTATAATGCTTTTTTAAGATGGTCATCAGATTGGGTTTGGTCAGATCCCATCGGTCGGGAATGACCAGCAGGTTAGCTGGCTTGTTAATCGCTATAATGACATCATCCTCGAAAAGAATATTTTTTTGAGAAAATAACTTCTGTAGAGAAAACATCTTGTTCAAGCGTCGTCCTTTCTCATTTTGCCAGGTTAT
>JAEAME010002071.1_pt1 | contig 12362 bp, 7 predicted proteins | sample 8958731 | NCBI WGS metagenome assembly JAEAME01 (sample SAMN16933194, study PRJNA681113) | bioreactor sludge metagenome | isolation source: anerobic bioreactor sludge (Control) | place: India:Bengaluru | collected 2018-10-24 | reverse complement strand
TGCCGAGGGAAGACGAGATGCTCGCAGTCGGCAACCGTCCGAATGCCCGCATGACCGTAAAGGCCGGAGTGAAAAAGGACGGTACACTGACGGCTCTGCAGCTCACGAATGTGTATACGCCTGGCGCCTATTCAGGCATGGCCACGGTGGGATTCCTGTTTCAGGAACTTTACAAGTGCCCGAATGTGATGGTGACCGAGAGCGGCGTGTACACCAATGTCGGCCGCGCCCGCGCGTTCCGGGCGCCCGGATTCCCGACCGGCGCTTGGGCGCTCGAGCAGATGATGGACATGCTCGCGGAAAAGATCGGAATGGATCCCGTTGAATTCCGTATCAAAAACTTCACGGACGTCAGTCAGTCAAGAAAAATGCTCTATTCGAGCGCGGGTTTGAAAGACTGCCTGACCGAGGGCGCCAAAAAATTCGGGTGGAAGGAAGCACGCGCCGCCAGAAAGGATACCGGCCATATCAAACGCGGCATAGGCATGGCAGCCGGCCTGTGGATGATGGGTTCGGGAGGCCCACCGTACACAGCCGAAGTCCGGATGTTCGCAGACGGAGGAGTCACGCTGAAAACCGGAGCGATGGATCTCGGTACCGGAACCAAGACGGTTGCCTGTATGGTTGCAGCCGAGGAACTCGGCATTCCTCTGGAAAATATCCGAATAGTGAATGCCGATACTGCGACCACGCCGTATGCATCGAGCAGCGGCGGCAGCATGACCCTGGCAAGCCTGGTGCCCGCGGTGCGCCGCGGGGCGTGGATTGTCAAACGCCAGATCCTGGACTGGGCCGCTGAAGCTCTTGGAGTTCCCGCGGATGACCTCCAAATCCAGAAGGACACTGTCGTAAGCCGAAGCACACCGGCCAGGAAGAGGACGCTCGAACAGATTTTCCGGTCCAAAGGCGTAATGGACGTCATCGCCATCGGAAACCGGGAATCCAATCCTGCGAACAAAGTGGTCATGCCCTTCAGCGCCCAGTTCGCCGAAGTCGAGGTCAATACCAGAACCGGCGCTGTGAAAGTCCTGCAACTGGTTGCAGCAGATGAAAGTGGTCGCGTCGTTAATCTCAAGACTTACGAGAACCAGGTCTACGGCGGCGTGCTTCAGGGGCTGGGATACGGCGTCCTGGAGAAGCGAGTCATGGACCGGCGAACGGGTAAAATGTGCAACGCCAATCTTCATGACTATAAGGTTCCCGGCGCGCTGGATGTTCCGGTGAATCTCGAGGTCGTCCCTGTAGATCTCAAGGACAACGAGTGCAACAACGTCGGGTCGAAGGGAATAGGCGAGCCGTGCCACGTCCCAACGGCAGCGGCAATAGCCAATGCCATTTACAACGCCATCGGCGTCCGGACGGTCAATAGCCCGACGGACAACAGGACAATTCTTGAACTGCTCAGCAGAAAGAAAAGGGGATGAGCCATGATGAAAAATTTCGCATATGTAAAAGCCGGCTCGCTCGCCGAAGCGATTAAAGCGATGAGCACCCGGGGCGCCTGGCTGCACGCGGGCGGCACCGATCTGCTGGGATGCGCGCGCGACGAAATTCTCGCCGTTGAAAAAGTCGTCAGCATCAGCAGGCTGAAACAGCTGAAGGGGATATCGCCCCAGCCGGACGGAAGCCTGAAAATCGGCGCGCTCACGCCGCTGGCGGACATTGCCGCGAGTGTGTCCATCAATGCAAAATATGCCGCTCTGGCGCAGGCTGCCGCCGCCGTCGGCACGCCTCAAATCCGGGAACAGGGAACCGTCGGGGGAAACCTCTGCCAGAGGCCGCGATGCTGGTATTTCCGCAGCGACATCCAGTGTCTCAAAAAGGGCGGCGCCAGCTGTTACGCGGTAATGGGAGAGAATCAGTACCACGCCATATTCGGCGGAGGCCCCTGCTTTTTCGTGCATCCGTCGGACGTAGCGGTGGCATTAACCGCACTGCAGGCCCAACTAACGGTTTCAGGGACCGCAGGGAATAAATCCGTGAGGATCGATAGCTTCTTCATCAGCCCGAAAAAGGCCGTTTTAAAAGAGAACGTACTCCTGCCGAACGAGATTGTAACGGAGATACGGATTCCGCCTGCCGGAGCATCAACAAGAAGCTCATTCAGAAAAATTGCGGCGCGCGGATCCTGGGATTTTGCCCTGGCCAGCGTCGCGGTTGCACTGCAGCTCGGAGGCGACGGTGTGCAGACAGCTCGGATCGTCCTGGGAGGCGTCGGCCCCTATCCCTGGAGGGCAGATGCTGCCGAAAAGGCGCTCGTGGGAAAGAAGCTCGACAGCGCCGCCGCGGCGGCAGCCGGAGAAGCCGCAGTTGCAGGCGCCATGGCCTTGAGAGACAATGCCTACAAAATGGACATGGTGAAGGGAATTGTCGAGGAATCGCTGGCGGCCTTTATCTGAAAAGGTTGCATCTGAAGATGCTATCCCAAAACGGAAACGCCCGGATTTCAGCCCGACATCGCATGAACCACTAATTATGTATTAAAACTGTTTCTTCAGTCGCAACCCGCAGTTTGTTGCATGGCGCTCAGATTATGCGCCCGCAACGTCATTTTCAGATGCGTGGATCGAGATCCAGGTGTAAGAGACGGTCGCGATGGCGATGATCGATACCGGCACCGAACATCCTGGCAAGCTATGGAATAGTTGCTGAAGCCGCGATTCGCGTGTCTTCCATTCTTGCTTTTGGCCATCGCGGCGAAATAGTGTAAAATGTCAGGTTATCTTGAGGAGACAGGAAGCATCGGCGATGCCGGTGCGCGCCTTTCTCGTAAATCCTCAACTTTATATATTCTACGTGTGAATAGGCAGTCCTTGCTGCAAATATATTCATGTGGGAGATGACGAATGGCAATACTAACTGAGCGAGTGGAATGCAAGGAATTGCTCGACAAGCTGATGCCTGTCGAAGAAGCGGTGAAGTTTGTATCGGATCACAACAAGATAGCCATCAGCGGCTTTACCAAATCGGGAGAGCCGAAAGTATTTATCCCCGCGCTGGCGCGCTACCTCCGGCAATATGCGCCAAGCACGAAAATAGGACTCTTCAGCGGCGCATCCCTTTCGGAAGACGTGGAAAATCCCATTGCTTCTTTCGTCGGCAAGCGCGGCCCTTACATGTCCGCAAGCGCGTCGCGAAAATTGATCAATTCCGGAGAAATGGATTTCGCCGACATACACCTCTCCGCGTTCGCGCGCAATCTTATCTATGGCTTTTACGGAGAAATCGATCTTGCCGTCGTGGAAGTATCTCGGATTCGCCCGGATGGAAGTGTCATTCTGTCGTCTTCGGTGGGAGTGTCCGCGGAAGCTCTTAAAAAAGCGCATAAAATCATCCTGGAGGTGAATCCGGCGATCCCCGACTATACGGGATTTCACGACATCGCGATTCCTCCTGTTCATCCGCATGTGGGTTGGCCGATCCCGATTGTTAATGTTTCGGACCGCGTAGGAACGCCCTATGTCGAAATCGACAAGCGCAAAGTCGTGGCCATCGTCGAATCGAACAAGCCCGATTACCCGGTCAGCTTCAAGCCGACGTCGAGCACGGATCGCCGAATCGCGGAAAATGTCATCGAATTTCTCATGTATTGCCACAAAACCTTTGGCTGGGGAAAGCGCCTGCCGCCCATTCAGTCGGGAGTCGGGAATGTTGCCAATGCCATTGTCGGGGAGCTCTACAAGTCGCCTTTTCAGAAAATCAGATTCTGGACCGAGGTTTTCCAGGACGGGATGATGCGCTACGTGGAAGACGACGACAAATTCGAAAGCGCTTCGGCGACAGCGCTGTCATTTTCCGAGGCCGGCCGAAACGAGTTTATGCGCCTGTTCAAGAGATGCCGCGAGAAGGTTGTTCTGCGTCCCATGTGGCTTTCAAACAACGCCGAAATGATCACGCGGCTGTTTGTCATTGCCATGAACACTCCGATAGAAGTCGACATCTACGGGCATGTGAATTCGACGCACGTGGACGGTTCCAGGGTCGTCAACGGATTGGGAGGCAGCGGCGACTTCTTCCGCCACGCATATCTGAGCATCGTTCATACGCCTTCGGTCCGCCGCCTCTCCAACGGACGGATCGTCAGCTGCGTTATGCCCTACGTTCGCCACATCGACCACACCGAACACGACATCAACTGCGTCGTCACGGAACGCGGATTTGCCTTGAATACCGAAATTCGATCCGCCCGGCGTCGGGCGGAGGATATCATCGCCAATTGCGCGCATCCGCATTTCCAGCCCGTGCTTCGCGACTACTTAAGGCTGGCTGGCGGAGGAGACGAACCGCGGCCGACAAGCATAAGCTTGCTCAACAGCTGGTGGAAAGATTACGAGGCTGCCTGCGAAAGCTTTCCGAGCAGTGCGGCACCAGCGACTCCGCAGCTCCCCGTGCGCGAATCCCAGGATTGGGAAGTCGAGACTATGCAGTACTGGTGGTAAAAGATAGTCGTTAGTCGGAAGGAATCGCAGGCGTCCTGCACGTTACATCAGCCGAGTATATCGATCTGGCGGACAAATCCGGGCGGCTTCTGAAATCCGGCAAACGCGGCGGCATCGATCCCGATCTTACCCCATCCTCCTTCAGCCGGCTTCGATCAACTATGGTTGCGGTCCGTTGCAGCCCAACCTGCTATGAAAACAGACGCATTCCAAGAAAATTGCGCTCCAGCTTTTCCAGCAACGCTCCAAAAACCATCAGGGGCACAACGATGATCACGCACACCGCGGCCAGGATAGCGAGCACAAAAATCCAATCCGAAGGCCCGGGCTTCGCCTCCCCGCGGGCATGCTTTTCCAGCAGAGCGAGGTTGCGCGAATTGCTCTTCCAGGCAAAATCATAAATATCACCGACGAAAGGGATGGCTCCCAGGAAAACATCCAGGAGCGAGTTGACTATCAGGCGGGCGCGGATGACGCCCGGAATTTTCAGGCGAAAGGCCGTGACCAGGAGGAAAAGTGCGAAAAGGCCTGTCGAGACATCACCCAGACCGGGAACCAGGCCGAGTATGGGATCCCACCCGAAGCGCATTCGAGTGAAGGGGACGCGGAATGCGGTTTCGGAAAAGTGATTCCAGCGGCGCATGGTGTGGATAGTACGGTCCTCCCGGGAAAGAACCGCCGAATTATCGGGCTGCACCGTATTGCCATTCAAATGAAAATCATGGACACCCATTATCACGGGCCTACTGTTTTTATGATGGGTGTCCATAATTCAATAATTTGATATGTCGATGCAGACAGAATAGGGCATATGGCGCCTGCCAAAGCCAAACAATGGGTGTCCATTCTTTCCTCTTCCCGGCCTGTAAGAGAATTCCTCTTAAGCCTTACACTCTCTTATATTCAGGCGCAAAAAACAGGTCGTGGAATAAGATGGGCTTCTTCGGATCGTTGATCTTTTTGAAGTTCAGCGGGCCGTGATACAGGCCTGCGGGTATGAAGATCATGGTCGCTTCCGTGATGACCTGAGTCTCGATATTCTTCCCGTCCTCGCTCAAGCCAAACTCCACCACGCCACCCAGGTCCGGCATGTTGGTGATGTCCCCGCCGGCAAAGATTATAAACTGATCGAAATCGTGCTTGTGGCAATCCTCCACCATGACAAAGGGCTCGGTAATCGCCCACCAGCTCATGGCAAAATTTGTATTGCCGAATCCCCCTCCACTTTTCAGTCCCAGCCGTGGAGCCGTGACTTCAGGATGCGGCGTCGGATCGGTCATAACGCCCTTTTTGACGTATTTTGCGAATTTTGATTCCGGCATCTCCTACCTCCTCACTCAAAGCTCGATTGCACCCGGATACATTTTTTTCTGTGTGCCTGATTGTCGAACAGGGCGCGCCACTAAATCAATAGATTAGATGCTTATTTGCTCCGCTATTTGCATTTTTCATTTGCAGCATCAGAAGAAGTCTGGAATGAATCAAGGCACTCCAAAAAACCAGAAGTTAATTCAATTTATTGAATCAACAATAAAGATTCCTGCCTATGGGCTTTGAGACTATATGGATTAAATTGTTTATTTTTAGCTATTTATGAGCATGGTGGCCCGAGCGAATCTTTGGCATAAAACATGCTTGAATTATTGTGGTTATACCGTTATCCAAGCCTGAGCCCTTGTATGTGGCTCAAGTGCTCGAGAGATATCGCGGACCCTTCCCGCGATGCCAGGGACCTCTTAGGCAGTTGAACTGCGGATCAGGGCCGGGCTTGGTAACTTCCCCACCAAATGGATCTTGCGCCATACAAATCTGCCAATCTCCGGCTCGCTCATGCGAAATTTGATTGCTTCGGAAAAATCAACCACGCCTCGAAGGCGGGATTTTGACCTCCCCCGCAGAGCGCTCGCTGTGGGACACCCTTGACACTGCGAATTGAAGGTGAAACCGTATGCGCTGCAAACCTGTCATGATCGCACGGTTCGAGGTGGTGGATTTAGCCCGAATTTACAGTGCGGCGCAGGCTATTTAATTTCGGGAAGAATATTGATGTAGGCATCTTCTCTGAGCTGGTTGAGATACCGGTCGACCTCCGAGCCTCTCTTCTTGGAGAAAATGCGGTTTTTTATTTCATTTTCAACCTGGCTCATCGGGATTGCAGCGGCCGTCTTGCGTATGTCGACCCGGTAAATGATGATCCCTTCCTTGATTTTTTGCGGTTTGGACACATCCCCTTCCTTGAGTCCGGAGATTGCCTTGATCGTATCAGCGTTAAGCTTCGAAACAAGATAGGTTCCGATACCACCGCCCTTGTTGGCTGTCGATCCTTTAGAGTATTGAGTGGCAAGAGCCGTGAAGGATTCGCCTTTCTGAAGACGGCCATATATCTCGTTTGCCCGCGCTTCTGCCTCCCCGGTTCTTCCATCGTCCGTTAATATGATTTCGCTCAAGGTCACTTCTTCCGGAGTCGAGAATTCCGCTCGATTGTCCTTATAGTATTTCTCAACCTCGGTGGCCAGCATAGTGATGCGGGAATCCACGAAAGCATAGATCACATCCTGCATGATGATCTGCTTCTTGGCATCATCGCGATAGTCCTGAAGTCTATGTCCGCTGTCCTCAAAATACTTCTCCAATTCCTCCGTATCCTTCAAGTTCAGCTCTTTCACCAGCCGCTGAACTTCGGAAGATACCTTGTTGTCGACATCCGCATTGAAGCCCAATTCCACACCCTTTTGATACAAAAGCGTCTCGTTGATCAGCTTATCAAGCGCCTGCTGCTCTGCCCTCTGCACCATCTGTTCCAGTTGCTGACCGGTGTATTTGGATTCCAGATCTCTGCGCACCTGTGCTGTTTCCCGCTTCAATTCGGACAGCGTAATTATGTCGTCGTTTACCTGGGCCACGATGCGATCTACCGTCTTGGCAGGGCCGGTGGAAAATGCAAACAGGATGGCCGGGATTGCCCACAACAGACTTTTCATCGAGATCTCCTCTATGCTGAAGCTCATTTTTGGCTTCTATAATATCGGCAATCCTCAATGATACCGGAAACTGCCATCTCTGTCAGCAAACGGAATAACTATTTAGTTTTGCCGGCCTCCCAAAGGGGACTGAGCGGAATTGTCAGGACCGGGGAAAAACCGAATCGATACCGAACCTGATTGCGATCCGGATTACGATAGTAGCCGCAGATCCGAAAATTATCGGATGACAAGTTAGATCCATTGCCCAACTATTCCTGTATTTGCCAAATTCATGCCGCCCCCTCCGGTAAAGACGAATTTCAGCGCAGAAAAGCACTTCGTCACGGGCGGATTTCATCGATTATCTTGTTTATCGTGCTGAAAAGCTGGGGTGCGGGCAGTTCCGGAACATCGAGGGTCAGCAGGCCCTGGGGAGAAAATGTCGCCTTTCTATTGCGAGCCACAAGCTTCAAAAGCTTTTCTGCGCTGACTTTAGAGTGATCCACAAAGCGGAAAAACACCTGGTTTTTGTTCTTCTCGACCGACTGGATCTGGAGTGCAAGGGTTTCCTGTCTCAGGCGGGCATAACGGAAGAGATTTTCCACCGGTTCCGTGTATGAACCGAATCGATCGACCATCTCCTGGCGCAGCGCATCCAAGTCAGCATCGGTTGCCGCCGATGAGATTCGTTTATACATTCGCAGCCTTTGACCCGAATCCGCAATGTAGTCTTCCGGAATCCGGATATCGAGATTGAGGTTGATGCTGGTCGATATTTCTTCCTCGGTTTTTTCGCCCCGCAATTCCTCCACCGTATTCTCAAGCAGCTGGCAATAGAGATCAAAGCCCACAGTTTCGATATGGCCGTGTTGCTCGCCGCCGAGCAGGTTGCCTGCCCCTCGAATTTCAAGGTCCAGGGCAGCTACACGGAATCCCGTTCCCAGGTCGCTGAATTCGCGTATAGCCGCGAGCCTTTTCCTTGATACTTCCGTCAGCGCCTCGTCGGACGGAACCAGAAGATAGGCGTATGCGCGGCGGTCGCTACGGCCCACGCGCCCGCGAAGCTGGTACAGCTGAGACAGGCCATAAAGGTCAGCGCGGTCCACGATGATTGTATTGACCCTTGGTATGTCCAAGCCGTTTTCAACGATCGTGGTGGCCACCAGGACGTCGAGCTCGTCCTGAACAAATTTCAGCATGACGCGTTCCAGTTCCCGTTCCTGCATCTGACCGTGCGCAATGCCGATTCTGGCTTGAGGGACGAGTTGCTGCACCTTGGCCGCGACCGTGTGTATGGTTTCGACACGATTGTGGACAAAGTATACCTGGCCGTTTCGCGCCAGCTCCATCTCTATTGCGGAGCGAATCACATCGGGACTGTATCTGAGGACGGAAGTCTGAATGGCAAGCCGGTTTTTGGGAGGCGTTTCTATCGTCGACATGTCCCTGAGGCCGAGAAGAGCCATGTTCAAAGTCCTCGGGATGGGCGTCGCGGTGAGAGTCAGCACATCCACGCGCGTTTTCAGAGCCTTGAGCCGCTCCTTGTGCGTGACCCCGAACCGCTGCTCTTCGTCCACCACAACGAGCCCGAGATCTTTGAACGCAACATCTTTGGACAGGAGCCGGTGCGTTCCGACAACGATGTCGATACGGCCCATTTCGAGATCCTCAATCACCTGCTTCTGCTCTTTCGGGGTGCGGAAACGGGACAGGAGCTGAATGCGCACGGGAAACGCCGTGAAGCGCTGGCTCAGAGTGTTGTAGTGCTGAAACGCGAGGACCGTTGTGGGGGCAAGCACGGCAACCTGTTTGCCGTCCATCACGGCCTTGAACGCGGCCCGCATGGCTACTTCGGTTTTGCCGTAACCGACGTCTCCGCACAACAGCCGGTCCATGGGGCGCGGCGCCTCCATATCGATCTTGACTGCTGCAAGCGCGTCTTCCTGATCGCGCGTCAGCTCGAATTCGAAAGCATCGTCAAACTCCTTCTGCCAGGCGGTGTCGGGGGAAAAAGAATACCCGGGAACCATTTTTCGCTGCGCGTAGAGCTTGAGAAGCTCTTCGGCCATGTCCCGCATGGATTTCTTTATCCGGGTTTTTGTCCGTGCCCAGCTCGTTCCCCCGAGCCGGTCCAACGACGGGCGTGTGCCTCCCATGCTGCTGTATTTCTGGATCAGGTCCAGCCTTTCCACCGGTACATACAACCTGGCGTCGTCCTGATACATCAGCAGAACGAATTCCTTCGATCCCTCCTGGAAACCGATGGTGCGCAGCCCGTTGAACAGGCCGATGCCGTGATCGACATGGACGACATAATCTCCCGGCTTGAGGTCTCTAAAATCGGAGATGAAAAGGTGCCGCTGGCTCGACTTCGGTTTTTTCTGCCCCAATCCGACATCGGATTCGTCAAAAACATCCTGGCTGGTCAGAACGCGCAGGTTGATCGCGGGAAGGAAGTATCCCGTGTGGAGATCCCCGATCCCCAGCAAGACTATTCCCGCCTGAACTTCCTCCTCTGCCTGCACCTGTTCGCCGTCGCGGCAAAGATGGGCGGGGATATCATACTCCCTTAAAATATCGTTCATGCGCTCCGCGCGTCCGAGATTGGACAACACAAACGCTACTTGCTCCCCGGACTCATGAAACCTGCGGATGTCGGCAATAAGCTCACGGATATTACCGTGGTATTTCCGCGTGGTCTGCGAAGAGAGGTAAATCGAGGTGGAATCCGGCCCGGAAACGTTGATTTCCTCGATTTCGAAACGCGTGAACCGGTCCAGCGAAGAACGGAACTCGTCGGCCGTCACATAGATTTGCTCCGGGGCCAGAACGGGCTTTTGCGCTTCCACGCGATCGAGAAAACGCTCGTACAGTTCGGTGTGCTGTTTGGCGAGCGTGCTTTCCAGAATTTCACGCTCCACGGCGACGATGCGGTGTCCGCGAAGATAATCGAACAGTGTTTTATCCAGAGGATCGACGGCGGGCAGCATGAATTCGTAAGCAGGAAAAACTTCCCCCTGACGCGCGAGAGCCAGTTCCTCTTCAAGGTGCGGCAGAAACGGTGCGCTCCATAGCGAAGGGACTTTCTCTGCCCATTGATGCAGCAGGTTGCGCCTGAAGCAATATTCCCGCATTGGGATGATCTCGATGGCAGGCACCGAATCCACAGAACGCTGGGAATCAACATCGAAGATCCTAATCGACTCGATCTGATCGCCGAAAAATTCCATGCGAAGGGGCTTTTCCAGGTGAGGAGGAAATACGTCGAGAATGCCGCCGCGCAGGGAAAATTCTCCCGGATCTGTTACAGGATCGTCCTCGACATACCCCGATTCGAACAGATACTCCCGGATCATATCCGGAGACAGCTCTTCACCCACCTTGAGCATCAGGCAGTAATTAAGCAGGCGTTCCGGAGCGTGCAGACGCACAGCCGCGGCCTGGATCGAAGCAACCAGAATATTGGGCCTGTCCTGCAGCAGTTGCCAGATTACCCTCGCGCGGGCCGAGGAAATTTCCGGGTGCGGAGACAAGCCGCGATAGGGATCCACTTCAAGGGCGGGAAGGTGGATGATATCGACCGGATCTTGCGAAAGCAGAGAAATGTAGAAGCGCAGCTCCTGGGCGAGGTTCTGGGCTTCAGCATTCGATGGAACAATCACGGCCGTGGGGCGCTTTTCAGCCATGACGGCTTTGGCTATCGCCAGAGCTTTGGCGCCGCCGGCGGCGCCGGACAATGCAACGGTACGATTCCCTTCGTCGAGGCGCGCCGCCAACCGGCGCAGCGCGTCGCTCCCCATCGCTTTCTCGAATGCTCGTCTAAGCTGGATCACCGATCCCAATCCGGATGTGCGGGTTGAAGCCCGCACGCACATGATTCATAGGTAATGTGCGGCCGGGCTTTAGCCCGACCGCTCCAAAATTTTCCGACAGTCTCTGCGCGACCTATAGACATTTATCAGCGGGCGTTCATTATGGCATCTGTGACATCCGCGATCTCCCGCATTGCCCCAACATCGTGCACGCGAACGATGTGCGCTCCATAAATAATGGAAGCAGCCACCGACGCGCCGGTTCCCAAAACCAGATCTTGAGCCGGCTTTTTCACAACGGAACCGATAAAGGATTTCCGCGACGTCCCGATCAGAACCGGAAATCCGGCGGCCGCCAACCGGCCCAGGGTTTTTATAATTTGCATATTCTGAACCGCCGTCTTTCCGAATCCGATGCCCGGATCCAGCACAATCCTGTCGGCAGATACTCCGGCGTTTTGCGCGCGAGCGACCGCCTGCTGTGCCCATGCGTCAATTTCAGCCAGGATGTCGGGGCTGGGAGGAATCGTTTGCATGTTTCCGGGTTCGCCCCGCATGTGCATAAGAACCACGGCGGCTCCGAATCTGGCGGCTTCGAACCCGATGCCGGGATTCTTTTGCAGAGACGTAATATCGTTGATGATCGCGGCGCCGCATTCCAGCGTCGCCCTGGCAACCTCCGATTTTGTGGTATCTATGGAAATCGGGATGGGAAACCTTTTGCCCGCCGCGAGGGCTTCAAGCGTCGGCATCACGCGCCGCAGCTCTTCATCCGCCGAAACTCCGGCCGATCCGGGACGCGAGGATTCGCCCCCGATGTCGAGTATGTCCGCTCCTTCTTCCGCAATCTGCCACGCCCTGTCCACTGCTGCCTTCGGTTCAAAATAGCGGCCTTTGTCTGAAAAGGAATCGGGCGTCGTATTCAGGATGCCCATGACAAGAGTCCGTGTACCCAGATCCAAAGTCCAGTTCGCCGCTCGAAGAGTGTATGTCTTCCGGGAGTATGTGCCGGTCATGGTATGCGGTTTCCCGTTAATATGTAAAACAACCACAAGATACACGAATCACGGCCAAAAATAATCTATTAGATTTTTGCACTACTGTCCCGTTAAATGTCGAATAGATTCAACTGGTTATCGGGACTGATC
>JAEAME010002068.1_pt1 | contig 12370 bp, 10 predicted proteins | sample 8958731 | NCBI WGS metagenome assembly JAEAME01 (sample SAMN16933194, study PRJNA681113) | bioreactor sludge metagenome | isolation source: anerobic bioreactor sludge (Control) | place: India:Bengaluru | collected 2018-10-24 | reverse complement strand
GTCCACGGGTCCCGGAACCGCCTTCAGGCTGGGGTAGGCCGGCAGCCCCCTGATCTGGGTGGCCCGGGGGTTGACGGGGTAGATGGGCCCCGGGAAGCCGAAACCGCGCAGCGGTTCGAGGAACAGCCTGGAGACCGGAGACATGGGATTGGCTGACGCGCCCACTATGGCAATCGACCGGGGATGAAACAGGCGGTCCAGGTCCAGCACGTCCTCCATTGTGCCAAGCCGGCAAAGCCCTGTCAAAGAACGGCTACTGCCCAACCCAGGAGATGACGTACTCGGCCTCGGTCCCGGCCAGACCCGGATCGGCGGCGCTCCAGGCCCCCTTCAGCCCGCCCTCCCGGGCGGCCAGCTCAAAGTGAGTCATGGCGATGCCCATGTCCACCAGCTGCAGGTCCACGGTCTTGAGCAACTTGAGGTAGCCCGGCGTTCGCTTCAGGAAGAAGTGGAACGTGCCGGCGCCGGACCTGAAGATGCGCCAGGGCTGCCCGTTGGCGGCCGATGGGGCCAGCCGGAGGCATTCCAGCGCGACGGAGTAGTCACCGACGGCCTCTTTCGAGAGAGGCCGGCCCACGGCCCCTTCGAAGAACAGCGCCTCCCATGGCCGGCGCCGATGGGCCCCGACGAAGCGCCGCATGACCCGTTCCCTGGCCGGCCTGCTGTCGCGGGCATAGCCCACAGGGCTGATGGCCGGTATCACCTCGTCGTCCGCCAGGTCCAGCCTCCGGGCGAAGCTGGCCCTCTTGAAGGTGCCCCCCAGCCAGCACGTGCCAAAACCAAGGCCCGTCACCCTGACAACCACCTGCTCCAGACAGTACCCGGAGTCCACCATGGCGCCCGGCCCGGGACGGACGGCCGCGGCCACGAAGAGCCTGGCGCCGCTGATGAAGCCGTAGGTCCCCAGCTTCCGGGTCTCGGCCTGCTCCATGTCCGAGAGATCGATCAGGGCCATCCTCACCCTGTTGCCGAAGGGGCCCGCCTGGTGCGCGCCGAGCAGCCGGCGGATCTCCTCCTTCCGGCCCTCCTCCACCGGCCGGTCTGAGTACGCCCTGATGGAGGTCCGCCTCTTCATGGACTCGATGAGATCACCCATTCCCTGTCTGCTCCTCCATTGCCAGGAGTATAACCCAAGCCGGCCACCAGTTGCGCGGCGGGCAGCAGAGCCGGAACCGGTCACGCCGGCCGGCGGCCGGAGGTACCCGGCCCCTGATAACGCGCCGCAGCCCTGCTATAATCTGACCATGGTCCCCCCATGGCATGCCCTCACCCCGGAAGATACGCTGCAGCGGTTGTCGTCATCGCGGCCGGGTCTCGGCTTGTCCGAAGCCGGCACAAGGCTGGCAGACCAGGGGCCAAACAGGCTCACCGGGCGGAAGCGTGTCCATCCGGTCATGGTCTTCCTGCGGCAGTTCTTGAGCCCCCTCATCTATGTGCTCGTCGCGGCGGTGGTTATCAAGGCGGTCTTCAAGGGGCTGCTGGATGCCGGCGTGATAGTGGTTGTCCTGTTGCTGATGGCGGTCATCGGCTTCGTTCAGGAGACGCGCGCTGAGAAGGCGATGGAGGCCCTGCTGCAACTGGCGGCTCCCAGGGCCAAGGTCAGGCGCGACGGCCGGGTCCAGACCATTCCAGCAGAAGAGATTGTGACAGGTGACATCATACTCCTGGAGGCGGGAGACAAGGTGCCGGCCGATGCCCGGCTGATAGAGGCCTCCAGCCTGAAGGTGGGCGAGGCGGCGCTGACCGGGGAGTCGATGCCCGTGGACAAGCACACGGAGACGCTGGCCGAGGACACGCCGGTGGCTGACAGAAAGAACCTCCTGTTCATGGGCACCGCCGTCAACTCGGGCCGGGCGACGGCGGTCGTGGTGGCCACGGGCATGAACACCGAAATCGGCCGGATCGCCACCGCCATACAAGAGGCCGGGACAGAGAAGACGCCGCTGCAGCAGAGCATCAGCCGGCTGAGCCGCTACATCCTGGCCCTGGTGCTCATAGCCTGCGCCGCCCTGTTTGTGGCCGGGCTGGCGGAGGGGCTGCCCACGGAGGATGTCTTCCTGCTCGCGGTGGCGGCGGCCGTCTCCGCCATACCCGAGGCCCTGCCGGCCACGGTGACCGTTACCCTGGCGGTCGGCATGAAGAACATGGCCCGGCGCCAGGCCATCATCCGCAAGCTGGTCGCCATGGAGACCCTGGGGGCAGCCACCGTGATCTGCTCCGATAAGACCGGGACCTTGACCCTTAACCAGATGACTGTCAAGGGGATATTCGTCGACGGGCAAAAGGTGGAGGTCAGCGGGGAGGGATACCAGACACAGGGGCAGTTCTTTCGAGGCGGGGAGTCCCTGGACCCGGAGGCCGAGGCCTCGCTGGCGCTCCTCCTGAGGATCGGCGCGCTCTGCAATGACGCGCTCCTGGCCGGGGAAAGGCCATGCTGTGACATCGTGGGGGATCCCACCGAAGGGGCCCTGGTGGTGGCCGCAGCCAAGGCCGGCCTGGACAAGGAGCGGCTGGAGCTGGCATATCCCCGCGTCGATGAAATCCCCTTCCAGAGTGAGAGGCAGTACATGGCCACGCTCCACGCCATCAGCGGCGGGAGAGTGGTCTACGTCAAGGGGTCACCGGAGAGGCTGCTGTCCTTCAGCGCCAGCATTCTGAAGGGCGGAGCCGAGGCTCCGCTGACACCGGCGGACGTCGAGCGCGTGAGCCAGGCCGGTGACGCCATGGCCGGCGAGGCGATGAGGGTGCTGGCCATCGCCTGCGCCGAGTTCTCCGCCGAACACATGGGGCTCCGGGAAGAGGACCTGCGGGGGCACCTTACCTTCGTGGGGCTGGTGGGCATGGCCGACCCGCCGCGCGAAGAAGCCAGGGCGGCCGTGAAGCAGTGCCGGCAGGCTGGCGTAAGAGTGGTCATGGCCACGGGCGACAACAAGGTGACGGCCCAGTCGGTGGCCCGCCAGCTCGAGCTCCCGGCGGGAAGGGCCATCACCGGGACCGAGCTGGCGAAGATGACCGACGATGACCTGAAGCATCAGGTGGGGGAGGTATCCGTCTTCGCCAGGATTGAGCCGCTGCACAAGCTCCGCATCGTGAACGCCTTCAAGAGCCGGGGCGAGATCGTGGCCATGACCGGGGACGGTGTGAACGATGCGCCGGCGCTAAAGGCCGCCAGCATTGGAGTAGCCATGGGCATAACCGGGACGGACGTGGCCAAGGAGGCCTCGGACATGGTGCTGGCAGACGACAATTTCGCCTCGGTGGTGGCAGCGGTGGAGGAAGGCCGGGCCATCTTCAACCGCCTGCGCTGCGTCACCCTCTTCCTGCTGACCACCGGGCTGGGTGAGCTGGCGGCGCTGATCCTCAGCGTTTCCGTGCTCGGCCTGGCGCCGCTGCTGCCCCTGCAGATCATCTGGGTCAACCTGATCACCGGCGTGATCATGGCGGTGCCCCTGGGACTTGAGCCCAAGACCGGGCATGAGCTGAAGCAGCCGCCGCGGCACCCCCGGGTGGGGCTGGTGTATCCCGGGCTCCTGCTGCGGATCGGGTTCCTGGCGCTCATGCTGAGCCTGTCGGTCTTCCTGGTGTTCAACTGGACCCAGGGCCGTAACGGGATCGATGAGGCGCGCACCATCGCCTTCTGCTCGGTGGTGGTCTTCGAGTGGCTGGTGGCCTTTAATGCCCGATCGGACGAGCTCACCATCTTCCGCCTGGGGATCTTCCACAACCATTGGCTGGCCGGGGCGTTGCTGCTAGCCGTTCCCCTGCAGATGGCGGTGGTCTACCTTCCGCCGCTGCAGACGGCCTTCAAGACGGTGTCTCTGGGCATCGACGACTGGGCCATAGCCCTGTTGCCGGGCGTCGTCATCTTCCTGCTGGAGACGGCCAGGAAGCTGGCCTTCCCCCGCGCCTTCAGCCTGGGCAAGTGGCAGCCGGCCGGCAGCCTGGCGCGGTCAGGCTGAAGGCGCGCCGCCGTCAAAGCCCGTAGGCATTCTTGACGTACTGCGAGACCATGCGCTGGGCGTTGAAGAAGGAGCCATTCACGGCGATGGCCGACCGCATCATCTCGGCACAGGCGTCCGGCCTCCTGTAGTAGGTGGGGACCACCAGGTACTCCAGCTTGTCGTACATGGAGGCGGCCTCCGCGGCGCGGTCGCTGGGCGTTTGCCAGCTGTCGCCGATCGACCAGCCGGTCACCCCTTCAACGTGCCCCTCGATCCACCACCCGTCCAGCACGCTCAGGCTGGGCACCCCGTTCAGCGCCGCCTTCATCCCGCTGGTGCCGGACGCCTCCTGCGGCTTCTGGGGCGTGTTCACCCACAGGTCCGCGCCGGCGCACAGGAGCCGGCCCAGAGACATGTCGTAGTCCGGCACGTAGACCACGGGCAGCACCTCCCGCAGGGCGGCCGCGGCCTCAAAGACGCGCCGGATCATGGCCTTGCCGCCTTCATCGCGGGGGTGGGCCTTGCCGCCGTAAACGATCTGCAGCGGGCCCACCTGGCTGACAATCCTCTTCAGGCGGGCCACATCGGAGAGCAGCAGATCGGCCCTCTTGTAGGCCGTGGCCCGCCTGGCGAACCCGATGGTCATCACGCCCGGGTCCAGGCGCACAGCGGTGCGCCGGTGCACCTCGGCCAGCATCTCCCTCTTCGCTTCGGCGTGGGCCTGGCGGATGTCATCCAGCGGGATACCGATGGCGTAGCGCAGATAGTGATTGTCACCGCGCCACTCCGGCATGTACCGGTCGAACAGCCGCTGGAAGGAGGTGGCCGTCCAGGTGACCGCGTGCACCCCATTGGTTATGGAGTTCACCGGGTAGCCGGGGTACATCCCGCGGGAGACCTCTCCGTGCCGCATGGCCACGCCGTTCACGTATCGAGAGAAGTACAGGGCCAGGTAGGTCATGTTGAGGGCCCCCGTGGGGCAGCAGGACAGCCGCTTCAGGCCCCCGGCCAGCCCCGCCCCCATTACCCTCTCCACCAGGTCGAAGGAGAAGTTGTCGTGCCCGGCCGGCACGGGAGTATGCGTGGTGAAGACGCATGAGCGGCGCACGGCCTCCAGGTCCGCTTCGCCGGCAGCCTCCAGGGGACGTCCGGTGTTTCCCTCGGCCAGCAGGGCCAGTGTCAGGAGGGCGGAATGGCCTTCGTTCATGTGAAACGTGTGTATCCGCCCGTGCCCCAGGGCTCGCAGCATGGCCACGCCCCCCATCCCCAGTATCACCTCCTGGCACAGCCGGTAGCGGTCATCACCCCCATAGAGATGGTCGGTGAGGCCCCTGTCCGGGGCGCTGTTCTCCGGCAGATCGCTGTCCAGGAAGTAGACCGGCAGGGAGCCGCCGGACGCGCCTTCCACCCGGTAGCGCCAGGCTCGCAGGTGCACCGGCCGGCCTTCTATGGTAATGGTCACGCGCGGCTGGAGCGGCTGGAGCACCTTCTCCGGTGACCACTCATGAGGGCCCTCCGTCTGATTGCCCTGCGGGTCGAGGGCCTGCACCAGATACCCCTGGCGATGCAGAAGTGTCACGCCCACCACTGGCAGGCCCAGGTCGGCGGCCGCCCGCAGCGTGTCACCGGCCAGCACCCCGAGGCCACCGCTGTAGGTAGGAATGGCCGGATCCAGGCCGACCTCCATAGAGAAGTAGGCCACCAGCGGCGAAGGGTCCCCGGTGCCGGATGGCAGCGTCACGATGAAGGCTCCACCCGGAACTCCCACTGGCAGGCCGGCTCCTCCTTGCTGCCGCGCGGCGGCAGCGCCAGCGGCCGGGCCACCATCCGGGGGTGGAACAGGGTGGCGGTGTCTTGAAACCCCTCGCCGTCGAGCACCTCGCAGGTGTGCTTCAGCCGGGCCAGCTCCGCTTCACCGTGGCGCTCGAAGTGGTCCAGGGCCATGCACCGTTTCACCGTCAAAACCCCGTGGTCCGGGCCCTTCAGGTCCATCTCCACCTCGGGCCAGATGCCGCCAGCGCCCGGGTCCACCTGCAAATGCTTGAAGAGGGAGGCCACGTCGTCCCCCGTCAGGCCCATGGCCCGCCGGCACAGCCGCACCTCGACGGGCGTCTGCCGGCGCCACACCTCGGCATCGAGCTCCAGGGCCGCTTTCTCTCCCAGCTTCTCCCGCAGCACCCTCTGGTAGTTCCCCGCCAGGCTGGTGTACATCATGCCCGCCACCTGCCACATCCGGACCAGGGCCTCCTTGGAGAAGTCGGTCATGCTCCGGTCCGGCCGGAACGCTCCGCTGTAATCATTCAGGTCCATCTCGCCCTCCTCGTACTTGGACGTCTTCGGCTGCCCTATAGCGACCATAGCACAGGCGTCCGCCGGGCATCAACCAGCCCGGCCTGCAACCCGGGCGGGCGGGTAGCGGCCCCACCCGCCTGGTCCGGCAGCGCCGGCACCGGCCGCCCCGGCGTCAGAACCGGTAGCCGTTGTCCCGGCCGCCGAGGGCCCGGCCGGTCCTCCTGCGCAGGATGAAGGCCAGGATGAGACCGGCGGCAAAGCCGCCGATGTGGGCCATGTAGGCCACTCCGCCCGTGGCCTCCGGGCTGAGGATGGAGCCCACGCTGCTCAGCAGCTGCAGGATGATCCACAGGCCCAGGACGACGTAGGACGGCACGGCCACTATGGTGATCCACAGCAGCACCTTGACCCGCCCCCGGGGAAACAGCAGCACGTAGGCCCCCAGCGCCCCGGCAATGGCCCCCGAGGCCCCCAGGCTGGGAATCTCGGAGTGCACGTCGAGCGCCATCTGGGAGAAGGTGGCCACCAGCCCGCACACCAGGTAGAACCCCAGGAACCTGAAGTGCCCGAAGTTGTCCTCCACGTTGTCGGCGAAGATCCACAGGTAGAGCATGTTGCCCACAATGTGGAACCAGCCCGCGTGCATGAACATGGAGGTGAAGATCGTCGGGAATTCCCCGGCGGGGTGGTCCAGGAACCGCTGCGGCACGAAGGACCACTCCACGATGAAGGTCTCGCCCCGGGCCAACTCCACCAGGAAGACGATGATGTTGACCAGGACCAGGAAATAGGTGACGTACGGTACGGTCCGGCGGGCGCTGTTGTCATCGCCTACGGGCAAGAGCATGTGTCACGCTGCCTTTCCTTGCTGTCCCTCCAACTCCACCATCTCAGCAGCTCCGAATCATCAGGCCAAGGCCTTGGGCGCGATCATCGGCCGTTCTCAGCGGGGGCAGGCGGGCCGGCAGGCGGCGTACCCGGCGCCCCCGGTCCATTCACAGGTCCCGGGCGATGGAGGCGCCTTCCCAGATGGCCTCCCTGATCCCCCGGGGCGCGACGGCATCGCCGGCGACGTAGGCCGGGATCTCGCCGGCCAGGGCCTGGTACAGGCGGTCGTCGGGCCTGGCCCCGGCGGCCAGCACCACCGAGTCCACCGGGATGGCCTCGACCCCTCCGTCCGGCAGCCCCACCTCGATGCCTTCGCCGGTGATCCGCCGGTAGGTCACCCCGGCCAGCAGCCTGGCGCCCTTGTAAGCCAGCCTTTCGATAGTGCTCAGTCTCCGGGACTCCTCCATGCCGGCGGCCATCCGGAGACCCCGCCTCATGAGGGTCACCGTCCTCCCCTGCCGGGCCAGGAACTCGGCCACCTCGCAGCCCACCAACTCCCCCCCGATGATGGCCACCCTAGCCCCCGGGTCCGCCTCTCCACCCAGCACCTCCAGGGCAGAGAGCACCCGGCCGGTGGCGATGCCGGGGATGAAGGGCACGATGGGGACGGCCCCGGTGGCCACCACCACCGCCTCGGGCCCCAGCTGCCGCACCGCCTCCGGCGTGGCTTCCCGGCCCAGCTCCACCCTGGCGCCGGCGGCCTGCACCTGCCTGACCAGGTAGTCGAGCAGGGGCTGGAGCGTCTCTTTGTAGGGAGGGATGGCCGCGTAGTAGAGCTGGCCCCCCAGCCGACAACCCTTCTCCCACAGCGTCACCTCGTGGCCGCGGCGGCCGGCCAGCAGGGCGGCCTGGAGTCCCGCGGGCCCTCCCCCGACAACCAGGACCCGCCGGCGCTTCGCGGCCGGCGCCATGGCGAACTCCCGCTCCCTCAGCACGGCCGGATTCACGGTGCATTCCAGGGGCTGCCCGCCGGTCCGGCCCGGCATGAGGACCTCGGTGCAGTGGTTGCAGACAATGCAGGGGACCACGTCCCGGGCCCGGCCCTGGCGCACCTTCTCCGGCAGGCCCGGGTCGGCGATGAGGGCGCGGCCGATGGCAATAAGATCAGCCCGGCCTTCCCGCAGGACCGACTCCCCCAGCTCGGCATCGATCCTGGTGGAGGCGATGACCGGCACCGTCACCGCCTTCTTGATGGTCTCGGTCAGCACCATGAGGGCCCCGCGGGGCGTGGCGGAAGGGGGGCGGCGCTGCCGCCGCTCCGCAAAGGAAGCCACGTGGATGGCGCAGGCCCCGGCCTTCTCGGCCATCACGGCCAGCGCTACCGCATCCTCGGGCGTGTAGCCGGGGTTATCATCGGCCACGACGCAGTTGAGGCGCGGCCACACGGGGAAGCCCGGGCCGGCAGCCTCCCGCACGGCCCCGATGGCCTCCATCAGGACCCGGGCCCGCCTCTCCAGGCTGCCGCCGTACTCGTCGCGGCGCTGGTTCCACTTGGCGGAGAGGAACTGGTACAGCAGGTAGTTGGAGGCGGCGTGCAGCTCCACGGCGTCGAAGCCGCTCTCCTTCGCCCGCCACGCGCACTGGCCAAAACGGGAAACCAGGTCATGGATCTCGGAAAGGGCCAGCTCCCGGGCCGGGGAGCCATCCACGGTGGGCAGGGCTGACGGCGCCACCGGCTGCCGGCCGTTCACCGCCCGGCTGGTGGCCCGCCCCGCGTGGTGCAGTTGTATGGCGGCTTTCGCCCCGCCGCGGTGGATGGCCTCCGCCAGGCGGCTCAGGCCGGGGATGAAGCGATCGTCATCGATGCCCGGCGGGTGTTCCACGGCCTTGCCCACGGACTGGTCCACGCAGACGCCCTCCACTATGATCAGGCCCACCCCTCCCCACGCCCGCTCTTCGTAGTAGTCCAGCACCCGGGGGGTCACTAAGCCCGCGGCATCGGCGGCGTTGGTGCCCATCGGCGGCAGGACCAGCCGGTTGCGCAGGACCATCGGGCCCAGCCGGAAGGGCGCAAAGAGCATGCCGGTAGCCCGATCGTCAGTCATCAGCGTACCTGGGGTCCTTCCATTTCCACCATTTCAGCAGACGGGGGTCATGGGGCCCGGGGCCGGCGAAGTAGACTGCGGCCCGAAAGACGTACAAGACGCACCGGTCAACGTGCTGACCTCGAAGCCGGCACAGGTCCCGGTACATGGCCTCGGGGTCCGCGCCCCGGAGCCCGGCCACGGACGAGTAGCCCAGGTCAGCCAGGTCCCGGGCGATGGACGGGCCCACGCCCGGAATGCCCTGCAGCGCCTTCGGGCCTGCCTTTCTCATCAAGGATTACCACCGATCATGATGGACAATGGCTACCGTGAGGGAGGCAGCCTGCCCCTCCTTCCATGGTTGTACCATGCTCCCCCGCATTCGGCAAGGCCTCGTCCCGAGGGACAGGTGAGCGGGGAGAAGCGAGGGCTGACCGGTGAGCGTCTACCCGCCGGAGGGGGTCTCGATGACCGTCGGTTTCTCTTCCGGCCGGAGGAACGCCGGCTTCCACCACTGGCCGGCCTGGGACCGGCTCCTCTCCACGGCGATGATGCTGGTCCAGAGGTAGTTCACCAGGGATTGCCGCCGCGGTATGCGGCGCAGGCGCAGCCTGATGAGGCAGACGTCGAACATGATGATGCCGGCCAGGCAGGCCAGGTCGGCCACGTTAAAGACCAGGCGGCCGATGGCCGCCGACAGGTTGTCCCGCGTGGACTTGATGCCCTGCAGGGCCCTGGCCGAGAGGCTCACATCGATGATGTCGGTGACGCCGCCGACGAAGATGCGGTCCAGGATGTTGCCGGCGCAGCCCCCAACAAACAAGCCCAGGCCCACGTCCAGCGCCCGGCTGTTGGGCGGGAGGTACCGCCAGGCCAACAACAGGAGCAGCCCCAGTATCCCCAGCGGCAGGAGCAGCCCGACGGCAAAGGGGGCCTCGATCCCCAGGAGCATCCCAGTGTTGACGACATGACTGATGCGCAGGAACCCCTCTTCAGGGGCGGAGGCATAGAGGGGGAGGGCCTGCCTGGCCCAGAGCTTGCTGAGCTGGTCGGCCAGCATCACCAGGACGAAGAGGAGGATGAACGTCCTTCTGGAGCTGATCCGCTGAAGCCACTGCCGCCGCCGACCCCTCTCCTCACACTGCATTGCCTGTCCCCTGCTCATCCCCCCAAATTGGCCATACAAATCGAGGCGGCACCGGAAGGACCATCGGACTCCCGGCGTGACTTACGCCCCCCGGAGGCCTCGTGCCGGCTGACCGGGCCGGCCCAGGCGTAACGCCCTCTGCGCTGACGCTGAGCGCCTAGGACCGGCGGAATTGTGAAGCACCCGGGCCAGGGGCCGGGCGGCGATGTAGAATGCCCTCGCCGGGGCATCAGAGGTCACGGCGCCTCAGCGAGCGCTGGGCCCCATGGAGGCAGGCCCCGATGGCCGCCACCGTCACCGCCAGAGCCCCCCAGTAGCTGTCCCCGCCGCCGCTGAGCAAGCTGTTGCCCCAGCCCAGGATCTTGTTCGGCATGAAGTCGCCGACGTACGGCACCGCTCCCAGGAGCGCCTGGCCCAGCACCACGGACAGGGCTATGCCGCCGGCGGCCAGGGAGCTCTTGAACAGGCTGGACAGGGCCAGGGTCACGGCCAGGCAGAAGACCAGGAACACGCCCAGCAGCAGGTTGAGCTCCACGAAGGACATCACGCCCGCGCCCTCGATGAGCCACACCGTGTAGCCGAAGCAGAAGGCGGAGGCCACCGCCATCGAGACCAGGAAGGTGACGCTCATGGCGGCCAGCTTGGCGCCCACGAAGGCTCCCCGGCCCACCGGCTTGCTCAGGGTCATCACCGCTGTGCCGCTGCGCAACTCGTTGGCCACGCTGCCCATGCCCACCAGCACCACCACCAGGGCGCCCACCTGGGCGATGGTCCCGGCGTACTCCGCCAGGGACTGGGCCGCCGTGGGCGGCGGCACCTCTATGGTCATGCCCTCGCCGGCGCTCTCCAGGATCTGGGGCAGGTACTTGAGCGTGAGCGGGGTAGTGATGCCGAACATCAGGAAGATGCTGCCCACGATGAGCAGCCGGTAGGTGCGCCATTGCTCCCGCAGCTCCTTCTTGAGCAGCGGCCAGAACCCCCTCATTTGGGCCTCGCACTATGAGGCCTCATTTGGGCCTCGCACTATGAGGCCCCGTCCAGCCTTGGGCGATGGGCACTATCCAGCCCCCCGCCTGTTCACGATGTCCACGAAGATGTCCTCGATGGTCGGCAGGACCAGCTCGTACCGGGTCAGCGTCAGGCCGCTCTCGCCGATCAGCCGGGGCAGCTCCTTCCGGGCCCGGTCCACGTCGACCGCCTTGACCCGCAGGACGCTGGCTCCCCCGTGGGCTACGATCTCCGGCCCGGCCAGCCACGGTACCCCCTTCAGTGACTCGTAAAACGGACCGGGGTCCTCGACGAACTCCATCTCGAAAACCGAGCCGGTGAACCTCTGGCGCAGGTCCTCCACCGAGGAGACAATGAGCAGAATGCCCCTGTCCACGATGCCCACCATGTCGCACACCCGCTCCACGTCGGAGAGTATGTGCGTGGACATGAAGACGGTGGCGCTCTCCCGCAGCCGCGTGATGAGGGACAGCACCTCGCGGCGCCCCATGGGATCGAGGGCCGAGGTCGGCTCATCCATGAACAGCACCCGGGGACGGTTGACCAGGGCCTGCGCGATGCCGAGGCGCTGCCGCATGCCGCGGGAGTAGCCCCCGATGCGGCGGCCGCCGGATTTCCCCAGCTCCACTGTCTCCAGGAGCTCCTCCGCCCGCCGCCTGCCCTCGGGGCGCGGCAGGCGGTGCAGCTCACCCACCATCTGCAGGAACTCGCGCCCGGTCATCCAGTCGTAGAAGGCCGGCACATCGGGCAGCAGGCCTATCAGGGAGCGGAGGCCCTGCCCGCCACCACCCACTGCCTGCCCCGCCACCCAGGCCCGGCCGGCGGTGGGGCGGGCGAAGCCGGTGAGCAGCTTGACCGTGGTGGTCTTGCCGGCCCCATTGGGTCCCAGGAACCCGAAGACCACCTTCTCGGGCACCTCCAGATTCAGGTTGTCCACCGCCTTGATGGCGCCGTAGTGCTTGGACAGCCCTTCAGTCCTGATCGCCGCTATCGGCGCCCTCCAGACGGCCGGCCAGCAGGTACACGATCGGCCCGATGATGTTGACCAGGACGATGACCACTCCCCAGAT
>JAEAME010002051.1_pt1 | contig 12381 bp, 10 predicted proteins | sample 8958731 | NCBI WGS metagenome assembly JAEAME01 (sample SAMN16933194, study PRJNA681113) | bioreactor sludge metagenome | isolation source: anerobic bioreactor sludge (Control) | place: India:Bengaluru | collected 2018-10-24 | reverse complement strand
GGGAATACAGATCGGTCCTGCGTGCAGTAGCCGTGTCAATGCCATAAAAGGCCGGATTGAAATCCTTTACCTCGCCGGCCAGTTTCACACTTATATCAGATGTGTCAAAAGCTTTGATAAAATCAATTCCGCATACCCCGTTTCTGAGGTGGGTCCAAAAGGTGGAAATATCGTTTCCTACGGGTGAGATGATTCCCAGCCCTGTAATTACTACTCGTCTCATTGGGTGTTGGTTATTTGTTCAGTAATGCGCACGCCTGCTGCATCATTTCGTCTATTATTTCTTTTACAGTTTGTATTTTAGTTACTAATCCGGCACTCTGTCCGGCCATATAGCAGCCCATTTGTTCGTCGCCTTCCTGTACGGCTCTTCTGAGGGCTCCGGCTCCAAACTGGTCAATTTGTTCCGGAGAGATGGTCGCGTCGTTTTCCATCTGGGCGAATTTTCGTGTAAACGGAGTCTTGAGAGCCCTGACCGGATGTCCCAGCGTTTTACCGGTTACAATGGTATCCACATCGTGAGCCTCAATGATTTTTTTCTTGTATACTTCATGGATCTGGCATTCGACAGCCGACAGGAAACGTGTCCCGCACTGTACACCCTGTGCCCCGAGCATAAAAGCAGCCGCAATTCCTCTTCCGTCGGCAATCCCGCCGGCAGCAATCACCGGAACCGAGACGGCATCACATATTTGAGGAACCAATGCCATTGTGTTGAGCTCTCCCACGTGACCACCAGATTCGGCACCTTCGGCAATTAAGGCGTGAGCGCCCATTCTTTCCACACGTTTGGCCAGCGCTACCGAAGCCACAACCGGAATAACGGTAATACCTGCCTCGAGCCACTGTGGCATGTATTTCCCGGGTGTACCCGCTCCTGTAGTCACAACGGGAACATTTTCATCAATAACTACCCGGGCCACATCTTCGGCGAAAGGGCTCATGAGCATGATATTTACACCAAAGGGTCTGTCAGTCAGTTTGCGGCATATTCTTATCTGTTCTCTCAGGTATTCTGCACTGGCGTTCATGGCGGAAATGATTCCCAACCCGCCTGCATTCGATACGGCGGAGGCCAGTTTTGCTTCGGATACCCAAGCCATTCCACCCTGAAAGATCGGGTATTCAATCCCCGTCAATTCACATATTTTGCTTTCAATTTTTTTCATATATAGTTTAATCTTTTATGGACCAGTTCATTAACAAGGTACCGGCAGTGAAACCGGCCCCAAAGGCACTGAAAATGATGACGTCTCCATATTTAATCCGGCGGCTTTTGTGCATTTCATCCAGAAGGATGGGGATACTTGCAGAAGAAGTGTTTCCGAATCGCTCAATATTATGGGGAAATTTTTACCCGGGCTGGTGCAACTGCTGCCTTATGGTCTCGAGAATACGCATATTTGCCTGATGCAGGATGTAGTGGTTTACATCGTCGGGAGAAAGACCGGCCCTTTTCAGTATTTTGTTAATTCCTTCTAATGAGGCATTTACGGCAAGTTTGAACACTTCTTTCCCATTCATGTACAGGGGAACATCTTTCTGTTCGTATTTTACGTAAGGGCAATTCTCCAGGTTGCGCTGGTAATAAAGCACTTCGGGTTTACAAAAGGCTGTAATATAAGAAGAAACGGAGCTTTCACCCGGGGTCACTACCACGGCGCCCGCTCCGTCGCCAAACAACACGCAGGTATTGCGGTCTTTCCAACTGGCCATCCGGGTGGGCTCTTCTGCACAGACAATAAGAATATTGCGGGCTTTTCCCGACTGAATATAGGCATCGGCCATGTCCATGGCATAGACAAATCCCGTACAGGCCGCATTAATGTCCACACTGGGACATGTGGCGTCCAGGCCACCCTGAACAAGGCAGCTTAAGGCAGGTGTAACATAGTGGTTTACTACGTTGGAGCAGATAATATAATCAAGCTCGGAGGCATCCAGACCGGATTCCGAGAGCGCGTTTTTTGCTGCTTCAATAGCCAGGTCTTTCAGATTTTCATCTGAAATAATCCGACGTTCCTGGATGCCGGTGCGCGTTCGGATCCATTCGTCACTTGTATCGAGGAATGTCGATAACATATCATTAGTGACTGATAATTTTGGAGTTGCGCTTCCTGTGCCGATAATTTTCATATACAAAATTTAGTTATTATGGATAACGTAGGCCCTATAAACTCAAAAACCCTGCCACGATACGTAATGTATCGGGACAGGGGTTTGGTAGTGATGTTCGTAACTATTTATTTGATAGATTTTTAATGGGTCCTAATTTAAAAGATGACAACCCCCGAAGCGGCGCATGCATCCAGTGTACTTTGGGGCCAAACTGAGGATTGCACTTCCCCAATGTGGCATTTTCGTAACAGTAGCATACACAGTCTGGACTGTCCAATCCCTCCTCCAATAGTCTGAGGTAGCTTGCCGTCGAGCAAAAGCCGGTGAAAAGGCAATTTGGCCCTGTCTGTTGTATTGCGTATTTTCAATTGATTCATAAGTACTTCCGGGCTAACACGAATGCCCATCGAAGACAATTCGAAAGCCGATTCCAGAACAGGATTCCATACCACAATATCTCCGTTCAATCCAAATAGTCCGGGTTTGGTTTCGGTGCTCCAGTCGTCATAGTCCGGGGAACGTCCGTCATGAATAGTCCCGTCGCCCAGCGGGCCGCCTATTCCCTGAATAAAAACAGCTTTGTATTGTTCGGCAATCTTGTTTTCTCTTTCTTTTGGGGAAAGTTGAGGGTATAATCTTCTGAGTTCTTCTGCATGAATGAAATGAATATCCCCGGGCAAAATGGGTGTAAGTGCGGGGAATCTTTCACTCAAGAGGAATTGCGTGCGTTTAAGTGCATAATAAATAGATTTGACCGCATGCCTGAGAGCTTCTTCTGTCCGCTCGGAAACATTAATTACTTTTTCCCAATCCCATTGGTCAACATAAATGGAATGCAGATTATCCGTTTCTTCATCGGGCCGGAGAGCGTTCATGTCTGTATAAATCCCCATCCCGGGAACTATGTGATGGTGCCACAAAGCATAACGTTTCCATTTGGCAAGAGATTGCACTATTTCTACCTCCTGTCCGCCGAGTGTTTTAAGAGGAAAATGCACGGGTGACTCAATTCCGTTCAAATTATCATTAAGACCGGTTCCGGAATGTACGATAATGGGTGCGGTAATCCTGCGGAGTTTTAACTCTCCTGACAGTTCGGTCTGGAACGTGTCCTTAATGAATTTGATACCCTGTTCCGTCTGCCATATGTCCAGAAGCGGGCGGTAGGATTTTGGAATAAAAGTTTTGTCCATAGCGTTATTATTTTAAATTGTTTGAAGATCGGATACTAATATATGGTAATAACATAAATAACTGATCAACTTCCAATAACAATTAACATTTAGTATATTTGCTGTCTGCAAAGCAGAAAATTCATAGCTAAAAATGAGAATTCAGGTAACATTTTTAGGGACAGGTACTTCTTCCGGTGTTCCCATGATAGGTTGTCAATGCAGGGTTTGTCAGTCCTCCGATCCTAAAGATAAACGTCTAAGGGCCTCGGTCCTTCTTGAAATCCTGCCCGACCAGGTTTCTTCCGACATTACCCCGCCCCATCCGCAGGTTATCCTTATTGATGCGGGCCCTGATTTTCGCCAGCAGATGCTCATTTATCAGGTTCACAGACTCGACGCTATTTTACTAACACACGAACATAAGGACCATGTAGCCGGTCTGGACGATGTGCGTGCCTTTAATTTTCTTTCGGGAACTCCCATGCCGGTCTATGCCGAGCAACGTGTTCAGACGGCTCTTCGTCGTGAATATGATTATGTTTTTGCAGAGCAAAAATACCCCGGAGCCCCTGAGATAGAGCTGCATACCATCGATGAGGAACCTTTTGCTATTGGAGGGACGCAGATTATCCCCGTCCGTGCCATACACGGTTCCTTGCCCATTCTCGGTTTCAGAATAGGACCTTTTGGTTATTTGACCGATGCAAAAACGATAGATTATAAAGAACTTGAAAAATTCCGCGGGGTGGAGGTTTTTGTGGTAAGTACCGTGCAGCGTAAAACACACCGTACCCATTTTGCCTTATCTCAAGCTATGGCTGTGGCAGAATTCGTGGGTGCAAGGCAGACATATCTGACTCATTTATCTCATTGTATAGAACCACATGAAGAACTGGCATCCTGGCTGCCCGGCTGGATTCAACCGGCCTGCGACGGCCTTACCATTCACTTGTGACCCGATTACAGATATTTTACAATATAATACATCATTACCCCGCTGGTCAGCAGTTTCAAACCTGTGCCGAATAAAAAGCCCAGGAAAGCCCCGAATGCAGGTTTCAGCGACTTCCGGAATCCGCCGTTTTGACGGTTATAGTACATTTCACCCAGCACAGCCCCAAGAAATGCGCCCACAATGATTCCAACAGGCGGAAAGAAAAATAGCCCGATGAACATGCCAACAAAGGAAAAACGGGCAGCAGCAGGGCTTCCCCCGGTTAGTCTTGTAAAATAGGCAGGAACAATATAGTCGAGAACGGTTACCGCTACGGTAATGGCCGCCCAGATGAGCAAAAATGTAAGGTTCATGGCTTCATCTCCCCATATAAAGAGAATGAGTAAAGCCGCAAAACTCACCGGAGGACCGGGAAGCACAGGCAGAATGCAGCCAAGCAATCCTGTAATTCCTAAAAGAACGGCTAAAATATCAATAACTGTATTCATCTGGATTTTCGATAGTCTGTAACACGCTTTCCACAAGGTTCTTCTTTTCTTTGCGAAGGTCTTTGGAACGCATCCAGCGGTAATCGGATCGTGTTACACGGAACCATCTGCAGTATTCTTCAAAAAGCAGATAGGCCGGGAATAATGCAAGGGCTGCAATAAGGGCGGTCAGCCAGGGCAGGAAACTGAAAAGGAATATTATGAGAATAAGAAAAGTAATGGTCCATACCACAAGCCCTGCCACATAACGTACCGAATTATGGAATGCCGCATCTTCCATTTTGCTGCACAAGGCCCTGGAAACAAGCATTACGGGTGTGCAGACAACAGTACAGGCAACAAAATAGGGAAACAGTATAATCATTAAAAAAGACCGACAGAATAAGTTCAATCCGGGATAAGGACTGGCTACAGAAGCCATGCTTATTTGCTTTGATTTCCGTTCTTCGGCAAATGTCCTACTCCGGGAGAGCAGATCCTCAGCTTTTTGTGGTTGTTCCGAACGGATGGCCTGAATATCTGCGACGGTCATTTTATTCACGGTCAAGCGGTTTTTGAGCAGAGTCCGTTTTAATTTCAACATCCTGAGCCGTGCGTAGCAGCACATATTACACAGTTCCCATGTGGCATTATAATATTCGTCGTCGGGGATATACAGGATCAGATCTTTCATAACGCTGCTCAGCGTATGTTTCAGCTCGTTCATCATCGTGGGCTGGTCCATACCGGGACGTTCTGCCACATAAGAAGTAACGTTTATGGGGTCACCTATCTGCATAAGCAGGGATGAACGGTAGCGAAAGAAGTTTCCGTATTCAATTCCCATGGGAACAATATACACGGGACGGTATCCCTGTAATTCTTCATTGGCCAGGAGCGCAATGCGAAAGATTCCTTTGCCAAGGGGAAGCAGGCTGTGCATGGGCCGGTGGGTACCTTCGGGCAATATAACAAACGGCACGTCGTGTATGAGTACGTCGGCCGAGAGTTGAATGGTTTCGTCGTTGTTTTTCAGCGTATCGCGACCGTCTCGGATCCTGTTAATAGGCATGATCTTCAAAAAGAACAGGATCCTGGAAAAGAGAGGCTTCTTGAATATATCTGCCCGGGCAACAAAGACTTTGGGGTTTTTATTGATGAACAGAACGGCAAGGGCATCCATGAGGGCGTTCGTATGATTGGGCGCAAAAATCACGGCTCCGTCTTTGGGAATTTTATTCAGGCCGTGATACTCCCTTTTACGGTAAGCCATCTTGTAGAACAGTCCTACATAATACTTAAGAACAGTATAACAGACGTTTTTGTCATAGATTCTTTTCCGTCGTTCCCTGGCCATAATGTGATTATTTTGTAAGGGCACGGCGTCTTTTATCGGCGAAGCGGAAAGCAAAAGATATACCAAGTCCCGAGACAATATGCCATACTCCCCACCAGGCGGTGACAAAGAGCATACCACCCAATGCCAGTTCGGGAGGGAAAATCTTTGGGTTGAACAGCAGCACCAGACCCAGACCCGAGTTCTGAATGCCCACTTCTATGGTCAGGGTCCGGCGGTCTTTTGAGGGTAATCTGAATACCGAACCGGTTGTATATCCTATACTCAGCGCCAAAGCGTTATGTATGAGTACTATGATGAAAATATAGAAAATATAGTTCAGGAAAAGATTAAAATTATTACTGAAGGACAGTACGACCATGCCAATAAAGAAAAGAAGAGAAAAATACTGGAAGGGTTTTTTCATTTTTTCTGCAATCTTCGGGAAAAAACGCACAAATAGCATTCCCAGAACCAAAGGAATTCCCAACAGGATGAAAACAGTCTCCAATGTCTGCCATACATCAATATGCAACGGTTGCAGGGCGGCATCGGCGTAGCGGCTCAGGAATTTGGTGTACAGACCTCCCCAGAATGCAAAATTAAACGGTGTGATCACTGTGGCACCCAGGGTGGTAATAGCGGTAAGCGAGACGGATAGTTCCACATTGGCCTTAGAAAGCGAAGACATGAAATTGGAAATATTCCCTCCCGGGCACGAGGCCACCAGAATCATGCCCATTGCCACCATGGGGGTGATCTGATTCCTGAAAAGAAGGATCAGCAGGAAAGTCATGGCCGGTAAAAGAAACCACTGGCAAAAAAGTCCAATTATGGCCGATTTGGGGCGGGCAAACACTGTCTTGAATTCAGACGGGTTAATTCCCAGGGCCACACCAAACATTACCAGGGCTAAAACGATATTGATGATTTTCATTCCACCGGCAGAGAAATTAAGCCGGATGTTGTCCAGGTTTAGCAGTTGTTCATACATGGCTGCAAAGATAAAAACTTTTGCCGACCATACGGAAATAGACCCGTAAAGATGTTCATAAAAGACACTTTACGGGTCATTTCCTCCGGGAAAGGAGGGTCACCAACCTAAAAACTATTTTATCTCGAAAGTCAATGGTTCTCCGGACATGCTGTCACCGGCCACCCAGAGCCGGAATTCTCCCGGTTCAACCGTTTTTTTCATATTCAGATCCCAGAAGGCCAATTCAGTAACGGGGATCTTCATGGTAATACTTCTGGTTTCACCCGGGTTGAGGGATATCCGTGTAAAACCCTTTAATTCTTTGACAGGTCTTGTTACAGAGCCAACCATGTCACGAACATAGATCTGTGCCACTTCCGTCCCGCTTACCGTCCCGGTGTTGGACAAATCAAAGCTGACCGTAATAGTATCTTCTTTGGTATAGTTTACTTTGTCTATCTGCACATTGGTGTAGGCGAAAGAAGTGTAGGAAAGACCAAATCCGAACGGGAACAAAGGATCCGCCCCGGCATCGAGGTAAAAACTGGTATTCCCCAATGAAGTCTGGCCGGCCCGCATAGGAATGTCCTTGAGTGATGTCTCGTTGCCCTGGTAAGGTCTGCCAGTCATGTTGTGATTGTAGTACAGGGGAATCTGACCGGAAGTTTTTGGAAACGTAACGGGCAGTTTTCCACTGGGAACGGCTGCTCCAAAAATCAGGTCGGCCAATGCGGGTCCGCCCATTGTACCCGGGTGGAAGGAAAACAGGAGCGCATTGCTGTTTTCAAGGTCCCTGCCTATGGTAAGGGCTCTGCCGGCCATTACTACCGTAATCACTCGTTTCCCGGTGTTTTTCAATCCGGCCAGCAAGTTGCTCTGCTCTCCCACGAGATTAAGATTGGCCAGGCAATGAGCCTCGCCGGAAAGAATGGCTTCTTCCCCGACAAAAGCCAGTACGATATCTGCCCTGCGTGCGGCGGCCACGGCCTTTGCTATACCCTGAGGATTTTCCTCACGGGAATAAGTAAGTCCCGGTTCATGGATTATCGTATGGGTTGCCCCGTATAACTCGCGTAATGCCTCAAGAGGTGTGACAGTGGCTTCACTGTCTCCGTCAAATGCCCAGGTCCCGAGCTGATCATGACCGGCATCGGCCATGGGACCGGTCACCAGAATGGTTTTTATTTGTTTTGCATCGAGCGGAAGTGTTCCGTCGTTCTTCAACAACACCGCGCTTTCAATAACTGTCTGTCTTGCAGCATCGAGGTGTTCCGGGGCATAAAACACTTCTTTATACTTTTCTGTGTTTTCCAGGTACGGGTGATCAAATAATCCCAGTTGAAATTTAATGCGCAGGATATTTCGCACAGCATCATCAATACTGCGTTCGCTGACCTTGCCTTCCTTCACCAACTCTTTCAGGTGGGAAATAAAGGAAAAGGACATCATGTCCATATCCACTCCGGCATTAACCGACAGTGCGGCGGCATCTTTGGCGTCTTTAGCAAAACCATGAGCAATCATTTCTGTTGCCGAGCTCCAGTCGGACACCACTAATCCGTTGAATTGCCATTCGTCCCTGAGAATGTTTCTCAGCAGGAATGTGTTTGCGGTAGAGGGAACCCCGTCGTTATCGTTGAAAGAGGTCATGAGGGTGAGTGCCCCGGCTTTAACCGCAGCTTCGAACGGAGGAAGGTAAACGTTACGAAGAAGCCGTTCGGAAAGGAATGTGGAATTGTAATCCCGGCCGCCTTCCGCTGCTCCGTAACCAACAAAATGTTTAATGCATGCAGCCATGGACGTGGGTTCGTCATTGGACGCTCCCTGATACCCTCTTACAAAGGCTGCTCCCATAACGGAAGTTAGATAAGTGTCTTCGCCTGAACCTTCTGCTATCCTTCCCCAACGGGAATCTCTCGCAATATCGAGCATGGGGGAAAAGGTCCAGCGAACGCCCACAGAAGTAGCTTCCACTGCGGCTATTCTGGCTCCCTTCTCTGCCAAAGCAGGATCGAAGGTTGCGGCTATACCCAGCGGAATGGGGAAGAGGGTCTTGAAGCCGTGTATGACGTCCCTGCCCACGAGTAAAGGAATGCCCAGCCTGGACTCTTCCACTGCAACACGTTGAAATTCGTTGATTATCAATGGGTCTACCACGTTTAATACAGATCCAACCTGACCCCCGCGTATGGCATCGGTCAGTTTGTCATCCATATTTGAACTGGACAGCTGGTTCATTTGCCCGATTTTCTCGTCGAGTGTCATTTTTGCCAGAAGATCCTCAACTTTTTTCTCAACAGCGGCATCGGGCCCGGAGATTCCGTGGTGACAGGATACGGCCAACACGGCCAATAAACATATAATGGATATCTTATTCATAAACGATGATTCATTAAGCATTATTTTTTCTGAAAGACACGCACATAATCAATTTCATATGTGGCGGGAAGGCAGGAAGGATCCACACCCTGTGCGCCGCCCCAGTTCCCTCCCCAGGCCAGGTTCAGTTTCAGATAGAACGGTTTATAGAAAGGCCAGGAATCGTAAATGCCCTTTTTATCGTTCATGAAAGTAAAGTAGCGAACTCCGTCGATGTATGCGAATATATAATCTTCGGTCCATTCAACGGCATACACGTGAAATTCAGATTGGGCCGAGGCCACAAATTTTTCAGCTGTTTTCTGTGTCCCGATAGCGTGATTGTAGGCTTTGCAATGTATGGATGAACTTACATAGTTCGGCCTGTAACCTACTTCTTCCATAATATCTATTTCGCCGTCATCCGGCCATGCGGTAAAATTCTTGGGCATCATCCAGAAAGCGGGCCATGTACCTTTTCCCACAGGAAGTTTCAGTCTGGCTTCGAAGTATCCGTAAGTCCAGCTTCGTGCCGTGTTCATCCTTACAGAAAGCACTTCGGTTCCTGACTGACGTGCAACGATCTTTAATGTCCCGCCGGAAACATGTGCGCAAGTATCTTTTCCCTCTATGGCAGGAATATAACGCTGAATCTCGTTATTTCCCCAGCCTCCGCCACCTGTTTCAAACCACCACTCNAACGCTGAATCTCGTTATTTCCCCAGCCTCCGCCACCTGTTTCAAACCACCACTCAGAGGTATTGAGCCGGTCAAATTCGTCTTGCCATACAAGTTTATAACCCTGTGGAACATCAACGGACGGATCATTTATCGTTGCGGTATCTTCCGGATTCAAATGCTGCATGAGTTGAAGCTCTTTTTTATAATCTCCCGACCTGAAAGTAATCAGAGCGTTCCTGTCCTTGGCCGTGTTATTGGCCGTAGTACTTACCTTAACGGTTGAGGACCCCTTGAGCCCGCCGGTAGGGGAAACGTTGCACCATGTTTCAGAGGATGATACGCCCCATTCGGCGTCTGACGTAACGGTCATAGTCTGCGATCCCTGCAGGTGATCAAAAACCATCTGCGAAACGGAAAGAGATATTTGCGGCTGTGCAGGCACCTCCGGATCCTCTCCCTGTGTTCCGTTGCAGGCGCAGGTAACCGTTCCAATGGCCAGTATAATTATAAAAAAGAGCTTTCTCATGTCTTATAATGTGTTTAGTTTACAAATCTTTGGAAACGGTAATGCCATGCAATTGCTCCGTTATCCGTGACGAGTTCCATAACGTAAGGAGTCATCTTGGTAATCCGGTAGACCGGATTGGCCAGTGTGGCAGCATTTGGAATATAGCTTACAAATGTATTGGCCGGCCAGGTAATGACACCCTCTGCAAATTGGAATGTAGTGGTTTGTTTTTCCACAGGAACCTGGTAGTCGTTGTTTTGAACACCGTCCCACAATTCGGAATGGAATCCGCACTCCCAGTTACAATAAATGGTGCCGCCTTTACCCGGATCGAATACATACGAACCGTCAGAGGCAAAGGTAAGTATATCGTCGTACAATCCCTGATCGGCTTTTTCGTTTGGACCTGCGCTCCACCAATCCAGCCCGTTGCCGCCGCTGGGACCGCAACCAAAGTGCCCCTGAACGGAAGGCTCCCAGGTCCATGCGCCGAGCATGCCTGTTGCAAAGTCCGAGGCTGCCATTTCATCTCCTTCGAAGGAAGCAGGCACAAACATGTAGTGCCAGGTGATACCGGCATCGTCAATGGCCAGTTCCAGCAGGTTGGCCGAGATATTCAATACCCTGAAACGAGGCGTAGTAAATGCGCCCGGATTGGGGACATATCCTACGATTGTCTGAGAGGGGAATTCCAGGTAGGTAACGCCTCCTTCCGAAGACAGAGTCCAGGTGGAAGTCTGTTTTTCAAAAGGTATCTGGTAATCGTTCCCGTCGTTCGGATTAAGATCCGGACGTACACCGCTGTCTTTGTTTACATAAACAGTTCCGCCGGCTCCGGGATCCATGGTAAAGGTACCGTCGGCGGCAAAGGTAAGAACGTCGTCATACAGGCCGCAGTTGGTTTTTTCCATGGCATTGGCGCTCCACCAGTTCAGACCTTCCGTTCCGGGCTCGCCGCAACCCAGGTGTCCTTTGGCCATATAGTGCCATTTCCAGGCTTTGGATGTGCCGCCGGTCAATTTATCGGCGTCGGAAAGGGACGCGTTAGGATCCGAAGGTATGAAGCGATAATGCCATGCAATGTTTCCGTTGTCTACCACCAGTTCCATGGCCGAGGCCGAGAGGGAAATCACCCGGTAAGTCGGGTTGGTCAAAGCTTCGGGGTTGGGAATATAGCCAACATGAGTGGGGGAGGGGAATTTCAAATACAGGTTGTCACCGTCTTTTTCAAAAGTAAAAGTACTGTTGATCACAGCAGCCGGAGCTACATAGTCGCCCGATTCCGGTTTGAATGACGTTTCGTATCCCGAATCGGCATTCACATAAATCATTCCGTCCACCGGATCGAATTTATAGGTACCGTTCGAATAGAAGGTGAGCTGATCGTCATACATGCTTAGTCCGGCTTTTTCGTTGGGACCTGCACTCCACCAGTCAAGACCGTTGCTTCCGGAAGGACCGCAACCCAGGTGGCCCTTGGTTGCTGCATCCATCACCCAAACTTTTTCTGAGCCTCCGGTAATGAAGCGCATGTCGTCAGCGGGATCATAGGGAGCAACGTAATCGAATTCCACAATGAATTCAATGACCTTAGAACCGTCCGATATGCCGTGAGAATTAAGCGCTTTCACTTCTACCTGATAGGTCCCTGCCTTTTTGTAAGTTTTACTTACCCGGCTTTTTGTAATATATTCCGTACCGTTGAATATGAATACAGGGGTTGTACCCTGAGGTGCCGTATATTCAAATTCTACAGTGGTGAGAAAATGTTCGTCATACGTGATATTCACCGACACTTCAATGTCGG
>JAEAME010002067.1_pt1 | contig 12383 bp, 8 predicted proteins | sample 8958731 | NCBI WGS metagenome assembly JAEAME01 (sample SAMN16933194, study PRJNA681113) | bioreactor sludge metagenome | isolation source: anerobic bioreactor sludge (Control) | place: India:Bengaluru | collected 2018-10-24 | reverse complement strand
CAACGCGGCATCCGATGTCTCCGGAACTTCGTCGGTCAACGCGGCATCCGATGTCCCCGGAACTTCGTCGGTCAACGCGGCATCCGATGTCTCCGGTACTTCGTCATTAAACGGGGCTTCATATGTCTCAGATCCTGCGTCGGTCAGCGGGGCATCGAAAGTCTCCGGTACTTCGTCGGTCTGAGAAGCATCATTGATTTGATACGGATCATCGGATCCGATCGGATAATCCGGCATTTGTCCATCAAGCTCATCCGGTTGCGCCGGGATTATTGTGGTTCGATTATCGAAAACCTCCGGGATATCGTACGAATCGGATTCAGAACTGTCGACAGGGGCGGACAACGGCTTAAAAACGGGCACGTCCAATTCGTCAAGTGCAATATCAAACGGATCATTTTCCTCGAACGGAATCTCCTCCGGCGCAATGGATACTTGATCGGGACCGGCAGTATCATCAAGCTTCAGATCATCAAAAGAAAGAGCATCGTCTTCGGCAGACCCGCTGATCGAATTGCCAAATTCGGGGTTCGAGTCATTATTATCCGGAGAATCCGGCACATATTCCAGAAGTTGCTCTTCGGCGCCATCCTGAACAGTTGATTTGGCAGACTTCTCCCGCAAAACATCGGAGATGGATTGAGCGGGATCATTGGCCTTGAAAGATAAAAACAAGGGAAAAGCAGTATCGATCACATCCTGGCTTTCTGTATCGGTCTTTCGAAAAACGACCGGCGAGTATTCCGGAGCGATGGATTCGGGAGTCATCGGCTCCTCTTGTGTTTCCCCGGCGTCTTCGGTGTCCTCCTTGGAAAACAGCACCTTGTCTTTCTCGTCGCCTGCCGTCGGTGCGATAGACTTGTAATATGTGCCGAAAACAGAACTTGAATCATCGCTTTTTTCACCGGATTCGTCATCCGGATCAAAGTGGATCAAACGATCCGGAACCAAGGATTCATTGCGCTTCTCGCTCTCGTCATGAGCAGGTCCTTTAAGCATGAACGGCACCTCCGTACAATGTCATGAATCATAGAAATACAATACCACAAATTGACGATTCAACCAATTGTTTTCACCAGCCCGGCACTCTTTCGAAGATGTTGAATTTGTTGCCGTCATCAAAAGATTTTAGTTTGACAAGCCGCATCGCGAATGCTACAATTGCAAAGCACCTTAGAGGGAACGCTCGTGTGGCGGAATCGGCAGACGCAACGGACTTAAAATCCGTCGGGATAGAACCCGTACCGGTTCAAGTCCGGTCACGAGCACCACAGTTTCTACAGACGGTGTTTGTGCCACAATTTAATATCGCGGAGTGGAGCAGTTGGTAGCTTGTCGGGCTCATAACCCGAAGGTCGCGAGGTTCGAGTCCCGCCTCCGCAACCAAAATTGAAGGCTTTGAGAAATTTCTCAAAGCCTTTTCACATTTTGCCGCAAACATTTTCTAGTTTTCGGTTGGATAGATACCATAAGAGATTATGTAATACAATGCTCCTTCGATCGGTATATCTCCGCTGTTCAAGTCCGGTAAACCAAAGGTTTGATCTTTTACTCCGCCAAATCGATTTTCGAGGATAGAGTAGAGAGCCATCTCGTCATTGACATTGAGCAGGCGCCCATCGCATGGCAGTAAATATCGCATAGTAGATTCATCGGTCAAGTTCTTTACAAGAATAATCGAACCGGTGTAAAAATCGCTGCTGATCCAGTCAATCGGAGCCGGTATGTATTTAATATCACCGTTTGTCACGGTCTCGAGCGTTTCATCGCCACGAGAAGGGAAACGCCCTTGATCACATAAGAAATAGTTCAAACCATCCATCTGAAGCTCATCCTGCAGATCAGGAAGTCCGAAGGTTAGTGAAGTGCCTCCGAAAGTATCGCCAAGGAGAGCGTAGAGTGCAGTATTGTCCTGAATATTCATTTCCGATTTGCTTCCGGACATGATCGTGTTCAGAAGAGATTCGTTTCGGGGCATCAAAATGAGCTCGCTTAAATAATATCCATCGCTGGAAACTGCCTGCAGACTGTCAAATATGCTGCGAGGAAATGCACGATATAAAGTAGGTCCCACTGTAGGGGTGGGGGTGGGTGTGGGGGGAGCAGGAATCGGTGTAGGGGCTTTTGGCTGCGTGTGATTAATCCAGTAGACAATGTCGTCCTCGGTTACAAGCAATCGTTGATACCCAAGCAATTTACCCTTGCTGAAATATGCAAGAAGAGGGCGCTCCGTCTCCGGATCGTGATATTGAGAATAATTGATTATTTCCTTCGGCAGTGAATCCAGAAAATCGTAATCTTCCGGCGTTTGCAGATAGAAAACTTTGAGCTGCTGATCTAACATCATATCAATATTATCTGTCAAAGATTGCATCGCTTCGCCTTTTTCAGCGGGATCGCAGAGCAGTACAACCTCATCTTTTGACGACTTCAGAATTTTCGTCGAAAATGTATCACGGGTTACTTCTTCATAAACCAGTCCCGGCCATTCAGTGCCCAAACCGCCCATAGTAGATTCGTCCGTAGAAGCGTTATCGCCGGAAGAGAATTTTTCCCGAACTGCGGAAAAATCCCAACGAAACGCTGTTGCTGTTACAATAAACAAAAGTAATCCGCAACACAGACCAAGCAGCAAAGTTCGCAATATCAATGATTTTCGCGTGTGACTATTATCCATGTTATCCACCTTTGCTCTTTATAGGTTGTTGATTGTATCAAGTAACGGTAGTAATGCCATTCGTCAAAATCCGGACATGAACGGAACCGGTTATTTATACTCACAAAAAGAAACGGGATAGTGTTTATTTAAACCAAATCAAGGTGCAGAAAAGAATAAACAGGAGATACCCCACGGCAAAAACCAACGTGACCAACAGAGCGGCTTTGAGAACCCCCCAGACCATCGGAAGGGTGTTGCGTCTTCCGAGGTCGGCTTGAGACGGCTCATTCCCCGTGCCTTCATGAACCGGGGTATTCGCATACCAAGGCATACCGTCAACATTCATATTGGCGATTGTGCGGCCGTCGTCATCATCATAGGTTTTTCGTTTACGCACAGAATAACTCCCCGATAGACCTATCCCGCATTTCGGGTTGATCCGGAGGCCTCTTTGGTTTCGTTGTACAGATGACAGGAGCAGAAATGTCCGGGTCTTATCTCGCGAAAAACCGGCTCTTCGGACTTGCAGATTTCCATGCACTCCCTGCATCGAGTGTGAAATTTACACCCTTTCGGAGGATTGGCGGGAGACGGGATGTCGCCTTCCATGATGATTCGTTCCATCTTGAAGTCCGGGTCCGGCATCGGAATCGCTGAGAACAGTGCTTTAGTATACGGGTGGAGCGCCTCGGCAAAAAGACTTTTCTTGTCTGCGTACTCGACCATCGCGCCGAGATACATGACACCTACCGTATCGGAGATATGCTCCACTACGGACAAGTCATGGGAGATAAACAAGTAAGTCAGTCCGAATTGCTTCTGGAGTTGCTTCAAAAGGTTAATAATCTGTGCCTGTATCGAAACGTCAAGGGCGGAGACCGGTTCGTCACAGATGATGAAATCCGGATTCAGCGCCAAAGCGCGGGCGATGCAGATTCTTTGACGCTGACCGCCGGAAAACTCATGCGGATAGCGATCCTTGTGATACTCCTGAAGACCGCAGGCTCTCATGATTCGGGAGATATAGTCATCGAAGTCCTCGCGGGAAACGATGTTATGCTCGCGAACCGCTTCGCCGATGATCTCACCGACCGGAAGCCTTGGCGAAAGACTGGAATAGGGATCTTGAAATATGATCTGCATTCTCGGGCGGATTTTACGCAGTTGTTTGCGGTTAAGTTTGAATAGATCCATACCGCTAAAAAGAATGTCGCCGCCTGTTTTTTCGTGCAGTCGAAGAAGCGTTCTTCCGACGGTGCTTTTCCCGCAGCCGGATTCACCGACCAGGCCCATGGTGGTCCCGCGTTCGATTTTAAACGAGATGCCGTCGACGGCCTTGACCTGTCCGACCGTATTTCGGAAAAAAGCCGACTTGATCGGAAAGTATTTTTTTAAGTTATTGACCTCAAGAATATATTCTTTATCCATGTCACAGCTCCTTGACGTCTACGCTGATCGGACGTGTGGAAATTTTCCCCTGGTCCTTGAACAGGTAGCAGGATACATAGTGGGTGTCGCTGATTCCGTACTCCGGCGGATATCCCTCGCTGAAGCATGTATCGACGCAAAAATCGCAACGGTCGCGGAAATAGCAGTAATCGGGCATATCCAAGGGGTTCGGCACACTTCCGCGAATGTTATAAAGTTCCTCCACCTCTTTCCCGACGACGGGCTTGGATTTCATCAGTCCGATGGTATAGGGGTGCTTGGGATTATGGAAAATGTCCCGGCTGGTTCCTTTTTCGACGATGCGACCGGCGTACATGACGATTACATAATCCGCCATGTCGGCGACGACGCCCAGATCATGAGTAATCAGCATGATCGAACTGCCGATCTTCGATTTCAGGTTTTTCAGAAGGTCGAGAATTTGCGCCTGGATCGTAACATCCAACGCCGTAGTCGGTTCATCCGCGATAATCAACTCCGGGTTGCAGGAGAGGGCCATTGCGATCATGATGCGTTGACGCATGCCGCCGGACAATTCATGAGGGTACATTTTATAGACTCCCTCAGGATTTGCGATTCCAACCAGTTTCAGCATTTCGATCGTGCGGTTCCGAACTTCCTCCTTCGGCATCCGGGGATTATGGAGTTCAATGACTTCATCCACCTGATTACCGGACCGGAAGACCGGATTCAAACTGGTCATCGGCTCCTGGAAAATCATACTGACCTTGTTTCCGCGGATTTTCATCATTTCCGTAGTCGGCGTATTCACGATATTATAGGCTTTACCGTCGCCCATATTGAAACGGATTTCTCCGCCGACGGTCTGCCCTTGCGGGCGCTGGAGCAATTGCATCAACGATAGGCTCGTCACACTTTTACCGCATCCGGACTCGCCGACGATACCGACTGTGGAGCCTTTGGGGACTTCAAAAGAAATGCCGTCCACGGCCTTGATCGTGCCGATATCCGTAAAAAAATACGTGCACAGATTATCGAATTCAACGACGTTACTATCGTCTTTCATGACAGTCGTGTATTTATCGGGATCCGTTCCGCTTTGAGCGCGTTGCTTTTCGAGTTTTTCGGTAAGCTTGCGGTTAAAACGGGTGATACGGACCGATTCGGTTGTGTTGATATAAACGGATTTCTTCGTCTTCTTACTCATCAATCATTCCTCCTTACTGCTTCATCTTCGGGTCGAAGGCGTCTCTTAAGCCGTCCCCGACGAAATTGAAGGCGATGACCGTCAGACAGATGAGTAATCCGACCGGGATCCAAATATGCGCGTAGCGAATCAAGTTCTCATTGGAGCTGGTTATCGAGTTAATCATGGTCCCCCAAGTCGCCAAAGGATGTTTGACACCCAGTCCGAGGAAGGAGAGCGTGGACTCCATGATGATGACTGAGCCCAACCCCATCGTCGCCGAAACGATCAGTTGGGGCATGACATTAGGAATTAAATGCTTGAAAATTTTGCGCCTTGTGGAGATACCCGTCGACTCCGCGGCGGTCATAAATTCCTGCTCCCGGAGGGATAAGATCTGGCCGCGAACCAATCGCGCGACCGGAGCCCATCCGAGAACGCCCATGACGATCATCATCCAAATAAGTCTTGTGTATGAGCCCATCTTAACACTGTCGAAAAAGGCTCCGAGAATAATCAATATCGGGTAGGTGGGTATGCAATAGAATACATCCACCATTCTCATGATCAGGGTATCCACCCAACCGCCGAAGTAGCCGGCGATACCGCCCATAACGACACCCAGAAGAATTTCAAGGATTACGACGAAAAATCCGACCATCATGCTGATTCTTCCGCCGTACATCATACGCGCGAGAACATCAAATCCGTCCGCATCGGTACCGAAAATGTGTTCCTTGGTCGGCGGGCCGTATATATCGATCAGATGAGTGATCTGGTCACAGGTCATAACCCAACTGCCCACCTTGTATGTTGCAACGATATCCGTATCAATCTCGCTGAACGCACCATTCTCGTCAACAATATAATTGCCGTTCTCATCCATTTGAGGAAGCGCATAAGTAAAACTTGCTGTAAGTTGACCTGCCTCTTTAGCCGTTGCAATAGCTTCCTCCGCTGTTCTTTTAAAATCTATGGAGAGTGTATCGTCTCCGGTATAGCGCCTGACTACAAACGTAGACAGAGCCGCATATTCCGCCTCGTCTCGTAGAACGATGAACCCGTTTTCCGTTTCGGTTACGCGATACTTTCCTCCGCCTAATTCAAAATCGCGGTCTCCATATAATTCGATCAGCGTTTTGGCTTTGAACTCGTTATCGAACTCTGTTATGTCATCAAATGCGTCAAATACAAAAAGGGAAGAGACGAGAATAGTCACGGGATCTCCGGCAGAAGTAATGTTCAATCCTTCACTGTCGCCGGTTATTACATAATGTGTGCCATTGTAATCAAAGGATCCGATTTCTGCGTTTTGATAAAAGACATCCAGAAATCCGGAACCTAAATCGGAACCGTCAAACACCATACGTCCGGTCGACAGCTTTTTGGCCTCGTAAGTGTTTTTCGCTCCGGATACGACGAAGTAATATTCCCCGTCAATCGAAAATCCCGAAGCATTCGAATTCACCGCCTCAGAAAAGGCGGCCTCGAACGCGCGACTCAGTTGAGAAGCGTGAGAAAATACTTCGATTTTATTATTATAGGTTGAGACGGATTCCATACCGGAAAAAGTCGCAACTTCAATTTCAGATACGGTATTGAGTGTATAAACATAATCTCCGATTTTGTTGATGGAATAGAAAGAATCATCCGTTCCGGTGACACGTAATTCATCGAGAGACTCATCTTCCATCTGTTTGATGTAGGAAGTCATTTTGTTTTCGACGGAATAGTGAACGTTGATACTTTTGTCGACAACATAACTTGAATAATCCGAGCGTTCCGTCGCCTGAGCGTAATTTACCTGCAAGTAATCATACTTGTAAAAAATATCCGTTTGACCGTAAGGGTAGATTAAAGGACCAATGAATGAAAAAATAAACATCGCGACCAGTATACACAACCCGATAATGGCCAACTTGTTTCGCACGAAGCGTTTAGCAACAAGCCTGCCGGGTGATAAGACCTTTATTCTTTGGGTATCTGAGAGATCCATGATATAGTCGTCACCGGTCTGCGTGTCTTTTAACCGGCGTTCGGTCTCTTCCATGGATTTCAAAACATCATTGAAATTATTCGCCATTTCTTCGCCTCCTCCTAATTTACTCGAACTCTCGGGTCGACCACGGCATATAAAATGTCTGCCAGAAGGTTACCGAGAAGAACGAGAACCGAACTGAAGGCGAGATAGAACATGGTGAATGGAATATCGCCCCGGATCATCGCGTGAAAGGAGGCAAATCCGATGCCCGGAATGGCAAATAGGGTCTCGGTGATTAAAGCACCGCCGAACAGTCCCGGGAGCGATGCTCCGAGTATGGTTACCAGAGGGATTAAAGTATTTCTGAAAGCGTGATAACTGATTACGCGCTTTTCCGGAAGACCTTTTGCTCTTGCCGTCCGTATATAGTCTGCGTTCAGGACTTCAAGCGTATTGGTACGTGTATAACGCATCAGCGGCCCGATACTTATTATAATCAAGGTCAAAGCCGGCATGATGAAGTGTTTTGCGATATCCAGAAACTTCCCCCAATCCGAAAGCTGAAGGAAATAGCGGCCTTGTACGCCGCTGATATCGAGCCATCCGAGCTTAACGGCGAATATCATCTTTAACATCGTCGCAACGAAAAACGTCGGAAGCGACATGCCGATCAAAGCGGTGACTGTCACCGCGTAGTCAATTCCGCTGTATTGTTTTCTCGCGGCAAGAACACCGAGAGGAACAGAAATTACAATTTCAAAAATAAATGCGACGAGCGCCAGAGAAAAACTATACCAGATAACGTTATTGAATTTTTCGGTGCACGGGACGGTCCAATACCAACTGTCTCCGAATTCGCCTTTTGCCGCACTTTTCAGCCATGTTAAATATCCCCCGAAAACTCCCTTGTCCATCCCGTATTGCGCGTTCAAGTCATCGAGCCACTCTGCGGCGCTTTTTTGCGTGCCCGGCTTCTGCGCCAACTCGCGTGCGGTAGTCTCCACATAACTGGAAGGTAGGGAGTACATGATGAGATAGACGATGAACATTACAAAAAATAAAATCATAATGCTCAGCAGTATTCGTTTGGTCAAAAACTTAACCATTATTTGTCACCAAATCCTGTTTTCTGCAGTATTTCGGGAAAGAACAAAGGGGGGGATGCGCTCCCCGGAGGGAAAAGGGGTACCCGGACGGGTACCCCTTTTCGAAAGGGTCAGTTCATCTCAATGTTTTCAAGATCATGCAGCCACGTCCAGTATGTTGTAATGTCCGGGGTTACGGTGTCCATGTTGATACGTTCCGTCGAGAACAAAATGACATTTTGTCGCTGATAGGTCGGTACTTCGACCGCCCAGTCAAGAACGATATCCAGACATTGCTTGTAGGTAGGCTTGCGGAAACTCTTGTCCGTAGTCGAACGAGCCGCTTGAATCAATTCGTCAAGCTCCTCGTCGTTGATTCCGTAATAGTTGGAGTCCGTTCCGCCGTGACCGACAGCATTTTCCGAAGAATAAACCTGGTACATGTCAGGATCCGGAGTTGCGCCCCAGGCCGCTGCCCACATTGCGCAGGTTTTGGCGTCCAAAGCCTCCCAGAGGGCGGAGCTGTTGGACAAGTCGTTGATTTGGAGATCAATCCCGACCGTCGCCAAAGCGGACGACGCTGCGGTGATGATGCCGAAGGACGGATGGTCACCCGTACCGTCCGCGGGGATCATGAACTCATAAGAAAGCGAAGCGCCGGAAGGAGCGGCAGTGAATTTCTTTGTTGTTTCGTTCCACTTGTAGCCCGCGGCCTTCAGAAAACCGACGGCAGCATCCAACGCGGCCGCGAACTTGTCGTCGTCCGTCATATTGTCGGTGTAGATCGGATTACCTTCAACATCGGTTGAGAATGCGATGGCATAACCGTCGTCCGCCGGCTTGGGAGCCGCCCATGACGTGTTGGATATCGGGTACTGGATAACAGACGCACGTTCACCGTAATAGGACCCGATGACCGAATCGCGATAGACGGCAAATAAGGTTGCAAAAGCCTTGCGCAGATTCTTGGACGCGTCGGAACCGGGGTCTCCGTTAACGCTCATCACGTCGGCCTGCAAGCCGATATAGCCATATCCGAGGTTGTCAACAGAGTTTGTAGTGATTACGGTTCCGGTCATTTCGCCGCCGTTATAATCCTTGATCGCATTGACGACATCGTTGCTGATCGAAGGATCGGAAACATCCAACGTACCGGTTGCGATTCCGGTCAACTTGTCTGCGTCGGTAACTTCTTTGAAGAGAATATAGTCGACTTTCGGGGCTCCCTTGTAGTACAGCTCGTTTGATTCAAAGGTGACGACACCATTTTCATAAGAAACAAACTTATATGCGCCTGCACCAAGAGGGGTAGACGTTTTGGCCTTGACGATCCCGAGATCGCCCTTTGTGAAGCCAAACTGATTCTGGTTGTAATTATAGAGGCCTTTATCCCCGTAATAGTGTAAAGGCGCAACGGCTAAGGTGAACTGCAAGATTGCGGTAGCGTCCAGGGAATCCATTGTGACACGGACCGCGTAATCTCCGGTTTTTTCAATGCCGCTGATGTATTTGAGTGAATTACCGGTCTGGACGGACTTGGCGAGCTCCGGATACTCAGCGATCAATGTGTCACCGATAAATGTAGAAATACTGGTATTGGCCGTCTCGTAGTTGATTCCGTCATCGCTGAGATCATAACCGTAAGTATCAAGGATCATGGTCCAGTATTCATCGACGGTGGGGTATTTGCCCGCTGCGAGATCGTAAGAGTTTCCGGCAGCGTCGTAGAACAGCCCGTCCTCTCCGAGACCATCGGCGTAGCCCCAAAGGAACTCGCCGAGAGCAACCTGTAAGCCGGGCTCTGCCGTAACTTCATCCGCAGAAAAACCGGTGGCAACTTCTGCGTAGTCTGCTGCGTAATTCGCCACACAGTAATCGATTATTTCTTGAGTAAAGGCAATACCCGCAGTTTTGAATGCCTTCTCAAAATTGGCGGCATCTTCCGAGGTATAATAATCACTGGCGGAGGTGTCATTACCCGCGGCCATATCATCAAAAATCAATTGCCATAAAGCCGTCATACCGGCGCGATATGCTTCCATACCTTTGATCGGTAATGCGTAGAAGGTAGAACTCCCGTCATATGCGGGATCAGATAGCACATACATACTGAAGATCACATCATCGGCGGTCAGGGGCTCACCGTCGGAGAATACGATATCTTCGCGAAGTTTAAAATCATAGACAACGGAACCGTCGGCGTTCTCGGTAATCACGCAGTTTGCGATCCCGTTATATGTGTGATCCACTCCGTTATATGCGATGGTTTCACCCTCGATTCCGTTCAGAAGAACGTTCCCTTCGCGGTCAAGTTCCAAAAGGGATAAGCCCGTCATTCCGGCAACATCCATGTCATAAGCGGATGAACCAAAAAACGGACTGAATTTCGAGGAGAAATTCGAGTAGCCGACAACAAGTGTTTGCTTTTCGGGTTCCTCCGTCGGTGCGGCTGTTGGCGCGGTCGTCACGTTCGCCGCAGCCGTCGTGGTCGCGTCCGATTAAAAATTATTGAACACACAGGAGACCAGCGATCATGCGTGATAAATTGACGGCCGAGCAAAGGAGCAGACGCGGTAAGCGCGCGGCGCTGATCGGTATTGCCGCGAATGCTTTGTTGTTTGCAGCTAAACTGCTTGTCGGAGTCGCATCGAAAAGTGCGGCCGTTCTGGCGGACTCTGTGAACAATCTATCGGATTCAGTCACCGGCGTGGTCAATTTTTTCGGCTTTTATATGTCCGGAAAGCCGGCGGATCGCGATCATCCTTTTGGACACGGACGGATCGAATACATAAGTTCGCTGATTATCTCCGGCGCAATCATTCTTGCAGGATATGAATTTCTGGTCCGTTCCGTTCAATCGATATCCGATCCCGAGGATTTGAACTTTGAGCTCTATATGGCCGTTGTTCTGGCGTTATCGATATTATTCAAGATCGGTATCTTTCTCTATTTTCGCGCGACATCCAAGCGAATCAATTCCGATTCTTTTCGCGGAGCTTCAGTCGACAGCCTTTCGGATGCCGGGATTACAACGGTCACATTGATCGGACTGATCGTTTCCGCAACAACCGGGTGGGCTATTGACGGGTACATCGGTGTCCTCGTATCGATCGCGGTAATAATTTCAGGTTTCTCTTCGGCAAAATCATCGGTCTCGTATATTATCGGCAAAGAAGCGGACCCGGCGCTTGTTGCTGATGTGAAGGCAATCATCGCACAAAGGCCTGAAACCATCGGTGTTCATGATGTCATTGTTCATGATTACGGTCCGGGGCGGCAAATCGCATCCGCTCACATTGAAATTTCATCCGATATGTCACTGGAAGACGCACACCACATCGCGGATCTCATTGAAGCAAAGATTCAAAACGACTTAAATATTTCAATGACAATCCATGTCGATCCCATAACGCAAGATACGCCGGACATGCTTCGGAGCAAGTATTCGCCTGTCGATGCGATTCGGAAACTCTCGGGTGAGGAGTACCCCGGGAACTTCGAATTAACGATCAAAGAAAGAAAATGCCGGATCGAATTCGATTTGGATCCCCAAATGGATCAAAAGACCGCGGAACTTGAAATTCAACGATATATTCGTGATAAAATGAAAGGTGACGCCTTGATTCAACCGGAGCATAAAGACTCTTTCTCCGAAGAAAAGACCGACGTTTAGGCGTCAACATCGCGATGCGAACAGACTGATGATCAGTAAACGAGGCCACACCGGATTGAAGCATATATACGATAAAGTAAAGAATAAGTCAAAAAAACTATTTCAGATAATCTTAAGTACGGACCGTTATCTCGAAAAGAAGAGGGTCTACGCTTTTTTGTGTCTTACTCTTGTAATTGTTATATCCGTACTTCTTTCAAAAAGTTTCTATAAAGCCCAAACGTACTCAAACTATTCCAGAAGCCCATCCTCAAGTATCCGTTTGGAGCAGGATCAAGTGATTCGTTTTACGTTTGAAGCCGCGAAAAGCCGCTTGTCGTCGATGACCCTGGACAAAGATGCGTCGAAGTCCCGTCTCGGTGAAACGGATACGATCCAAATCACCCTCT
>JAEAME010002066.1_pt1 | contig 12391 bp, 10 predicted proteins | sample 8958731 | NCBI WGS metagenome assembly JAEAME01 (sample SAMN16933194, study PRJNA681113) | bioreactor sludge metagenome | isolation source: anerobic bioreactor sludge (Control) | place: India:Bengaluru | collected 2018-10-24 | reverse complement strand
AAGCAGAAACGCCTGGTGCCCCATTTGAGAACGATGATCGGTACAGACAGGCTGGACTATTCCACGATTGGCAGAATACTAGCTCACATATTCGTGAATGGAATAGAAATCTAACCTCTCTAAGAGAGGGGATGATACCTGTTGAGGTTAGATATTATGATTGTTCGGATTACTGCTTGGCTGTTATTTTCTCAGACTTATGCTATACTGCTCAATATTTATATGCAGATGCTGAGGCTCAAGTTCAAACTCCCGATATCCCTATATTGAAGTATACAGCAAGTAGTTCAATATATAAGCGGCTTCTCTGGAATTTTAACTGGATTTGGGATAACCACAGTGTCACATACGAAGAGGTTCTTCAATCTCTACAGGAAAAACCAATCGTCAAATTAAGATCAGACGGAGCACTTCATTAAATTAAAAATATAAGGGGTAATTTATATTTTTATTTAAAATCCATATGCTAAAAAAGTGGTGCACTATTTGTTATTGTTTTTATAAATAATTCTTTTTAATTCGTATTTTAGTTCTTAAGGAGGATTTGATATGATGCTTAATGATGTAAAACGAATCAAATCGATCGACAAAAACAACATGATGAAAAGCATAATTAGCTTGCCGCAACAAATCAGATATGCGATGAACGAGATGGCTAATGTTAGCATCCCTAAGGAGTATTCCGAATGCCAAAATATCGTTGCTATTGGTATGGGCGGCTCTGGGATTCCTGGAGACTTTCTTCGTACTATATATTTTTCCGATTGTTCTGTTCCAATTTTGGTCCACAAAGATTATGGTTTACCCACTTTCGTAAGTGAAAATACGCTTGTATTAGCGGTCAGTTACACAGGTACAACAGAAGAGACTATCGATGCATTCTTTGAGGCTAGAAAAAGGAATACTAAGATTTTTGGTATTTCTAGTGGTGATAAGCTGTTGAAGTTACTCATAGAGAGCGAATTACCACACTTTGTACCACCGAAGGGGCGAACAACAAGGGAAAGCTTTGGTTACTTGCTATTTTCTATGGTAAAAGTGCTGGAAATATTAGGTTATATTCCTGATCAGCAATTAAATATCACGTCAACTGTATCGCTACTAGAAAAGTTATCGATGAACTATGCTCCTGAAATACCAGTTAATGACAATGAAGCAAAGAGAATAGCGACCAAGTTGTATGAAAAGCTACCAATAATTTACGGCTCAAGTGAATTAACAGATGTTGTTGGACTTAGGTGGAAACATCAAATCAACGAGAACAGCAAAGTATTTGCACAACTGGAAACGTTTCCTGATGTAACTCACAATCAACTCGCAGCCATAGCAAATCCTCAGGGCATGGAAAAGGAACAACTATGTGCTGTTTTATTAAGAAACAAAAATGAGTTGCCACTATTAAACAAGCGAATTGATGAAGCAAAGAGGGTGCTAGTAAAAAATGACATTGACGTCATCGAGCATTGGGCACAAGATGCAAATTTGATGGCAAGTCTTCTCTCCCAAAGTTATTTAGGGGATTTCGTTAGCATGTACCTGGCTGTGCTTAATGGGGTTGATCCTACGCCAACAAAAGCAATGTCCGACTTGAAAAAGGGACTTGGTTTAACAGATCTATCTCCACAATGAGAATGGAGGAAGGCTTGTCTTGCTATTTTGATCAATTTGCGCAGAATTATGCTGCCACTCAAAGATTATCCCCTTCGTGCGCTATGGCAATTGTTAAGGAAATTCTTAAAGAAACCTCACTTGACAATTTATCTATTTATATGGATATTGGATGTGGCGATGCTTTTTTGAGTTCATTGCTGCTGGGCAACTCGGAATCTAAACAGTGCATTCTAATAGATATTTCTAACGCTATGTTGGAACGGGCCAGGCAGCGGCTATCGTGTCTTCGAAACAGGGATAATCTCCTTTTCGTTCGAGCCGATGCAGGTGCTATTCCATTGCGGTCTGACTCTACAAAGTGTGTTTTAATGGCATTCCTATTACATTTAATACAAAATCCTGATTTAGTATTGCATGAAGTGATTCAAATTCTTTCGCCAGGCGGTCGCTTTTTCCTGGTAACATACGATCCTGATGATTTAGCAAGCCATATATATGATATATATTTTCCGGGATATAGAGAGATTGATTTGCAGCGCTTTAAAACAATATCACAGCTATTGAAGCTTCTTGAGGGTTGTGGATATACAAACATTGCTATTTCCAAATATCCCTATGAAATTCGATTTAAGAATGTTGATGATGTTATACATTTGGTCAAAAAGAAGCCACATAGCACTTTTGAATTCTATACAAATAAAGTCTTTGCTGATAGTTTAAAAAAATTTGAGTTCAATTTGCGGCTACAATTTGGTCAAGGGGAGGTAATTTATGGATCGAAGGTTACACTCCTTTCCATGATGAAAGCCCCTTCATAATTTTGCATTGTAAAGTTTCAATTTAAATCGGAAATTATGTCTGATTATCAAAAAGATCTGTTTCCAAAATCACGTGCTTTTTTTGAATATAAGGATGAGCCAGTGATGGCAATTGATATGTAGCATGATAAGCACGGACTAAAAAAATATAGAGACTTGAGATGAATGACTGTAAATTTTGTCAGAAGTTCGATTGTGATATAAATCCAGATTGTATAAATGCACGTCAATGGTATGATGCTATTTTGATGGAAACTGATAGTTTTGTCGTTGTACCAGCCCTTGGTCAATTAGTTGAGGGCTATTTGCAAATTGTGGCGAAGTCCCATATTACATCCATGGGAAATCTTTCAGCAGATTTATTTGAGGAGTTGCTTTTTCTGATGAAAAGCACTTCTAAAGCGCTAGATCGACTGTACAAAAAGCCAGTTGTATTTGAACATGGAGCTGTGAACAGCTACCAACGTGCTGGTTGCTGTATCGATCATGCCCATTGGCATCTCGTGCCTATAGAGCATGATATGTCTGGTATATTGACTCAACAATTTAAAGGCGGTCCAATTGGAGATCCTCGAGAAATTAGGTACCTTGCAAAATCTAGAGTTCCATATCTCTTTTATATTGATACTGCAGGCCAAATGTACTTATTTGAAGCACCCATTGTTCCAAGTCAGTATTTTCGTCAATGGCTTGCAATGAAGGTTGGTATGTCTGACAAATGGAATTGGGCTGTGTCACCTTTTGATGATAACATTCGTTCCACAATTAAAAAGTTCCAAATAGTCAACGAGACAATGAGATAATTGGCGAAGCTTAATTTATTGTGAAAGGCAGAAAATGAAAGCCATTTACTTTGCTCGTGCTATGGAAGGGCTGTCAAGATCTGACATTTTATTGCACTACGCAGAAGTTGATAAGGTGCTTAGCCAAATTGGATTGCGACTGATCAATCCTTTTCAAGAAAAAAACTTCTTAGTAGGGCAAGGATGTGAAGCAGAAATTGATAAAGAAGCCTACAGAATTGTCAGAGACGACCTTGAAAGACTGAGGCAAGCGGATATCCTATTAGTCGATCTTTCTATTCCTAAGCATAGCTACATTGGTTGCGTATGTGAGATTGTGTACGCTTATCTCTTGGAGAAGCCAGTTGTAGTTTATGTTGGAGATTCTGACAACGGGTCTAGATTATGGTTGCATTACCATGCAACTTACATTTGTGCCACTTTAGAGGAGGCCATTGATTATATTAAAAAGATATCATAGAAGAAATGCGCCTGCAATTTTTTATTCTAAGCATAACCATTGCTTCGCAGGATTAGTCTGAGCAATGGATTAACGAATAAAATAGATCGTGATAATAATAACGAACTCAAAATATATACTCAACAAATGTACAGTAGTTCGAAATCAAAATTTTCAAAAATTAATAAATTTTGTCTGAATGAATGCTAAAATTCCAAATGACAGAAAACAAACGTGCCAGAGGGTGTATCTGTCTTTGGTAGATTCCAAATGAAATTCCGTTAATGAAATTTAAGGACCAAAACTTCGATGAATGATTTCTTAACATTGGCTTGAGATATAACTTTTGATTTCTTAAAAATTAATGCCAAAATTTGAGAGCTTAAAAAAGCAAGCTGCCTTAAAAGCGGTCGAATTCATTGAATCAGGCATGATCCTGGGATTGGGATCGGGCAGCACGACCTGGTTTGTTCTCGAAACCCTCGGCAGGCGAATCCAGGAGAGTCGATTAAAATCAATAATTGGAATTCCAAGTTCAAAACAAACAGAAAGAGATGCCCATAAATTTGGGATTCCAATCGGGTCATTGGCAGAACATCCGGAAATTGATCTGACCATTGACGGTGCTGATGAAGTTGATCCTGATCTGAATTTGATAAAAGGCGGGGGCGGAGCTTTGTTGCGGGAGAAAATTCTGGCACAAAATAGTCGTCGCTTTATTATCGTGATTGACGAAAGCAAACTTTCTGCCAGCTTGGGCGTTAAAAGAGTGGTTCCCGTAGAAGTAGTTTCCTTCGGATCTTACCCGGTTTTGAAATATTTGAAAACACTTTCTGCAGATGCGAGACTTCGCTTAAACGAAAAGAACGAACCTTTTGAGACCGATCAAGGTAACTTGATTATCGATTGTAAATTTCTACCGATTACTCAGCCAGAGCAACTGGCGAAAAAATTGAAAGAGAAAGCTGGTATCGTCGAGCACGGCTTGTTCCTCGGCCTGGCAACTGATGTGATTGTTGCTGGAGAGAAAGGCATTCAGCACTTAGTTGCTGAACGCAAAAAGCAGGGAGCATAGTGCCAAACGTTAGGCCTGATAAATAATATGTGTTGAGGCTTAGAATTTCATCGTTGGCAATGTTGGATTGATTTATAATGACTAAGCCAGAGCTTGATACGCCATGCTAATCATACAAAAAATATTAATCATTTAAAGCAACAAAAGGAGTTAGAAAATTACCATGGAAAAATTTGAAAATTGTATCATTGTCATCTTTGGTGCTTCAGGCGATCTGACGAAACGAAAATTAATACCTTCGTTGTTCGAGCTTTTTCATAAAAACCTGATGCCCTATCGATTTGCCATCCTCGGCATTGGAAGATCGGATTACAATGATGAATCATTCCGAGAGAAGGTGAACATCAATGTCAAGCTGTTTTCTAAAAACAAGCCAGTGAATCAAAAGTCGCTGCGTGATTTTTTGAAGTGTATTTATTACGAGGAGATAGATCCCAATAATGCTGAAGCTTATGAGCAACTGAAGAAACGGATTACGGACCTGAATGAATTTGTCGAGGCAAAAGGGAATTATCTTTTTTATCTGGCAACTCCATCAAGTATTTTTCCGGTCATCATTAGCAATCTTGGTGAGCAGGGCTTGAACAAACAGGGAGACGGTGAGGGATGGAAACGAATTGTGGTTGAGAAGCCAATATGCAGCGACCTGGAGTCTGCCCGAGCGTTCAATGCACACATTCACCAGTTTTTCGAGGAAGAGCAGATTTATCGTATTGATCACTTTTTAGGGAAAGAGGCGCTGCAAAATATAATTGCCTTCCGGCTGGCGAATGCGATGTTTGAGCCGCTGTGGAATCGCAATTATATTCAGCGAGTGGAATTTACCGCGGCTGAAACTATTGGCGTCGAAGATCGCGCGGAATATTATGATGCAAATGGAGCGTTACGAGATATGGTTCAAACGCATCTGCTGCCGCTGATGTCAGTCTTTGCGATGGATGTCCCTTCAAAATTTGAAGCCAATGTCATTCGCAATGAGAAGATCAAAGTTTTTCATTCCCTTGTTCCGATCTTATCAGAAAATGTACCCAAGCAGGTCATCCGAGGGCAATATCTGGAATCAGCCATTCGAGGCGACAAAATTGTTGCCTATCGCAAGGAAAAAAAAGTGGAAAAAGATTCCAAGACAGAAACCTACGTCGCAATGAAATTTTTTATTGATAACTGGCGCTGGGGCGGCGTCCCGTTTTATATCAGGACAGGCAAACGACTACCGACCAAGATCACCGAGGTCGCCCTTTATTTTAAAAAGTCGCCACATTCGCTATTTACCCGGGACTTCCCAACGCGCTACAACGATAACCAGTTGGTATTTCGTATTCAGCCTGATGAGGGCATTTGGTTTAAGTTTGGCATGAAAATGCCGAGCGCCGGTTTTAATATTAAATCGGTAAATGTGGACTTTCATTACAAAGATCTGGGTGAAATTGAATTTCCTGATCCCTACGAACAATTAGTTCTGAATTGCATTCAAGGGGATGCCATGTTGTTCACTCGCGCCGATGCCATGGAAGCATGCTGGTCTTTTATCACTCCGATTTTGAAAGCCTGGAAGGAAAATCCTGATATTAAGTTGCACGGCTATGTCGCGGGAAGCTGGGGGCCGAAAGAAGCCGCCGCTCTGCTGGAGCCGGGTGAAGAGTGGCGATATTTAAGTAAAGAATTAGTCAATGGCGTGGACTCTGTTGATCTGTAATGCTTTGCCCTGACGATTTAGCTGCGCTCGAGTTCGCCTGAAATGATTCAAACTTCGTATCTGCGAAAAGCAAGCAGACGGATTTCACGAATTTGCATTAATAAATTTTGCAGCACTTAACTTACTTAAAATTGGCGGAATAGGTGCTCCGATAGATTTTCATTTGATTGATCTACTGGAGCAGATCAGTAGGTTTTAGAATCGAGACCTGGATTCCGGAAAAATTTTATTTTATTAACGATTATGTTTTAGCTTGACATTTAGCTCAAGTAAAATTAAATTATGGATGTGAAATCAGGAAAGAGGTGATGTTTCAGAAAAAACAAGATACTTAACATAAACTGGACTCTTCTATCAAATTCAAATTATACTAACAACAAGAAGGAGCTCATCATGAACTGCAGCAAGAGGCACTTTCGCTTATTGAGGGGAGTTTTCGTTGTACTTGCCATTCAATTTATTCTTATTCCGACCGCCATTTTAGCCAATCAAACTGGACTTGATGTCCTTGTTCAGCAATTGCACCTCTATAATTTGACCAAACCAATTAGGTATTCGACCGTAGGAATGGTCACATTGGGTTATGTACCTGAAGTGAGCAGCTATTATATCAATATTATTGCGATGGATAAAGGTGATAAGCCGCAATGGATCGTACGCAATCTTTACATTCCAGATAATTCGTGGATTGACAGTGAGCAATCGATCTCTGCCCGGTTTTCTCTGGATTCACTTGGATATGAAGCGGGCGAGGCTATTGAAGGAATAGGCTTATCGATCAACAGAGGTGATGCCATTTGGATTGAAATGCCATCAGAACCGACGTTTGACAAGTTTAAAGTTGATACGCTTAGGGATGATGCGCAAGGTGATTTCACTGAGCTTCCTCCGCTCACTCCTGAAGTCGATGATCATTCTATATTCCCTGAATTTAACAAATCCGATGAGATAAAGCCGATCGAATTTCGAGGCTGTCGGATGCCCAATATCGACCTGGATGACTTAACCTACCCAGATACAAAATCGTATGCTGGCGATCAATATGGATGTGGGCCAGCTTCGGCGGCCAATAGTCTGGGTTGGCTCGACCTGGCTTATAAGGAATTGACGATCCCGGGTACTGCACGGGAAATCATGGGCGTGCTAAGTGAGTTGATGCAGCGTTCAGCTAATGGCGGCGTGACAATTGATAATTTCATCCAGGGCAAGCTCGACTTTATTGAAAAAAATGAGCTGATGATCAATGTTAAATTTCAATCAAGTTTATTATCAAAGGATGTGTTCAGCTCCAACGAGATGACCTATGCTCGAAACGATAACAACGACAATTACCCTACATGGGATTGGCTGGTCAAGCAAATGGATGCCGGGGAGGATGTGGAGATAATGTACTACTGGCTTGATGGCAAAACGTGGCGTGGCCATGCGGTGGTTGTTACCGGCATTGAGGAAGGGAACGATGGTATCAAAAAAATAATAAAGTTCAAGCATGATGTTTGGCAGGGAGCGGCTGGTGGCACCAAACATGAATGCGAAAGCGTTTATATCGATAATTACGGTAGAATGATACTTCGCGTTCGAGGAGCATTTATTGGCAATGTCGTTGCCGAAAGCTATGGCGAACCATATCCGACACCGGTGGAACTCGGACTATTTACCGCTGATGTCGTTAATAATGACGTCAATTTAATTTGGAAAACTGAGTCGGAATCCAATAATTACGGTTTCGAAGTTCGACGCAATAATCAAAAGATAGCTTTTGTGGCAGGGAAAGGTAATACGGCTGAGTCACAAACCTATTCTTACGTCGATGCTGGATTGAATGGCGGCAGTTATTGCTATGAATTAATTCAAATTGATTTTGATGGGACAAGAGAAACTATTGGATCCACAAATATTGTAATAACGACCAATCAGACCGATTTCGTTTTAGCTCAAAATTATCCGAATCCATTCAACGCCATTACCAAAATCAAATATGCTATCCCGGCAAGAGGATTGGTGTCCCTTAAAATTTATAATACACTTGGCGAAGAGGTTTTTGACCTGATCGGCGAAGAACAAGAAGCGGGTGTTTATACCGTTGACTTCGATGCCAGTACTCTGACCAATGGGATTTATTTCTATCGATTAGAAGCATCTGGATTTAGCCAGATCAGAAAATTTTTATTATTGAAGTAGTTTCAAAATAACCGTCTTCCGCTAATTGGCGGGAGACGGTCACTTCTTTCAATTATTTTCCCCAATTTTTCAGCTCATTTTTAATTTGAGAATACTCGATTTTTTCCTTGATAATCTATTTTTACTTTCCTATATTGCTTCCATAAAAATTCAAAGCAATTTAATTTGAACAAATTAGTTTCTGGTTCCATCAATCAACCCCTTTGAAAGTTTAGAGTTATCGCGAAGCCCAAATTCCGAAAACCACTTCGTTGTGAAAACAGGGAAATCATTAAAAGATGAGGAGTAGGATGTTACCTTTCAAGCGCAAAGAAAAATTTGATAAATACAGCATTCGGGGAATGATCTACGCTGGGATAGCTGTATTTGGAATTGGTTATGAGCTTATATTCTCGAAGGAAATTCGGCCATTTTTGATTATCGGCTATAGCATTGTTTTTGTTGTTGGAATAATATATGTCTGGTATATTAAACCTTATAAGCAAAACCAATGATCTGAATTTTGAGCTTTGAGTCGATTAAAATAGGCTGTTCTGAAAATTTCGCTTGACAAATTGTGTTTCAGATTTTAAATTACAATATCGTAAATCTGCATATCCACAAAATGATTGCTTTCTCATGATAATTAGAAGCATCAAACTTAAAAATTATCGTCGCTTCAGGGAGTTGGAGCTCGATCTGCCCGAAAATCTTGTGGGGATTATCGGCAATAACGGCGCTGGCAAGACGACTATCGTCGAAGCGATCGGCTGGTGTCTTTATGGCAACCGCATCCGACGAACCGATAAACTGGATATTCGCTCCCAATGTTGTGCTGCTTCTGCACCATGTCTAGTCGAATTGATTTTCACTTGTGGCGATCATGAATATCGAATCATTCGTCATCTGAAGGGCAAAACCGCTAATGTAGAAGCGGCGATCTATCTCAATGCCAATCCAGAGCCAGTGGCAGTGCAGGAGCGTGGCGTGAACGATTATGTCGAGCAACTGCTGAATCTGGATTATAAATCGTTTTTCATATCGGTGTTTGCCAGACAACGGGATCTGGCAGCTCTTTCCACGCTGCAACCGGAAGAACGACGCAAAAGCATTGCCCGATTGATTAATATCGAATCCATTGATCGGGCGCGAAATGAAATACGATCGGATCGCTCTGCCAGAGAGGCAAAACTAAGTGGCATCGAATCCAGCTTGAAGAATGAACAGGAGTTGAAAGAACAGCAACAGCAACTGAAGTTGAAATTGGAAGCTGTCGCTCAATCCAGGGAAGAACTGAATAACAAGCTGAAAGATTTCCAGGATCATCTGGCAGTTTTGAAACAAGACTTTGAAAGGCTGAATCAAGTGCGAGATCAATTCCAACAGATTCGGGCTCGGATTGAAAAATGGTTAGCCCGCAAAACTGATTTTGAATCTCGACAGAGCAAGACGCAACAAAATATCGATGCGATTCAAAAAGCAGAACAGGAACTGGCTTATTTAAAACCGCAGCTTGTTGATTATCAAAAAATTCAGCGAGATAAAGAACGGCTCGATAAAGAAAGCACCAAATTTTTTCTCCTCAAGGGTAAAGAAGAAGAATTACAACGGCTGGCCCAACGAATTACCAAAGAGCAATTCAATCTGACCAAGCTTGATGAGGAACTAAAGGCACTGGCTGGCATCGATCAGAAGGTGGCAAGTCAGGATGAGATAATACTGGCGCTGGAAAATCAACGAGAATCACGGCGGAAGGAGTTATCGCAAGTCGAGGGACAAAAAGTGAAAGTGACGGAGAAAGGGCTTGAAATCAAAGAGAAGCGAACCAGAATCGAAAATCTGGGTCCCGAAAGTCCCTGTCCAGTTTGCACTCGCCCCTTGCAAGATCATTATGATCATGTTATCTCCCAGTTTGATGTGGAACTGAATACGCTGCGTCAGGATTATTTGAAGTTTAGTGAAACTGAAAAAAAAATGCTCCTGAAAATGGCAGAAGTTGATGAAAAACTAAAGCAAGAAAAGCAGCTTCGTGATGACTTATTGCAGGCACAACAACAATTCCGTGAGCGGGAGAAACAAAGAAATCAGACCAAAGAACGATTGGAAGATTTTGTCAGAAGTCAAAAAAATCTTAAAGCAGAAATCTCAGCCATTGGCAAAGTAGAATACGAGGAAGATGCTCATCAAGATATGAAGAAAAAGCTAAAGCTGCTGACGGAGCTGCGGGACCGGGCATTGAAATTTGAAGAGCAAGTGAAGCGGCTGCCCGACGAACAACAAGAGCTGGAACAGATCAATATAACTTTAAAAGACCTGGCATCTGAAATTGCACAGGAAAACGAGCGATTAACGGCATTAGATTATGAGGAACCAAAATATTTGTCGTTAAAGCAGCAGGTCGAGAAACAACAACGCCAGGTTGAACTGGTGAAAGAAGAGATTCATCAGACGGAGCAAGAAATTATCCGGATTCAAAAGGATAAAGATCATATTAAGAATGAATTGAATACGATTCAAAAACTCCGTCAGGAAATCGATCATTTAAAAGAAGAAATTATCTATCTGAAATCTTTAGATCATCATTTCGGAATTTTTCGGCAAGACCTGTCCGGCAGAATTCGTCCCCTGATCGCCAGTCGGGCTTCGGAATTGCTCCACCTGACCACGCAGGGACGGTATGCAATCATGGAACTGGATGAGGATTACAATATTTATTTGTATGATCAAACATCACGATTCCCGCTGGCGCGGTTTTCGGGCGGGGAACAGGATTTAGCCAATTTGTGTTTGCGAATTGCCATCAGCCAGGTTGTGGCAGAACGATCTGGCCGGTCGCAGATCAATTTTATCGTCTTGGACGAGATTTTTGGCTCTCAGGATGAGCAAAGAAAAGATTTGATCCTCTCGGCGTTACAGCATCTGTCATCTCAATTCCGGCAGATTTTTATCATCACTCATGTTGAAGGCATTAAAGATGTGCTGCCCGTTGTCATTTCTGTCGAAGAAAAGTCAATTGAAGATAGCGTAGCAAAGCTCTTGTAGAGGAGGAATGGAATACTGGCTTGTCTGGAAAAGTTAATGTGAAAAAAGAATTCTACTTAAATTTAATTGGATATTTTTAATAATCTGCAATTTGGAGTGTGTTGACTGCGTCAACACATGAATATTAGGTAATATTCAATTCAATGGATGAAGAGAATAAAGATATGGATCGAGACACTGACGATAGGCACGAAGGCGAAGAACTGCCCGAATATATCGAGGTTACCGACGTGCTTGATCTTCATGGCTTTTTTCCGGAACAGGTACCAGAAATTGTCGATGAGTTTATTAAGAATGCCCTGAACCTGAAACTCTCTCGTTTGCGTATTATTCATGGCAAAGGAAAAAGCAGATTGAAATGGGAAGTGCATCAGGTTTTGAAAAGTAATTCTCATGTGGCGTGGTTCGGCGATGCCCCCCCTGAGATCGGCGGCTGGGGCGCTACAATTATCGAATTGAAAAGTTGAACTCATTGATTTAACTTGAATCAATTGCGTTAATCTTTCTCATTGCTATCCTGCCTGACACTTATCGATTTGGCTTGCCCAAAGTTATCTAATACTTTTATCAATATTATTTTCAAATCACTATCTGATTAATATAATTTTATTACTTACCCACAACTTCGGAACAAAGTTTGCTAAGATACCAGCTATCAATTTGTAGAAGTCAATACAACCTTTCCTGAAGCTTATAAATTTTGGAAAGATAGGGACTGCAACCAGGGACTGATAATTGAAGAGGTGG
>JAEAME010002062.1_pt1 | contig 12412 bp, 11 predicted proteins | sample 8958731 | NCBI WGS metagenome assembly JAEAME01 (sample SAMN16933194, study PRJNA681113) | bioreactor sludge metagenome | isolation source: anerobic bioreactor sludge (Control) | place: India:Bengaluru | collected 2018-10-24 | reverse complement strand
GTCGTTTTTTCCAGTGGTTTCCAATTCTTGGTAAAACGCAGATAGAGCCCCACCAGCCCAAAACGGATCTTGTTGATGCCCCAACCCAAGCCGGGGTACATGATAGCCGCAGGGATGGAATCAAAGGGGTAAAACTTGCCGTTGTAGTACATCACGCTGATGGGTTTGGGGAACATGACCTGGTCAGACCAGCCCAGCTCTTCAATCAGACCCAGAAGGTGCGAATCGCTCTGGAACCAATGATGATAAAATCGCTCCACCGACCAATCCCATTCAGGTTCTTTGAAACCGGAAGCCAAACCGCCAGGAAGGTTGCCAGCCTCAAAAATGGTGACATCATGCCCGGCATTTCTCAAATCTAAAGCTCCGCTTAAGCCGGCAAATCCAGCACCAATTACGGCGATTTTTCGTTTACTCTCGGTCATTCTTTCCTCTTTTCCACGTGCTCGTTCGCTTGATCAGTTTCTTCGCCCTTGTATTCTTCCTGGATGCTTTGCAGATCCGTGGTCAGACCAAAGCCTTCCTTGACAAAGAAGAATGCGCCAAGCAGAGTGACTGGTAGCCAAAGGGCAACCCGTAAAAGCAAGGCATAACTGAGGGCGTTTTCAGGGCTGACCCCAAACAACTCCATCATCGATTTCGTCGCGGCATCAAAAGTGCCTAATCCACCGGGGGCTGCCGGCACTAAAAGCACCAGGTTTACGATTCCGACCACCATTAACAGGCTTTGAAAGCTTAACTGAAGCCCCATTGCCTTCATGACACCCCAATAAAGCCCCGCTTCTACGACCCAGATCATCACTGATTGCAACATAACAAGCAGCGACTGCAAAGGCGATCGTAAAACCCGCAATCCGACGGTAAATTTTTCGATGATGCCACCAACAGGTTCCCGAAGTTTAGCCGGGACAAGGTGGTTGATCACCCAGGTTGTAAAACGATGCATCTTCTCTGGCAGCAAAACCATGCTAACGAAAACTAACAAAATTAAGCCGAAAATGAGACCAACCCAAGAAGCACTCGTTTCGATGATGCCAACCCATTGGCTGTTGGGTGCAAAGTTAGTCAGCTGCCTTAAATTTAGCAAAACCAATGCCAGGATGGCGATGCCATCGAAAAGGTGCTCAACGATAATGGTTGCCAGGGATGCCGAGATGGGCACTTCTTCTTTCTTTCGCAGCAAGACCGTACGCAGAAGATCGCCAGCCCGGGCTGGGTAGATATTATTTGCCATATAGCCAGCCGAAAGCACAGGAAATAGCCTGAGCAAAGAGATCCGCTTCATCGGCAGCAGTAAAACTTTCCAGCGCCAGGTGCGAATGAAAAGTGCCAGAAAGTAAGCAACAATTCCCAGGGCGACGTAGGCAAGATTTGCTGTTCTGAGCTGCTGCCATACCAGTGTAAAATCGACTTTTCGGAATGCCAGCCATAAAAAAATGGCACTAATGATAAGTCCCAACCAAACATGCCATCGCTTGATCTTCATGCCCTCGATTGTACCTTATTTGGAAAGGCCAACAGCTCGTTATTTCCGAACCAGTCTACAGGTCGGACTGATTCTTGTCATCACTTTCTTTTGGAAAATGCGCTTTCATCCTGCGCTGCAGCTCCCTCCGGGAAAGGAAGACCTTATGCCCGCAGGTCAGACAAATTAATCCAATATCGGCACCAAGACGCACCACTTCCCACTCATACCCTCCGCAGGGATGAGCTTTGCGTAGCCTGACTTTATCGCCAACCTGAATCTCTGTAAGCATACGCGCATTATAACATCGCCATGTTATAATTTTCGCCTGCTTGCGGTTCCCCGACTGCACATTGGATACCTTATGATGAACCTAAATCCAGCCACCCTGATAGCGCGTGTGATCACTTTAATCATCGCTCTTACTGTACATGAATTTTCGCATGCGTTCGTAGCCACTCAGTTTGGTGATAGTACCCCCGAACGTGCCGGTCGCCTGACCCTCAATCCATTGAGACACCTTGATCCGATGGGCTCGTTGATGCTGGTATTGGTCGGTTTCGGTTGGGCAAAACCGGTGCCCATCAACCCCTACATCATCCGCCAGAACAACAAAGCCGGTGTTGCGTTGGTTTCAATCGCCGGACCACTCTCCAACCTGTTGATGGCAGTGCTCGCTTCGCTACTCTTACGATTTGGACTATTCTCAGCAACTTACCAGGTCAATGGCATTTTCCCAACAATGGGTTACTTCCTGGTGGAGTTCATTTACACGAATGTCGCCCTCTTTCTGTTCAACATGCTCCCTCTGGCACCGTTGGATGGGGAGAAGGTGCTTGAATTTCTGCTTCCAAAAAACTGGCAGGGTGCCTTGCAAGCCATTCGCCAATATGGACCGTTTTTGCTGCTGGCGTTGGTCTTTATTGGACCGCGGCTTGGTTTTGATCTGTTTGGCGTCATCATCCGACGCCCCCTGATGGCGATCGTGAATTTCCTGATCAGCGGCTGACGAGTTCTCGTGACTTACTATTGCTACATGCTTTTGTGTGCCAATGGCGGCTACTACACTGGTTGGACCACAGACCCCCTGCGCAGACTCAAACAACACAACGCTGGGCGCGGCGCACGCTATACCCGTATGAACGCTCCCTCTGAATTGGTGTACGTCGAAGAAGTTGCTGATCATAGCACTGCGCTCAAGCGTGAAGCAGAGATCAAGCTTCTCAAACATCCCAAAAAAGCCGCCCTGGTCACCGATCTCACCCGCAACATTTTATCTACTTTGCAGGTTATGATCGAAGAGGAGTCTTCATCTTAACTGAAAACGGTCTTGCGAGAACCTATTCTGGATCTTGGTCACTGCGAAACTCTTTGCCATCAAGACTCAAGGGTACTGCTCCCCCTGGTTCGGCAAAGAGTCGTGGCAGTCTGCCTTTGAACCTCAAGTCAAATCAACACTCCTGAGTTACGACTCAAATTGCGTTTACATAATGTCTTCTGTCGATAACAAAGTCATTTACACTGGTGTCACCAGTAACTTACTTCGAAGAGTCGCAGAACATCGAGAAGGCAAGCCAGGTACTTTTACTGGAAAGTACAAGGTCTACAAATTGGTCTACTTTGAATGCGGCGGGGATATCATGGCTGCCCTCAATCGTGAAAAACAGATCAAAGCTAACTCCCGAGCCTACAAAGAGGATCTTATCCGGTCTATCAATCCAGAGTGGAAAGACCTCGCCGAAGATTGGTTCTAATGGAATTCCTTTTCGATATTTCAGGGTGCAAAGGCAGACTGCCACGACCCCTGCAAGTTGATAAAGGTTCTCCTGCTTCCAACATCGGGGTCTCGCAGTAACTGTAGGTGGAGGTTGATTGCGAGGAAAGAATAGTAAGATTTGCAATATTCATCACACGCCAATTAGCCCTCTTAGCCAGTACCCATAAGGTATACTTTAATTACACAATCCTCAACTCATTCCTGGAGGGACGATGACAAGTTTACTTTTCTCATTATTAGGAGCATTCCTCCCGTTACATACCGCGCAAGAGCCGCAGACTACAACGAACTGGCTCACTACCGTGATCGGCATCCTGCTTATCCTCGGACTTCTTGGCTTGTTGGTTTGGCTTTACACCAGCGGTAAACTCCAACAATGGTTTCAGGCTGGTACGCAAAGCGGAAAATGGAAATTCCAGGACATACAGCTTGGCAATGAAGCGAAAAAGATTGAGAAGGTCAAGATCGCCCAGATAGAAGAACTTGGGCAAAAAGCCTGGCAGTCCCGGGTCAGCGATCCCGCCTACACACAAGCCTGGGCTGACATTGAAGCTGTTGAAACTCAAGTCGATCGCATCAAGGAACATTCACGTTCGCTGCAAGAAAATCTTAACCGGGTCAGTACAGAGCGTGAGAACCTCACTCTCGATTTTGACAATCAGCTTTCCCAGTTGGATCTTCAGCGTAAAGATGTCGAAACGAAGTTAAAACAGGCTCAATCGGCACTACATCAGCTTGAATCAGATATCGATTCACTTGCCAATCAAAAAGGCGGTTTACAAAAGGAAATCAAAGCCACCCGCACCGATTTGATCAACACCGAAGGTTCGGACGAACCTGACCGCCAGGATATCATGAACAACCTGAATTCTCGGCTGGATGGTTTGGTCTCGCAATTGTTGGCAGTGAGCAATGAGGAGCCCGAACTTGCCGGACGCATCCCAAGCTATCAGTCCGAAGTACTTGCGCTGAATGCTCGCGTAACCGAACTCTCTGACCAGGCTCGTCGGCTTGAAGGTCAGAAGGAACAGGAACTGGAACCGCTTAACCTTCAGATCGAAGCTCTCGAAAAGCAACTGCGGACGAAAAGCGAAGAAATCAAAGATCTGGGGCAGAAAATGGATCCAATGATCAAATCGCTGGGCTATCAGGTCGATACTGCCCGACCGGTCTCAGAGGTTTTGCAAGAACATTACAGCAGGCTGGATGCCACCTACCAAAAACTGGCTAATACCACCCAGGAGCGTACTGAGATCGATGAAAAATTGCAAGGCTTGGACAAAACCGCTTCCCGTTATTTCTACTTGCTGGTCCTAATTGGACTGATCGTGCTGGTTGTGGCGATTCTTCTGATCACTGGTGTCATCTAGGCAGAGCCATCACCATGCAATCGATCCAGGAAATTCTTTCTCAATTGACCATTAAAGAAAAATGTGACCTCGGTTCCGGCGCAGACACCTGGCACACCAAAGCAGTAGATCATCTGAACGTTCCATCCATCCTGATGCATGATGGACCTCATGGCTTGCGTAAACAGCCAGATCCCTCAGATGAGCTTGGAATGAACGAAAGCGTGCCTGCCACCTGCTTCCCAACTGCCGCTATCAGCGCCTGCTCGTTTGACCGCGATCTGCTCCATCAGCTCGGTGCTGCTATTGGCAAAGAAGCCCTTGAGCAAAATATCGATCTTGTGCTGGGACCCGGCGTGAACATCAAACGATCGCCCCTTTGCGGTAGAAACTTTGAATATTTTTCGGAAGATCCCCTTCTCAGCGGAGAACTGGCTGCAGCCTTTGTTCAAGGGTTGCAAAGCCAAGGCGTCGGTGCCAGTCTAAAACACTTTGCAGTCAACAACCAGGAATATTGGCGCATGATCAGTAATTCCCAGGTCGAGGAACGAACGCTGCGTGAAGTCTACTTGAAAGCGTTTGAAATTGTGGTTCGTAAAGCACAACCATGGACGATCATGCCTTCTTACAATCGCGTCAATGGTCACTACGCCTGCCAGAACGAGGTACTTCTCACAAAAATCGCAAGGGAAGAATGGGGCTTCGAGGGACTGTTCGTCAGTGACTGGGGCGCTGTGGAAAACCGCGTGGAAGCAGTTCGAGCAGGAATGGACCTGCAGATGCCATCCAACGGCGGCTATCACGATCGACAGTTGCTCAAAGCACTGGAAGCTGGAGACATTGAGGAAAGTTTTGTAGACCGGGCTGTTCTGAGAGTGCTCGACCTGGTCGAAAAGTGCCATAGACCCAAGACCATCCCTACCCAGGATGTCTACCTTGAAAACCACCAATTGGCTCGAAGAGTTTTGACCGAGTCAGCAGTATTACTCAAAAACCAGCCCTGCCTCTTGCCTCTGAGTCCAACAGCAGAGGTGCTGATGGTTGGTGAGTTGGCTGAGAAACCTCATTATCAGGGTTCGGGCAGCAGCCGGGTCAACCCCACTCAACTGGTTAATCTTGTCCAGGCGGTGGAGGGCAGGGGGTTGGGTTGGGAGTATTTACCCGGTTACAGTATCGAAGATTTGGATCAAAATGCCGGTTTGTTGGCTCAAGCCTGTCAGGCAGCCAAAGGGAAACAGGCTGTGATAATTTTGGCTGGTTTGACCGAGGAGGACGAAGCCGAAGGTTATGACCGCCAGCACCTGGAATTGCCGCCTGCCCAAAACGAATTGATCACGGCGCTTTCAGAGGTGAACCCCAACCTGGTGGTAGTTTTGCAGGGCGGCGGGGTGATGACACTTCCATGGATAGAGCAAGTCAGTTCCGTGCTCTTTGTGGGCTTGGCAGGTCAGGCTTTTAGTGAAGGATGCCTGGACTTGCTGCTGGGCATTGCCAATCCCAGCGGAAAGCTGGCAGAAACCTGGCCCTATTCACTGGCTGATGTTCCATCCAGTGCCAGTTACGGGCAGCGCTATAACACACCTTATCTTGAAAGTATTTTTGTTGGATATCGCTATTATGAAACTGCCGGAAAAGCTGTTCAGTTCCCATTTGGCTATGGGCTCTCTTACACCAAATTTGCTCTTTCAGATCTTCAGGCTTCCAGAACCAATCTTCAATCGGGTGAGGGTGTGCAGCTCAAGGTGAAGGTGACCAATGCTGGTGATCGAGCCGGTAAGGAGGTTGTGCAGGTATATTTGAGCGCTCCTCAAGGCAAGGTTTTTAGAGCCTCAAAAGAATTGAAGGCTTTCACAAAAGTTGAACTGCAGCCTGGGCAGACCCAAGAGCTGGAAATCGGTTTAAGTTATCAGGATTTTGCCTTCTGGAACGCGCAGACGCATACCTGGCAGGTTGAAGCTGGCTGTTATGAGGTGTTGGTCGGCAGCAGTTCTGTTGACCTCCCTCTGAGCGTCTGGATACAACTGGAAGCCCCAGCCACCGATCAATTACCCAACTTTCGTGACGAATGCCCTCAATACTATCAACTACCTCAAAATCCGATCGATTTCAGCCTGGAACAATTCGAAAGATTGCCGGGCTCTGTCAAGGTTAAAGATCCAGACCGAACAATCGGTAATTTTGACCTCAACTCAAACCTTTGGGAAGCACGGGACACCTGGCAAGGTCGCTTGCTCACGAAATTTGCTCATAGAGCTGCTGACCGTATGATTGTCAAAAAAACAAATGACACTGGCAATGCGCGCCGAATTATTGAGGCATCTTCTCTTGAGTCACCTTTGAGATCGTTTAACATGGGAGGTGTGCCTATGGATGTTTCCATCGGTATGTGCCACATCTTAAACGCGAGTTACTTGAAAGGTATCAGGTATTTATTGAAAGGGATGCTGAAAGCGAAGTAGATCAGGCTCAAATGTCGAGCGGTCAACCAAAGGTTGGCGCCCTATGGTTTAGGGGCGAGACAATTGGCGGAAGGATGAATTACACTTCCAACAATATTGTGACCGGACCGTCGTTACACAACTCCACCATCATATGCGCCCCAAATATGCCTTGCCCTGTCTTGACACCCAATTCCCGCAATTTGTGAGCAAACACATCCACCAACGGCTTGGCGATTTCCGGTTTGCCCGCATTGATGAACGAGGGTCTGCGACCCCGGCTGGTATCGGCAAAGAGTGTGAATTGTGAGACCACGATCGCCTCTCCCGCCACATCCAGCACAGACAGGTTCATCTTGCCGGCATCATCCTCAAAAATCCGTAAACGGGCGCACTTTTCTGCCAGCTCTTCAGCCTTGGCGATCGTATCCTGCTGACCAACTCCCAGCAAAATCACCAAACCCTTACCAATCGAAGCGACCACCTCGCCTCCGACGCTTACTTTGCCAAAACTGACGCGCTGCAGGACGGCACGCATTAATACCAACTCCTTGAGCCGCGTTCAATATAGCCAGGCCAGGTGAAATTCTCGTTGAAATCAACCTCGACTATATCGCAATGCTCTATTCTGCCCGGATTGTAGAATTGTTTGATGATGTAAGCATGGCAGGCAACGATCACCTTGTCGTAATGCATGAAAGGACGTAGAGCGGCATAGGCTCTCTCAGCAACCTGGTCATAGCCCTCCCAATGCAGCCTGGCGCCTGGACTGCGAACGCCTTTAAACGCACTGATCTCCCTGACAGCAGCCATGGTATCTTGTATATCCTTGTTCTCGTAGGTTGTGTCGATCAGCCACTCAAACAAATCGAAAGCAACCTCGATTTTCAAACCGGTCACGCGAGAAATGATCGCGGCTGTTTGCAGGGCACGTGGATAAGGGGAACTGATTATCAGCTGGCTGCCCTCCAGGCGCGGATCCAACGCAACCCGTTCGGCTTGTTCGACTCCCAGTTTCGACAAAGGCGCTAATTCGCGCCCGGGACCCTTGAAACCTTTTCCTTCTGTAAAAGAATAATCTGGTTCTCCATGTCTGATCATCACTAAATGCATTTTTTCACCTCTACAGAAGTTTACCAAAACTTCTGGGTTGAAGGCGGTTTGCATGAACAAACATACACTCTTGATTTGGTGATCTTACAGATACACTGAGCCTGATCCAGTGAATTCCTTAAATTCTCTAAGTAAACACATAAAAATGTGGTAAATTTTGTGAATAAAAACAGGAAAAACATGGCAGGAAACAATAACCGCCCACCAAAATGGATCCGAAGCATTCCACGTCTGACTATTGAAGAGCGGCGGAAAATTATCGCTGATGTGCAGGATGATTCGAAGGCGAACTTTGATTATTTGATCCTGGTCGCCCTATCCAGTTCGATCGCCACATTAGGGCTGTTATCTGACTCACCAGCTGTCATCATCGGGGCAATGGTTGTCGCCCCACTGATGTCACCTATCCTGGCAATTGGGCTGGCGACCACAACCGGCGCAAAAAAACTTCTCAGAGATGCCCTGCTCACCCTCTTTATTGGCGCGCTCTTGTCCATTGTTATTTCAATGCTCTTAACCTGGATCAACGATGAGCTTCCTTTCATCTCCCTGCATCAAATTCCGGGTGAAGTCATGTCCCGCACCAGATCTTCTCCGGTTGATCTGACCATTGCGATAGCCGGAGGATTGGCTGCGGCGTATGCGATCACCCGTCCCAAACTTTCAGCCGCTCTACCGGGAGTTGCGATTGCCACAGCCCTGATGCCGCCGGTTTGCACTATTGGTGTGGGATTGGCGCTCCAAAATTGGCCGGTCGCCAGCGGTGCCGGTCTGCTTTTTGTTACCAATGCGGTTGCGATTGCTTTTGCGTCCAGCTTGGTTTTTTTGGTCAGAGGCTTTTCCAAGGAACAGCGCTTCGCCGATGCCAAAGTGCCTGCTACGCTTTGGATTTCCACGGTTCTTGTGATTGTGCTCTTGATCCCACTGACTTACTTCAGTTTGCGACTTATCCGTCAGGCGGAAGAAGCTCGTATGATCAACATGGTAGTTGATCGGGAGGTTGCGCTGCTCCCAAATGCCCAATTGGAGGAAACCAGTTATGTAAGCGGTCCGGAAGTTCTGGATTTACGCCTCACACTGCACACAAGCCGTTCTTTGTTCTGGCAGGAGATTGTCAGTTTGCAAGAATCCATTGCTGCCGGGCTGGATCGTAAGGTTTCATTGAAAGTTGAACAGGTCTTGTTCAGAGAACTTGATCCGATGGTACCTCCAACCCTGACGCCAACTGCTACTCCTGGTCCAAGCTCAACACCAACCTTAACCAATACGCCGCTTCCAACGTCCAGCTCCACACCAACGGAAACTCCTCTGCCTACCTCAACCCCTACACAAACACCCACCCCGGCACCGATGCAAGCACGGATAGTATGGCCTGATACGCCTGCTCTGACCCTTTACCAACAACCGGGTGGACCATCCATCGGCAGATTGTACTTCTCTCAATTGGTTATGGTTTACCATGACCAACAGAATTATGAGGGCTTGGTGTGGGTAAAAATTCGTGACGATCAGGGTCGTATCGGCTGGCTGCCGCAAAATTATCTTGAAATCTTAAATCCCTGAGAGTTGATAACTCAAAAAACAGGTTTTTCTGACAAATTCCAAATACGAAAACCCTGCCTCTACTTCGCTATCGCTTTTCGAACAGCCCCAACTGCAAATATGTATTAAGTTGCGACCTTGGTTCCGCATTCCGAACAGAATTTTGTACCAGCTTCAAGCCTGGCACCACATTCTTTACAAAAAACTAACTGTTGGATTTTTGCGCCGCATTCCGGGCAGAATTTAACCTTTTCGCCAAGAGCAGCCCCGCAATCCGGGCAGGTTGCCCTGACACCTTCGCGCCAGCTTTCTTCCTTGAGCATAGCCCGATCGTCTTCCGCCATCTTTGAATGTGCCCAGATTTCCTCAACCGTTCGGCTGGACTGCGCTGCCGCCATCTCGACCCCCAGGTCTGGAGAGCAATTTTTACACAACCCTTTGCTGGAATTCCAGCACTTTTCACGGCAGACCCATGAAGAACAGCGCGGGCATTGGATGAAATCGTCTTTCACTTCGGCGGCTGCCTTGATAAAAGCCTGGTCATGATCCTTTTCCCAGGTTGCACTTCGTGCCCGTTCGCCGAGTGTTGAAGCATGGCTGAAAATTCCACCAAACAAACTGCTGGCAGTATCCAGGGCACCGCTAATTTTCCCGATGGCATATGGCTGAAATGAAGTACGGTATCCAGTCTCGCAGCGTTCACATTTGAATTCGAATTGGAATCCTTCATTCGTTGAAAGATCATCATAATTGCCGGTAAATTCAATTTTTGTCATGAACGAAACTCCACATATTCTGATTCGCCTGCTTTTTTCCAAAGCAAGCAGGAGAGTGTTACCATCAAAGATCATACCATAGCTGACTTGTATTTGATAAACCTCAACAACATAACTCATCCAAAAGCACGGGGACTGGACATATTCTGGCGACCAGATCAACGAGTGTATAATAGTTTTATGACCTTACCCCCGCTGTCGCCTGCATGCCTGGTAAATTCGCAGGAAACGCTAAGCCACATGCTGGCAGCATTAAAAAAACAATCGTCCATTGCCATTGATACAGAATCGAACAGTCTGCACGCCTACCAGGAGCGGGTTTGCCTGATCCAGATTTCCATACCTGGATCCGACTATTTGATCGACCCATTTTCAATTGAGGACCTGAGCCCCCTGCGCGAAATCTTTGCCGACCAATATATTCAAAAAGTGTTTCACGCCGGCGATTACGACCTGGCAACCCTCAAACGTGATTATAGTTTTGAATTCGCCAACATCTTTGACACCATGCTGGCAGCTACGGCATTAGGAGAGCCGGCTATCGGACTGGCTGCCTTGCTTGAAAAATACCTCGATATTCAGCTTGAAAAAAAATATCAGCGCGCTGACTGGGGAAAACGGCCTCTCGACCCTGAGATGCTCACTTACGCGCAGGGCGATTCCCACTTTTTGTTGCAGCTTCGCGATCTGTTGGTTGAAAAGCTGAGAGAACGCGGTCGTTTAGAGCTGATGTTGGAAGACAGCGCCGCGCTCGCGCGTATCACGCTCCCAATGCGGGATCACGAAGAAGATATTTGGAACGTCAAGGGCTCACAGGATCTTAAACCGCCAGCCCTCAGTTTGCTCAAGCAACTCAACCATCTGCGGGAAACAATTGCGGAGGCAAAAGATGTGCCGCCTTTCAAGGTGTTCTCCAATAAAGCCATGATTGAGATCGCAACCACCCAGCCGCATTACCTGGAAGAGCTGGGCTTGCTGCCCTCCCTTTCCCACAGTATGATCAGGCGTTATGGCAAGCAGTTTATGCAGGTCATCCAAGCCTGGCGGGAAAACCCGGAACCAGTCAAACTGCGCAAGAACCATCGCCTGAGTGACCGCGAACTGAAATTGCGGGAGAAGCTGGGAGATTGGCGTAAAGAGGTTGGTGAAAAGGTAGGGATACCATCCAACGCGGTGCTTTCACGTGATCTTCTGGAACTGATTGCGCACCATGACCCTCAATCTGACCAGGATTTGGCTGAGGTCATGCGCGATTATCCTCATCATTACCAGGAGTACGGACAAAGTATTCTTTATCTAGTCAAAAGGAAGAACCAATGAAATTTACGACTTACGGTGCGGCAAAAACAGTGACAGGCTCAATGCATCTGGTAGAGCATAATGGACACAAACTGCTTTTGGATTGCGGAACCTACCAGGGCAAGCGGGAGGAATCATATCGAGTCAATTTAAATTTTCCTTTTAACCCCGCCGAGATCGACGCCATGATCCTCAGCCATGCCCACATTGACCACAGCGGGAACACCCCTAACCTGGTCAAGCAAGGTTTCAGTGGTCCTATTTATGCTACCAATGCCAGCATTGACCTGGCGGATATCATGCTGCGCGATTCCGGACATATCCAGGAAAATGACATCAAATACCTCAACAAAAAACGCCGCAAGCAAGGCTTACGCGACCTGGAACCGATCTATACCCAAAAAGACGCCATTATGGCAATGCCGCAATTTCGCTCGCTCTGGTACGAGGAGAAAAAAGAAGTCATCCCCGGTGTGACCGCTCAATTCGTGGAAGCTGGTCACATTCTCGGTTCTGCGGCGGTTGTTCTTGACTACAAATATAACGCTGGCAACCCGAAACGTTTATGGTTTTCCGGCGATATCGGTCGCTATGATGTACCTATCTTACGCGACCCTGTCTTCCCTACCGGAGCAAACACGGTGGTGATGGAA
>JAEAME010002061.1_pt1 | contig 12421 bp, 9 predicted proteins | sample 8958731 | NCBI WGS metagenome assembly JAEAME01 (sample SAMN16933194, study PRJNA681113) | bioreactor sludge metagenome | isolation source: anerobic bioreactor sludge (Control) | place: India:Bengaluru | collected 2018-10-24 | reverse complement strand
ACGATGGCACCAGCATGCCCTGGAACGATACGGCGCAATTGAATTATTTGAAGCCAGAAGTGCGCGAAGCTGTCATTCAAACCATTTTGTATGTTGCCCGTCGGACGTCTATCATCCGTTTCGACGCTGCGATGACGCTGGCGAAAAAGCATTACCAGCGATTATGGTTTCCCGAACCCGGCACTGGCGGCGACATCCCGACCCGGGCTGAACATGGCTTAACCCGATCAAAATTCGATGAGCTCATCCCCAATGAATTCTGGCGCGAAGTGGTCGATCGGGTAGCGCAGGAAGCGCCTGATACGTTGCTGCTGGCCGAAGCCTTCTGGCTGATGGAAGGCTATTTTGTGCGAACGTTGGGCATGCATCGGGTTTACAACAGTGCGTTTATGAATATGCTCAAGAATGAAGACAATGCCAAATACCGCAGCGTCATCAAAAATACCATGGAGTTCAATCCGGAAATTTTGAAACGCTACGTCAATTTTATGAACAATCCGGATGAGCAGACCGCGGTGGCGCAGTTCGGCAAGGATGATAAGTATTTCGGCGTCTGCACCATGATGGTCACCATGCCGGGGCTGCCCATGTTCGGCCATGGCCAGATTGAGGGATACACTGAAAAATACGGCATGGAATATCGCAAAGCCTATTGGGACGAGCAGCCAGATTGGAATTTGATCCAGCGTCATGAGCGAGAAATTTTCCCGCTAATGAAAAAACGTTATTTGTTTGCCGAGGTGCAAAATTTCTTGTTATATGATTTCTATGCTCCCGAAAGCTATGTCAATGAAAATGTCTTTGCTTATTCCAATCGGTTCGGCGATGAGCGGGGATTGGTTTTTTACAATAATAAATTTGAACAGGCACGGGGCTGGATCAAAATATCAGCGGCTTATGCCGAAAAAAACAGTAGCAGTGATGAAGTGCGACTGGCTCAAAAAACACTGGCCGAGGGATTAGCCCTGACGAATGATGGCAATTATTTCACCATCTTTCGCGATCAGATCAACGGACTGGAATATATCCGCAGCAGCAAACAGCTCTGGGAGCAGGGATTGTACGTGGAATTGGGCGCTTTCAAATATCAGGTCTTTCTCAATTTTCGAGAGGTTCAGGATAATGAATGGCATCACTACGCCCAGCTGAATTCATATCTGGATGGCAGGGGCGTACCGAGTGTTGATGAAACGCTGAGGGAGTTATTCCTGCGACCGATCCATCAGAAATTTACTTCGCTCATAAATGCCGATACCATTCAGCGATTATTTGGCAGCAAAGTCAGTGGCAGAAAACGGAAATTTGATGCCGCTATTCTGGATGAAATCGAAGCGAAATATCTTGAGTTTCTCCATGAAGCTAAAAATTTTACAGCTTCACATCGGGATACGACAGCTATAGCAGATGAAATTCGGAACGAGGTGGGAGCAATTTTGCAACTGGAAAATTTTGATAAACGACTGGCTGCTTCCCGATCGAAAAAATTAAAAAATGCCATTTTTTTTCTGAACGATTCACTGTCCAATAGTCTTCTCGACCGCAGCATTTTGTTCGGCTGGATTTTGGTGCGGCATCTGGGGCGGCTCGTGACCGACGAAGACTATGAAGCTCAAAGCCGCAGCTTGATCGATGAATGGCTGCTGGGAAAAATAATGTCCCCGATATTCCGCGAATTGAATTTTGATGATCAGCAATCCTGGCAGGCGATCTTATTGATTAAAATTCTCACCAGCCATCAGAATTGGTTTAAAGTGAACCAAGAGAAAAAGGGTTTGGCGTACCGCATTTTTAAAAAGCTGCTGGAGGATCAGGACGTTCAGCAATTTTTGCAGGTCAATCGGTACCAGGATGTGTTGTGGTTTAATAAAGAGACGTTTGAAAAATTGATCGCCTGGCTGTTTGAAATTGCCTGTATTGACATAACCAAAGACGCGATGTTGAGCCAGAAAGAACTGGTTTCAATGGTTACGGCAAAATTTGATATCATTGAACGCTGGCAAGAAGCGAAAGAGGAATCGAATTATCAGGTGGAGAAATTGTTGGAAAACACAAAATAAAGTTTTATGTTTCTTTTGAAAAAATACCGCCGCAGTCGCTTAATGCAGCAAGAATTCCCAGCAAAATGGCTCTCGATCCTCGATCGAAATGTACCCTATTATCGCTCTCTTTCAGTAGATGAACAAAAGGAGCTTCAGGGACTGATTCACATCTTTTTAAATGAGAAGCAATTCGAGGGCTGCGGCGGGCTGGAAATCACCGATGAAATCAGGGTGACTATCGCAGCGCAAGCTTGCATCTTGTTGCTGGGACGAGAAACAGATTTCTATCCCACGCTGCGCTCGATTCTGGTTTATCCTACGGCATACATTGCTCCCGTCAAAAAGGTCGATTCCGATTTGTTGGTAACGGAGGGACTGGAAGCCCGCTTCGGGGAATCCTGGTCCCATGGCTATGTGATCCTATCCTGGGATGATGTTTTGAGAGGCGCTTCGGATATTCATGATGGACATAACCTGGTCTTCCATGAATTTGCGCACCAGTTGGACGAAGAATCTGGCGCTGCCGATGGCGCACCAGTGTTGCCACAACATTCCATGTACATCGCCTGGGCACGAGTGTTGAGCCGAGAATATGAGCAGTTGATCGAAAGCATCGACCAAAATCGTCCGACGCTGTTAGATCATTATGGTGCTACGAATCCCGCCGAGTTCTTCACCGTGGTCACAGAGTTCTTTTTCGAAAAACCGGTCGAGCTGAAAAAATTTCATTCAGAGCTGTATGAACAATTAATGTTGTTTTATCAAACGAATCCGGCTGAGAAGATTGAGCCAAAGGTCATTGATTAGCAGTGCTCCGGGATGAAAATAGAAGCGTTTTGCTTACTTGAGTTTTACTTCGTTCGTCAGGTACAGCACAATCCCATCACAGACTGGCCTCAGACTGCCTTTTTTCCTTTTGCGGGAATAGCGATAAAAATCCTCCCGCTTCACTTTGCGGGTATCGCCTGAGGCATGAATAAAATCTTGTCCATCGAATAGAAAACCTTCATGCGCTACTGCAATTCCTTTTTTAAATAATTCTTTTTGAATAATTCCAATTCCACAAACAGGGGGGAGCCTTTTCAAAAATTGCGGGGTGATGAATTCCTTCGGGACATAAGGCAACTCGATTTCTTTTTCCCAATTGATTGGCAGAAAATGAGACCCATCGCTCTGGCGATTCAAAATGAGACGGACTGTATCTAACTCCGATGGCTGCGCCATGACGGTTGTGATGAGCTGAAAGTATTCGGATGTCAGCAGCCGATCACTGGTGAAGTGTCGTCTATTCTGATAGGAAATTGGATTTTTGCCATCTGGCGCGGGGTAATAATTTAGATAAGCCATCAAAGATTCTGCCTGCTGATAGCTCATTGCGTTTGCCAGCGCGATGTTAGTCAGAACGAAGGCAGTACAGTTGGTTTTATCGATCCGAAAGATCGGATTAGGCTCAAATCCATTTCCATCACCGAGTGCCTTCAATTCATAGGGTGTCCCCAGCCTGAGCTGCGAAAGCATATATAAGCGCGTTTGAAAATCTGGAAACTGATCATGAAGTTTGGGGAGCAATTCGTCAATCTCGATATTGGTCAGTCGAAAAAATTTTTTTGAGGGTGGCAATAAATTTTCGGTCGAGCTGGATGAAATCAGCAACGATAAAATGAGTAATAATTCTGGCATCTAAAGTTAATGAAGATTATATTCAAATCAGATTCAAGCTTCCACAGGCTCAAAGTAGTTAAAATCGATATGAAAACGTAGCGCGATTCAAATAGCCAATCGCCCCAAAAGAAGACAAGCCATAATCAAACGACATTTGGTTCCATTGAAATCCCATGCCTAAAGATATGCCGGCAAACTTATCGCCATCCGCGCCAATTTTCATATCACGCCCCAGGGAGTTGTATCCGATCCTTAGAAAAACTCCTTCTGTCAGGGTAAATTCGCCGCCAACATTGAGCTGAATATCGTCATCAATATATTTATTCGCTGTGATACAATATTCCAAAGGCAAATGAGCCAGCTTTTTAGAAAAGCCAGCTACCAAATTAAGTGGCAGTGGATCTTTGTGATCCATAAAAGCATTGATCGTTGCGCCGGCATTAAAAATGCCCAGCCCAACATTCATATCTTCAATGAAGGGTAGCTTATAGATCATTCCAAGATCAAAGGCAATCGCAGTCGCACTGTATTCATCAATCGAAGAATAAACAAATTTGGCAGAAACGCCTGCCATTAGATTTCCATTTATCGTCCGTCCCAGCGATGATTGAATCGCAAAACTTCCAGCGCCGAAATTGCCTAATTTATTACCGAGCTCATCGGTCTTTTCAAAATCACCGTAGCTCATATAATTGATCCCCACTGCCAATTGACCGAATTTTCGAATCGGCTGAGTGTATGCGATGAAGCCGGAGTTAAAATCGAGCACATGATTTAAATAAGTGGCGGATACCAATCTATTCGAAATTGGAGCCAATCCCGCGGGATTGAAATACATGGCGTATATATCTCCCGGTGTCGAGATGAATGCGCCGGCCATTGCCGAGGGTCTTGCTCCGATGGGTGTTCTTAAAAATTCATAACCGGCAGTTCCTGAAGAAGAACCGGCAACGGATGAATAATTTAATAAAAATACTCCAAAAACTAAAATCAACAAAAGCCACAATCGTTTCATATCATCTCCCAAAATGCTCTGTTGGTTTGAGCTATCGAGAAGTTAACGGCCATTTATTATTCAACTGGCTCGGATAATAAGCATACAATTTTATATGCTAATTTAACTTGATAGCTATTGTTTTGTTCAAATTAAAAAATGTTTGTCATAATTTCTCTGAGCAGGCGAGAATCGAAAACGGCTTCTTTATTTTACTGAAAAACTTTTATTAATTTTTGATAATTCTGATTGGCTACTCTTGAGCGGTCCAACCTTCCACGATGATTTGTTCCTTCTGCTAAAGTTTAAATGAAAGCGTTTACCAAACCTGTTCGATTTGGTAAACGCTTCAAGGTAAAAGTCACAAATCTATTCAGCGCAATAGTTATGCGTTTCCGATTTGTAAAGCCAAATAATTTTCAGCTCCCATTTGATCAATCTGGTCCAATTGGGCTTCCAGCCAATCGACATGCCCCTCTTCCTCTTGTAGAATATCGACTAATAATTCGCGCGTCCCCACGTCACCGGCATCCAGGCAGACTTTAATATAATCTTGATAATTTGTTATTGCATCAATTTCTGCTTGTTGATCTTTTTTGAACTGCTCTGGAACAGTTTTGCCGATGTGGATTGGATTAAGAACTGATACGGTTGGGATACCTTCTAAAAATAGAATCCGGGCGATGAGTGATTCGGCATGTTTCATTTCAGAGATCGCTCGTTTTTCTATTTTTCCATGTAAAATTCCATAACCCCAATCATCACACATTTCGCTATGGACCATATACTGGTTGATAGCAGTTAATTCATCTGCCAACGCTTTGTTTAAAATATCAATAACTTTTTTATCACCTTTCATGTTAACCTCCGTTGTTATTTTGTGTTTGAATTCTGCACGCTAATAAATTATGTTGCGATTGCGAAGATCGAGATTCCTCACCATTCTTCAACTTTTAAACATTCTCAGATTGAATTTGTTTCGATAATTCATAATGCAGTTTAAAACTGCAATCAAATTTCAAATCCCAAGCGGTGCAGCAAAGGCTGTTAATTTGCTGGTTTTTCATTGGCGAGTGAGATTTTTAAAAAAAGGCTCCGTCAATGGGATTACAGTCTCCAAAGATAAGATGTCTTGAAGAAAAATCCTCGCTTCGTTTCCAGTAACCAATCGCTGCTAACATATCGATTAGATTGCCAGTCAATTTTATCATAGAGCGAGCCATAACCCAGATGAACCACCGTCCCTGGAATATAGGTGAACGAAATTAAAAAGTCGGTCATCAGTTCCCGGGTTCGATCGTCGTCCTCATAATTCGTAAAGGGCGTGTACTGCAAAATCATTCTGAAAAACAAATACTTGTTCAGTTGATACGTATTTCGGCTCCAGAGAATCGTGTAGTCAAAAACCTTTTCGTCGTTATCATCCCGGTAAAAATCTTCGTAAGTCAGGCTCAAGCTGCAATTAAATTTATCCGATGGCTGATAGATCAAACTTGTCTCCGCCGTATTGCCTTTACCCTGATAGGGATCGGTACGATAGCGGATCTTGTTTTGATAATAATAAACCAGTTCCAGATACAATTGCTTGGTGAATTGGCTGCTTCCAATCACGCTGATATTGCTGGTGCTAAATTTTTTGCCGAGGTAAATTTCTCTGGCAAAATCATATCCTACCCGAATGCTCGTAGTTCGAGGCAGCAAAAAAGTCAGGTAGCAAGCATTACTGTTCTCCCATTGCTCGCTCTCTTTATCCCAGATAAATTGGTTGTTCAACAGCGGATCGATGCGCAAAATGATTTTTGATTGGGGATATAGCCTTCGAATCACTCCCAGCCGCATTCGAGTCATGCCGGTTCGAGTCACATAACCAGTTTCAGTATTGAAATCATCGGCTAAATCATGCAGCCGCGCGTTGATGAACCAATCTCGATTTAGAATGTAATAGTTCAAGCCCAATGCGTAACCAGCATCTATTTCAGATTCATTTTTATTTTGAGAATAAAATCCATGAAATCCAATATGGCTGGATCGATTGAGCCGGATTTGTCCATCAGCGCCTATGACCCGATTATAATGATCTTCCGACTCCCTGCCAGTGTAAAATCCGCCGATAAAATTATCTTGATTCAACGCTCGTTTATATCGCAGAATTCCCACATGAGCATATTTGTCCTGTCCCTGATTGGCTGGCAACTCATCCATCGCATAGATGGATGCCAGAGTATTGCGATCACCAATTTTCCCGGTCAATTTCAATCCCACCAACGGATCGACGATGGTTCGAGTATGGACGATAGAACCCAATGGATCACCATCCGTGTGTCCGCCAAAAAAGAAATTCTCCCTTCCTTCCAGGAAAAAGGGCCGCTTTTCTTCATAAAAAAGCGCATAGCGCTGGTTAAATTCCACCTGCCCTGCATCGGCTTCCACCTGGCTGAAATCAGGATTGATGGTGCCATCAGCCACCAGATGTGAAGTGATCCCATACTTGCCAGTTAGACTGACTTCACCTTGATTTTTTTCCGGCCTCAGCTCCCCCTGTTCGATGGTTCTGTTATTGGAATACGTTACCGCCGGCAATAGCTCTACCAGACGATAATGTTTTACATTTTCATAGATTAATGGTCGGGTCTGAGTGAGAAAATTCATTCCCCATTTCGGATCCAGCGCCGGATAAGTGCCTGCCTCAGTCTTGCGGCTGATATATCGCTCAAAAATCACACCCATTTCAACCGGCTCCTTGTGCGAGAACCGAATGCTTTTGAACGGTATTTTGAGCTCAATGGAATAACCTTCACTATCAATTTTTCCCGCACTATACCAGACCACGTCAATGCTCATATCCTCGTCAGTCAGCGTAGCCCGACTATCCATCTGGATTCCGGCCGGATTCACGTAAAGTGCATAAAGTGATTGCTGATCGTTGAACGTATCGAGATTGATGCAAATCCAATCATCCGAACGAATCTTGTCCCGGGCAGCGACTGAAGTCTTGATTTTATCTGGCTCACTGTCATAACATTTGTAAGCGAAGTAAAGATTCTCCCGATCATAAGCATACCAGACTTTGGTATTTTCAGACATGGGTCCGCCATAGTCAGGATGATAAATGATAAAGCCAGTTTCAAATGGCGCCTGCTGCCAGATTTGGTCATCCAGAATGCCATCGATAGTTGGGGGAATATTGGCGCGGAGCGGCTTCAGGGGTTCGATGGCATGAATGGCATTTGTGAAAAGAAGAATGGCAAGAACAATCATCATCAGATGTTGTTTCAGCATATAATCCTCCAGACTCAATCAGACATCAAAATGATCACTTTGTTGTTCAGCTTTTACGTGGGAAAGAATTGAAAGTTTTCTGGAGATTTTATTTCTTCTTAGCTGACTCTAAATATAGTTCTCTTTTAAAATGAAAATTTTGATAAGCATCATTTCATTTGGAAAATGTCATGGAAGAATTCTATATAATAAGTTGCATTTTTTTGAATCATGCTTAAAATTAAAACCATGCTAATCTGCATTATTCGGATCGCTTAAATAAAACCACCAATTATGATAAATTCCGTTCTTTTCACCTTTTACTTTTGGAATATGTTTGAACCACCATTTGTGATGCTCTCGCATATCGCCATCGCCCCATTCTTTACAATTGACTTCTTTAGTGATGCCTTTGAAATTTGGAAAATTGAACCAGTCATCACAGTTGCTGGTCACAATTCGTGTGTTGCCCCAATCATAATCTTTTTCACTGTTGGGAGCAAAATGGACATTGCCGCAGTTGGATTTTCCTGGAGCAACTTTATCGTACAGAGTGAATTGATTCCAATAATTCTGGTCATCTGGCACGTTCCGAAAAACATGGGTCATGATCGATTCCGTCGCATGACCGAAATCCTCTAACATGCAGCCGACCTCCCGTTCATAATTGAAACCATAGGTGATAAATCGACGCAATTCCTGTAGAGACAATTCATGAATTGTCTCTACAGGAATAGTCACCGGATCGGAATTGCAATAAAAGGCGCCCTTGCCAGCCATAGTCGTCTCCCAGAAGCCAGAATAAGGAAAGGTGAAGCACCAGACTTCATTGATCAGGTTTTGCTCGACTTGATTGATAATATCAAATTTCTCAAAAATGGCGCTATAATCTACACCGTCGGGCTGATGAAAGTCCTTTCGTTCCCGCCAGCATTTTAAGAATGTTTCATCAGTATATCGAAATCCATCCAATTTGATCGGGTACTCGTCAACTTCAATTCGCTTCACGATCTGATAATTCAGATAGCCATCACTGACTTCATACAGATCGGCGCGATAGACTTCAGCCAGCGAGTCAGGATCATTCCAATTCAGAACCTCAGTCAATCGTCTGTTACCCTCAGCTTCAATAATCGGATTGAAAATGATGACGTAAACTTTTGGTTCAATGCGAGCAGGAATTTCATTTTTCTGAGAGGGAGAACAATTTACAATAAGAATGAAGCAAGCGGCCATCAAAATAAGAGTTAGATTTCTTTTCATTTTAATATTCCTTTCAATTAGCAAAAGAATAACTAATTTTTATTTACTCACTGATCCGACCACGTGCAATTTCATCAAGTTAGTGGTTCCTTTGACGAAGATGGGAGCGCCCATCAAAATAATGATCACATCGCCCGTTTTTACCAATTTTTGCTCCAATAAAATTTTTTCAGTCTGATAAATGATCTCGTCCGTGCTTTTCAAAAATTCCATTTGAAGCGGACAGACGCCCCAGGAAAGGTTCAATTGGCGCTGCACAATTTCTGATGGCGAAAAGGCAATAATATGAGAATGGGGACGATATTTGGAAACCATTCGCGCAGTAAAGCCAGACTTGGTAAAAGCAACGATGGCTTTGACTTTCAGATACTCTGCTGCTTCGCTGGCAGAATGACTGATGGCGTCGGCGATAGACAGTGTTTTTTCCGTCGGCGAAAAATACTGAGCAATTAAATTTCCCGCTTCCTGTTCTGCTTCGGTGATAATTTTTGCCATGGTCCGAACCGTTGCAAGGGGGTAATTGCCCGTCGCTGTTTCAGCAGATAGCATCACTGCATCTGTTCCATCGAAAATAGCATTGGCAACATCGGATACTTCAGCACGGGTCGGTCGGGGATTGAAGCGCATGGATTCAAGCATCTGAGTAGCGGTAATCACAGGCTTGCAATTATGCGCTGCTTTAAGAATAATTTTCTTTTGCAGCAGCGGCACTTTTTGCAGCGGCAATTCCACGCCCAGATCCCCTCGTGCGACCATCACCCCATCGGCTGCATCGATAATCTCATCAAGTTGTTTAATCGCCTCTGGCTTTTCCAGCTTCGCCAACACCAAAATTTCTTTTTTCTGTTCAGTAATAATTTTCTTGACCGCCAATATGTCTTCAGGGGTACGCACGAACGACATAGCGACGAAGTCCACATTCTGTTCGATCCCGAACAGCAGATCATCCCTATCTTTTTCAGTGAAAGACGCCTGGCTGATGGAGACTCCGGGCAAATTAATTCCCTTGTGATCTGATAAAATTCCACCTGCCACGATGCGACACAGGACCTGATTGGATTTCTTTTCCATTACTTTCAATTGAAGCAAGCCGTCGTCCAATAAAATGGTGTCGCCCGGCTGGACATCCTGTGACAGATATGGGTAATCCGAAGGAATTACATGCTCATCGCCGATGACGTTATCAGAAGTAATGGCAACTATATTTCCATTTTTTAATTCAACGCTGCCGTTTTTTATTTTGCCAACTCTCAATTTAGGACCTTGAAGATCCTGCAATATGGGTATTTTTTTGTTCAAACAAGCGGCAGCTTTTCGGATGGCGAGAATCATTTTCCGATGCTCGCTGTGGGTGCCATGAGAAAAATTTAATCGAGCCACGTTCATTCCAGCTTTGATCAGCCGCATAATCATTCGCTCTGAATTTGTTGCGGGACCGATAGTACAGACAATTTTTGTTTTGCGCATAGCTTTTCCTGTAGTCAAATTTGGATAAATTTAATAAATGAATTTCTAAAAAACAATCTCTAATTGATCAGTCAACAACAAAATTCAAACAAGAAAACATCAAGAAACATAAAAGTAACCAGGGTGATTAAATTCAAAAAGCAATTTAGTTTCATTTTAAGTGCTTGCTTTGGAGTGCAACATCTGTGATGCTGCTTGCATTGACACAGTCGATGTACTCCATATCAGTTTTCTTTCAAGCAGATGAGTTCCTAATTTAATCTGCGGTTTATGTTGAAATTTATGTGGAATCGGCTTTTTGGGATTTGGAATTTTTTAGAAATACTTATCTTATTCTTTCCAGCAAATTCCCATCAGTCCGAAAAACAACGGCTTCATTCAAATCGGTTCGAATGGTTTTTATGCCCAGTTGTTCCAAACGCTTTAATACCGTAGGTGCTGGAAAATTGAATCGATTATTCTTTCCGATTGAAATTATCGCAAATTCAGGTTGAACCCATTTTAACCACGCTTCTGTGGAAGAAGTTCGGCTGCCATGATGCGCCACTTTTAAAACATCGGCTTTTAAAAGCTCTCCATAATTCAAAAGCACTTGCTCGGCATCGGCCCCAATGTCACCCGGGAAAAGAAAACTTCTGCTTCCATAAACTATTTTAACCACTGCCGAACAGTTATTAATATCATCTTTAAATTTTTTGACAAATGTCTTCGTGGGATGGATAAAATAAATTCTCCAATTTTCACGCTCAGAAATCTGATCGCCAGCCTGTGCGATCTGGTGATCAATTTTCAGGCTATCGATGATGACCTGATATGTCGAGCAGATGCTTGATTCCTGAAATAATCCGGTATCATAAACTTTATCGACACGAATATCCCGAAAGATAGATGCCATCCCGCCGATATGATCGTGATCGGCATGAGATAAAATAACTGCATTTAGTCGATTGATCCGCTCTCTTTTCAAATAAGGAATAATGAAGAATTCTCCCGCATCAAAATCCTCAAATTTGGGTCCCGCATCGATCAGCATTTTCTTTCCATCGGGAAATGTGACCAGCGCAGCATCACCCTGTCCCACATCGAAATAGATCACGTGCATCCAATTACGATTTTGAAAGACTGCCTGCCAGATCAGCAGGATCCCGAAAACCAGGATTGAAAAAGTGACGGCTTTGCGGTAGAATTTTTTATCGAGGTTAAGCAGTCCCCATAATAGCAGGTAAAAAATCAGCACTGCTGCCAGTCCGATCCTGCCAATTGTAATGGCTGAAAAACTGAATTGACCGGATTTTTCCACCACACGAATAAGGAATTCCAAACAGATCGAATTAGTGTTGGCATAAAGCTGCGCCAGCGACATGGATACGAATGAAAAAAACATGGTCGTCAATCCCAGCGCGGTAATGATCGCGGTCAACGGGATTACCAACAGGTTCAGCATAAAACCAATTATGGAAATGCGGTTAAAGTAGTAAATCACAATTGGCAACGTGCCCAGCTGGGCAGCTAATGTCACAAGGAATAAAGTGCCCAGATATTCGCCTATTTTCGTTTGGGTCAATTTACTCCAAAGCGCCCTTTTATCAAAAATAATTTTCAGCCGTTGATATAAATACATCATGGCAAGGATCGCACCGAATGAGAGCTGGAAGGAAGCCAGAAACAGCTCCTGCGGATTTATCAGCAGGATGATCAGCGCTGCTGCAGAAGTTATGTTGAGCGCATCGGTGGGGCG
>JAEAME010002058.1_pt1 | contig 12440 bp, 14 predicted proteins | sample 8958731 | NCBI WGS metagenome assembly JAEAME01 (sample SAMN16933194, study PRJNA681113) | bioreactor sludge metagenome | isolation source: anerobic bioreactor sludge (Control) | place: India:Bengaluru | collected 2018-10-24 | reverse complement strand
TCCGATCTCTCCGAAAACCATCGAGCGCATCAAGGTATCGTACATCAAAGAAAGACTTGAATTGTTACCGATCACGATCAGCGCCGGATCAATCCCGGTAATCATCGAAAAGAGTCGTTTGCACTCATCCAGCCCGGTCGGAGCGCCGTAATTCCTGCAATCCGTCTTGTTGTCCGAAAAGCAGTCGGTGCCGTCAACCATGCCGTGAAGAGTCCCGGCGATATCCAATTGTTTTGCGCAGGGCTTCCCCCGCGTCATGTCCAGCGCAAGATTCTCGGCGCAAAACGCTTCATAGCGCGCATACAGTTCCGATCTCAGTTTTTCGAGAGATTGGCGGTCTTCCTGATCCAATGGTTTCATATGGAGGCCTCCTTCAGAAAAGCAACCGCATCTCAACTTTCTTGCATGAAATGCGTCAGCATCGTATAACAGTTGGTACATTATAGATGATTATGAAGGTGAAAGGCAAGTACCTTGCAATCAGAAAGGAACGAATTTTACTGTAAACCTGTTGTCTACTGAAGAATACTCTATACAGCCGGCCCAGAAAGAAGTCTCGTATGAGTTAAGACCGTATAATCCGATTAAATGTTTTGCGGCGTTAAAAATCCGTTTTCTCTTCTGCGGTCCGATTGATTCTGCGGGTCCGCCAAAGTTGCCGCCCTGCTTTCTCAGCCGAACTTCGACGAAAAACAACCGATCCTCCTTAAGAAAGACCAAATCAAGTTCTCCGAGCCCGTGTGCCGGATAATTGCGCGTGACCTCGCGGAAACCTTTGTGCGTAAGGAGCATACTTACCGCTTCCTCGGCTTTCCTGCCGAGTTCGCTCGATCCTGTTTGTGTAAAGTCGGTTATCATGAATCAAGAATAAATATATAGAAGCGGAATGGACTACAATCATTTCGACATTCCAATCCAGATCCGACTATGCAAAGAAACTCTTCAAAAAGCTCCTTCTGTGAATTTCACACGGGCCCAACTTCCTGAGTGCTTCGTAGTGGGCGCTTGTTCCATATCCCTTGTGAATCGAAAACCCGTAACCGGGGTACCGCTCGTCGTATTCTCGCATCAACCGGTCCCGACTGACCTTCGCGAGGATGGAAGCCGCCGCAATAGAATTGGAGACGGCGTCTCCTCGGATGATCGCCTTGCAGGGCACGGTAATTCCGGGGATTTTCACGGCATCGGATAAGACCAGATCGGGCTTTATGGAAAGGCGGAGGATACATTGCGTCATTGCGCGCTTCGTCGCTTCTAAAATGTTAATTTCATCGATCACCCCCGGCTCCACGAACGTAACGGAATAGGCGACGGCGTGCCGAATGATTTCTTCATACAACTCTTCCCGTCGCTTTTCCGATAGTTTCTTGGAGTCGTTGAGGCCAAGGATTTTGTGCGACCCGAGGATGCAGGCGGCAGCGGTCACCGGACCGGCCAGCGGCCCTCTTCCGGCTTCATCCACGCCGGCGATCCGGGTATAACCTTCTGCTATTCCCTCTTTTTCGTAAATGGAAAGGCGCTCGTACAACGCTTCATAGATTTCCGATTTTTTCATGCTTTATTCTTTCTTCACCGTTGACGGAGCCTGCTCCAGAGTAATTTTTCCGATACGTCCGCTTCTGAAATCATCAAGAAAGAGAGTGGCAAATCGCTCCTCATCCACTCTGCCCCCGGACAGTATGCAACCCTTTTTGCGGGCGGCCTGAAGGAAAGGCTCATAATACTCGCGTTTGAGATACTCACCCGGTTCATAGGTAACAGCGTAACGCTTCTCGATCAGGTCGGGATAGAGATTATATATTAATGACATTCCCTGAGAAGCCACGGCAATCAGGTCCGTGACCTCCGCTCGGATTGCTCCGGTAACGGCGAGGCACAGCTGACTTTGGGCGTTACCGAGGCTCGGCCACAGCACACCCGGCATATCCATCAGTTCCATCCCGGTTTCCGTTCTCGCCCATTGAAAGTGGCGCGTAACACCGGGAGTATCACCGGTCACCGCCAATTTTCGGTTGCAGAGCGAATTGATCAGCGTCGACTTTCCCGAATTGGGGATGCCGACGACCATCGATCGAATCGGTCGTCCGATACGTCCTTTTTCTCTGGCTTTCCGTAAAATATCCGCGCATTTTTCTTCCGCAACCGATCGGATTTGATTCAGCCCTTTTCGATGAATGGAGTCAATGGAGATCGCGGGCGACCCCTTTTCTAGAAAATAATCCTCCCACAATTGATTCTGAACCGGATCCGACAGGTCGGATTTGTTCAGCACAATTATCCTGAACTTGCCTTCGGAGATCTTTGCCAGTTCGGGATTGCGGCTCGACAGCGGAATGCGCGCGTCGCACACCTCAATGACGACGTCGATGAGTTTCATCCGGTCTTTGAGTTCGTTCAGCGCCTTGCGCATATGTCCGGGAAACCAATTGATACGCTCCGCCAAGATCACTCACCTCCGCTTACATGATAACAAATAATCATAAAAAAACTGCCCGGTGCATATAATTTGCTCCGGGCAGTATAAGGATCAGGAAATAATCAGGAACGCTTGGCCAATTTCTCGGTGATCTTGGCCGCCTTACCGACACGATCCCGCAGGTAGTAGAGCTTCGCTCTTCTGATCCGACCTTTGCGCACAATCTCGATGCGGTCAATGTTAGGAGAATGCACGGGCAGTGTCCGCTCGACACCGACTCCGTATGAGATTCGACGAACCTTGATGGTCTCGGAAAGTCCGTTGCCTTTACGGGCAATGACATATCCCTCGAAAAGCTGAATGCGCTCTCTTGCGCCTTCTTTGATTTTCAGGTACATCTTGACGAAATCACCGACGTTCACTTCGGAATAGCTGTTGCGGAGATTATCCTGTTCAACTGCTTTAATGATATCCATAATCGATCCTCCTCTTCCGATAGATGTTCTTGCCGGTTCACGACAGCGGACCATCCCTTATAACCTTTAGGATTTTAACACAGCAATCGAATCTGCGCAAGCGCGCGATCCAATCGAATTATGTATTTTTTTCAGGCATTTCCGGCAGTATACCGGCATCTCTTTGAATGATGTATGCCCACTCATCCGGTGCCAATTCAAGTTTCTCGAAAAGGTCCTTGCGGTTCTTATAAGTCAGGTATATGCCTTCCATCCGCCGCCATTTCTCGATTTCCGCATGATGTCCGTTGCGAAGAACATCCGGGACACGGATCCCGTTCCATTGATCGGGCTTCGTGTAGTGCGGCGACTCCAGTGTCCCGTTCATATGCGACTCATTCTCATACGCCGAAGAATCCGGCAACACGCCCGGGATCATTCGGGATACGGCATCGATAACAACACATGCCGCCGCTTCTCCGCCGGTCAGAACATAATCGCCGATCGAGATCTCCTCATCCGCCACAGAGTCGATGACCCTCTGGTCGATCCCTTCATAATGACCGCACAGAAGGATAATGTGGTTATATCGGCTCAATTCGATCACCTTGCTTTGATTGAGTACAGATCCCTTGGGTGACATATATACGGTATGCGGTCGGGTAACGCACGAAGAAGTCACAGCCTTCCACGCGCGATATACCGGTTCACACGCCATCAGCATTCCCTTACCCCCGCCGTACAAAGTGTCATCCACTTTACCGTGATCGTTGTCGGCAAAATCCCGGATATCGACACAACGAATCTCAAGCAACCCTTTTTCTGCTGCCCGTCCGACGATACTGGTTTTCATAAAGTCGGATACTTGTTTGGGGAATAAGGTTAAGACCGTGAAAATCAATTTTCTTCTCCGTTTTCACTATGACTCATAGATCTCAAATAGACCATCCGGCAAGGTAACGAAAATTTCTCTGTTTTTGATCTCGACCCGGTGAACGATTGATTTCAAAAACGGGATCAGGAGGTCCTTCTTTTTCTCACGGGCGACAACAAACACGTCGGCTCCCGATTGCTCCAGGATTTCGGATACGACCCCGAGTAATCCGAGTTCGTCATCAACTACACGGCATCCGACCAGGTCGGCGATGAAATACCGGTCATCGGCAAGAGGCACCGCGCGCTCCCTTTTGACCGCAACATAATGCCCGAAAAGCGCTTGGGCGGCATTCCTGTCCGTAACGCCCTCCGCAGTCATAAGCACGTTGTTCCCTGCCGGGCGGCTCTTAATGATTTTCAATTCCCTGACCGGTGTTTCTTTTTCATTAAGGAGTATGATACCGGTAAGATCGGAAAATCTGGAAACATCGTCCGTGATCGGGAAAACTTTGATTTCCCCGCTCACTCCGTGCGCGCCGATCAGTTTTCCGATAATCAGATAGTCCTTCATCCCACAATATCGACAATAACTCTTCTGCCGTCCCGGATATACTTTGCCTTCATGATGGTGCGGATCGCCTGTGCGCGTCTGCCTCCCTTGCCGATGATCTTCCCCATGTCCTCGGGGGATACCGATAATTCAAGGACTACGGTATTCCCGCGTTCCGATTCTTTGACGGACACCTCTTCCGGGTTTGATACAAGTGTTTTGGCTATAGTAGTAAGTAATTCACTCATCTGGTTTCGCACGACGGTTCATCGGCCGTCTGCTTGCCTCCCTTCTGATACGAATCGAAAAAAGCCCTTTTACGAGATCGCTCCGGTTCTCTTCAACAGTGCGCGTACGGTATCGGTCGGCTGTGCGCCGTTCTTAATCCATTTCTGAGCCGCTTCGTTGTCAAGTTTGATCTCGGCGGGATCTTTCAGCGGATCGTAAGTTCCGATTTCCTCAATGAAGCGACCGTCTCTCGGTGAACGCGAATCGGCGACGACAATACGATAGAAAGCCGTCTTTTTGGTGCCTATTCTTTTTAATCTGATTTTTACTGACATTTCATTTTCCTCCCGGCATACAGCCTTGTTTATATATTCACGCAAATCGCGCAAATTCCTGATTAGAAAGGGAACCCACCCATCGGGAAGCCTCCGCGGCGCTTCCCCCTGTTCATTTTGGAGAACTGCTTCATCATCTGTGAAGACTGTTCGTACTGTTTGATCAATTGATTCACTTGCTGTACCGTCGTTCCGGAGCCTGCGGCGATTCGTCTTCTGCGCATGGCATTTAAAACATTGGGAAATCTTCTCTCCTTCAGCGTCATCGATCGAATAATCGCCATATTGATGTCAATAATGCGTTCGTTAACATCTTCGTCTTTGACTTTGGAGGCGGCACCGGGGATCATTCCGATTACATCCTTGATTGAACCCATTTTTTTAATCTGCTCGAACTGGGAAAGCATATCCTCAAGGTTAAAGGTATTCTTGAGCAGACGATCCATCGTCTTTTTGGCTTGGTCTTCGTCAAATTGGGATTGAGCCTTCTCAATTAATGAAAGGACATCGCCCATACCGAGAATGCGGCTGGCCATACGGTCCGGGTAATATTCCTCGATGTCCTCGATCTTCTCACCGACACAGATCATCTTGATGGGCTTACCGGTAATCTGCCGGATCGACAATGCGGCACCGCCGCGCGCGTCGCCGTCAAGCTTCGTCATGATGAATCCGTCCAGCCCGATAGCTTCCTCGAAAGCCTGCGCGACCGAAACTGATTCCTGCCCGATCATCGCGTCAACGACGAGAAGTTTTTCTGTGGGCTTCACTGCCTTTTCGATTGCCTTGAGCTCGTCCATCATCTCACTGTCGACCGTAGTGCGGCCGGCGGTATCGATGATGAGTGTGTCGCACAACATATATTTGGCGCGTTCAGAAGCCTTCAGTGCAATTTTTACTGCGGATTTCTCTTCCGCCATGATAAAAGAAGGAACACCGACCTGCTTCGCCAGAACCTCAAGTTGCAGGGCGGCTGCCGGGCGATGGACATCGACGGATGCGACCATCGGTTTCTTCCCGGAAGACTTGAGCACACGGGCCAGTTTGGCCGCTGTCGTTGTTTTACCGGCGCCCTGAAGTCCGTATAGAATAATGACGGTGAAGCCGGTCGGCGACACCGCGATCTTGTTCTGTTCTGAGCCCAGAAGCATAACCAGCGACTCATGAACGATTTTAACGATCTGCTGACCCGGTGTCAGACTCGCGAAAATCTCCTGTCCTTTGCATTTCTCGGTCATATCGGCAATGAAATTTTTGACGACAGAGTAATTCACATCCGCTTCAAGAAGCGCCATGCGAATTTCCTTCATCATATCCTTGATGTCCTGTTCGGTAACACGAGCCTTCCCGCGCATCTTCGACATGATATTCTGAAGTTTTGAAGACAAACCGTCGAACATTTCCGTACCTTTCTACAGCCGATCGTATAAATTCCTGATGATGTCTGTGGCTTTCCCGGATTCGCCGGATTCCAAAAGTGATACAGCGTCATTTATGGCCGACTTGTGTTCCATGAAACGGGCGACAAGTCCGAGTTTCTCTTCATAACGTACGAGTTGCGAAGTTCCCCTGTGTACCGCGTCATAAACCGCTTGTCTGGATATCCCTTCGTTGTCGGCAATCTCGGATAAACTCATATCCTCGGAATAATGGAGTTCCAGAAGCAGACGATTTCTTTGCGTAAGAAGATTACCGTAAAAATCGATCAGCAATCCTGCTTCTACCGGGTCCATGGGTGCCTCCGTTTCTGGTCCATGCGACACAATATAAGCGAAAATCACGTATGTGTCAAGTATTTATGCTTGTCAGTTATGCGGATCGCGAATTTACGTATTCGGCAGAAGCGAATCCACGAACAATTCCGGATCGAAATCGACCAGATCTTCGACCGCTTCCCCCAATCCGGCGAGAAGTATCGGAGCTTGAGCCTTGTGCGCGACGGCGATTGCGACGCCGCCTTTCGCACTGCCGTCGAGTTTTGTGATCACGATGCCGTGGATATCGATTGCTCCCGAGAAAACTTCGGCCTGAATGACCGCGTTCTGGCCGGTTGTGGCATCGATAACCAAGAGTGCTTTGATACACGCGGACGGCGCTTCGCGATGAATCACCTTGGAGACTTTCGCCAGTTCGTCCATCAGGTTCTGCTTATTGTGAAGTCTTCCCGCCGTATCGATGATTAAAACATCGGTGCGTCGCGCGACGGCCGCATGAATTGCGTCATAGCAAACCGCCGCAGGGTCCGATCCGATTGTCTGCGCGATAACCGGCGTCGCGGTCCGCTCTCCCCAAACCTGAAGTTGCTCAATCGCGGCCGCGCGAAAAGTATCCGCCGCCGCAAGAAGGACTCGTTTGCCGCGGTTCTTGTACCGAAGACATAGTTTCCCGGCTGTCGTCGTTTTGCCGGTACCGTTTACTCCGACAAGAAGGAGGATGTTCAGCGAATTTTCTTCAATCTCCAGCTGTTGTTTTTCGCCGAGAATTTCCATCATCTGTTTCTTCATCGTGAATGTGACCGCTTCCTTGCTGTCATCCCCGGTCTTCTTTATTTGATTGCGGACTTGATCCATAATACGCATACTCGCATTGACACCGACGTCCGCCTGGACCAGTAATGCCTCGAGCTCATCCAGCATCTCCTCGTCGTATCTTCCAAGTCCTGCGGATATTTTTGTTAATCCGTCCGCGACAAATCCACGGGTCTTTTTCAGTCCGTTCTTGAAAATTTCGAAAATGCCCATTCTTTCCTCCATGTTATTCCGGCGAGCAACCATGAATCTGCGGTTGCCGTGCGGCCCATAAAACTAAGAGTTATCAAGTCTCATCGACAGTATTTTGGATATTCCACGTTCTTGCATCGTGACGCCGTACATGCGATCGCACGCCTCCATTGTTCCTTTTCGATGCGTGACCAGGATGAACTGGGATTTCGCGGTATATCTGCGGACAAATTCCGTGAAACGACTGATATTGACGTCGTCCAGCGCCGCCTCGACTTCATCCAGAACGCAGAAAGGCGACGGTCGCAGCTGCAGGATCGCGAACAGGATCGCGATCGCCGTAAGGCAGCGCTCTCCGCCGGAAAGCAGGGAGATGCTCTGCAAGCGCTTCCCCGGGGGCTGCGCGCGAATGTCGATGTCGCAGGTTAAGACGTCCTCATTGTCGTCAAGAATGATCTCCGCCGTTCCTCCGTTGAAAAGATCCGAGAAAACGGTGTTGAAATTCTCGTTGATGATCGCAAAGTGCTTGAGGAATTGCTCGCGCATCTCTGCGACCAATTCGCCGATGATTTTCTGAAGGTCCGCTCTGGCCTTCTCGATATCTTCCTTCTGTTTGCTCATAAACTCAAACCGGTCGCTGACCTTTGCGTATTCCTCGATGGCATTGGCGTTAATCGGACCGATATCGCGGATTTCGTTTTTGAGTTCGGTGATTCTTTTTTGAAGCGCTTGTACGCTGTCGATCTCCAGACGATAGGACTGCGCGTTATCGTAAGTAATCTCGTGGTCCTCCCACATGCGATTCTTATGCTCATCGATCTCCAACAGATACCGCTCCCGTTTGGCTTCCGCTTTGGCCTGTTCGGTTTGGCAGTGAGCAAGTCCGGACGCTGAGTTGGAAAGACGGTCGATAAATCCGGACAATTGTTGTTCGATTTCATCCTTTTCGATGATCAGTTGCTTAACGGATTCCTCGATGGAAGCATCCTTTTCGAGAAGTTCGTCACGGATGACGGATTTTTCTTCTTCCTCACCGGCCAATCGGATGATCTCAACCTTGGCCTGCTCGCGCTCGGCAAGGATTTTTTGAAGGCCGGTCGAAAAACCTTGTTTTTCGCGCTCGAGCATATCGCTGATCTCGAGTGCACCGGCCAATGATATCGCGACGGACTCCGCGGAGATGCGAAGATCCGATATATCCGATCTCAAATCATCCAACTCGTTTTGGACTTCCTTGTGATCCAAGTCCGACTGATCGAGCGATGCGCGGATCAATGAAAGTTCCTTATCATGCTCTTTAAGGGCAAGGAGAAGCTCCTCGTGATCGGATTGGACCGTCAGGCGCTTGGTCGAAAGCGTTCGAAGCTCCTTGTCGACGATCTCCAGTCTTGTTTCCAATCTTTTCATCTCCGTCGAACGGCCGGTCGCCTCGGACTCGAGCTTTGCGGTAAGGACCGATAGATCCCGGATTCTTTCGTCCAATGCCTTGGACTCCCGCGCGACGATTTTACCCGCCTCTTCGGAGTCGGCGAAGAGCTTCTCGATCGCCTGAATCTCCTGATCGATATTCAGCACTCTGGCCGGAAGCGTTTCCAGTTCACGCGCTCTTCCGAGAATACCGGTACCCTGCCTTCGGATACTGCCGCCGGTCAGCGAACCGCCGGGATTGACCACGTCTCCGTCCAGAGATACCAACCGAAAAGAAAATCCGGAAGATTTGGCAATGTCCATCGCGTTCTTGAGTGTATCGACGATGGCGATACGACCCAGCAAATTTCCTATGATCTCTTGAATGGAATCGTCAAATGTCACAAGTTCCGAAGCGATCCCGAGAAAGCCTTTTCCGGACTTTGCCGCTTTAATCTGATGATCTTCGAGATAACGGCCTTTTATGGTATTGATCGGAAGAAAAGTAGCCCGCCCGTGCTTATTCTGTTTAAGGTAATCAATCAGGTCCTCGGCATCTCCGTCGGTTTGTGTGACGATATTATGAATCGCCGATCCGAGGGCGATTTCGATAGCGGTTTCATACTTTACGGGCACATGGATCAGATCGCCGAGAATGCCGACGATTTTTCCGGACAATGAGCGGTCGGTTTTCGCGTCTGAAACCAATCGGCGTACCGGCTCCTGATACCCTTCTTTACTGCTCTCAAGCTCCTGAAGCGTCTTGATCCGGAACGACACGTTGTCCTTCTCGCGTTGTTTTTGATCTGTTTGCTTCCGATATTCTTCGGCTTCCGACCGCAATTGATCCAGTTTACTTTGTTTTCCGGAAAACTGCTTCTTTGCTAAAGACAATTCTGCGGCGACGGAACTGAGTTGCGTTTGAAAATCTTCGGATATCGCGGAGAATTTATCCTTTTCGGAAATCAGGATGACGCGTTCGTCCGAAAGAGATTTGACCTTTGAATCGAAAAGCATTATTTCCGAGGAGAGCGACTGAGCTTGCTCCTTATAATCGAAAATTTCTTCGGCTAGAGTCTCCATTTTGACTTTCGACGCGTTGATTTTCTTAAGTGACTGGTCAAGCGTTGCGATCAACGACTTCATTTCCTCTTCCTTTTTTTGAAGTGCCTGATCGTATTTATCTTTCTGACTTTTCAATGTGTCAATCTTTGAGGCCTGATCCTTCACGGACGCATCGAGCCGCTCCAATTGAACGCGCGCCTGGGAATCATCATCCTGACCGGAGTTCAGACGCTCGGAAAGTTGCTTCCTGCGATCCGTGATGACGGCCAGAGCGCTTTGAACTTCGTGGATTCTTTCACCCAAATCGGCTTTATCGGTACGAAGTTTGTCCAGACGATCTTCGATATCGGACGACTTTTCTGTCAGTAATCTGTTCTTGTCCCGTAAAGAAAGGATTTCGTCCTCCCGGCGCAGGATTTCTTCGTTTATTCGCGAAAACTCCTCGTCCGCAGTGGATAGAAAGGCCTGGTTTCTGTCAATCAAATGAAGCGTAAGCCCGATATCCATTTCTTTCCACTCATCATACGTCCGATGGTATAACTTGGCCTTTTCGGCCTGTTCTTTCAACGGACCGACCTGATCGGAAAGCTCGCCGAGGATATCGGAGATGCGAATCAAATTCTGCTCGGCGGAAAGGAGTTTGCGCTCCGCCTCTTCCTTCCTCGCCTTAAATTTGACAATACCGGATGCCTCTTCCAGGACTTTCCTTCTGTCTTCGGAACGGGTGCTCAGAATGTCGTCAATCCGGCCCTGCCCGACAATCGAATAGCCGTCCTTACCCAGGCCGGTGTCCATAAAAAGCTGCAGTATATCTTTCAGTCGGCAATTAACGTGATTGATCTGATATTCGCTCTCGCCCGAACGGTAGAGCCGACGGGTGACTTGAATTTCCGAATAATCGATATCCAGATGCCGGTCACTGTTGTCGATGGTAATCGATACTTCGGCGAAGTTCATTGCCCTTCTCGACTGCGTGCCGTTGAAAATGACATCCTCCATTTTTCCGCCGCGAAGTGTCCGGACGCTCTGCTCGCCGAGCACCCAGCGAACAGCGTCTGTCACATTGGACTTCCCGCTTCCGTTCGGTCCGACGATCGCGGTCATACCCTTATCAAACTCGATCAGGGTATATTCCGGAAATGACTTAAAGCCCTGGATTTCGATTTTTTTGAGATGCATTGAAGAACGATCCTTCCATCGGTGATTACAGATTAAGATTATATACCAAAAACAACGATTAATGAAACGACGGGAGAAACGTTCCGGACCCCTAAAATATTGTGCCTTATCCGTCTGCCATGGAACGAAAAACCGGCATTATTCTTGGGTAAGTATATTGTCGAATGCGTTTTTTGCGGCGTTCTGCTCCGCTTGCTTCTTGCTTCTTCCCGCGCCCTTGCCCAAAACAGCGACGCCTTGCATGACTGCCGCTTGGTAGATACGATCATGAACCGGTCCGCTTTCTTCGAGAATAACAAAAGAGACCGGCGCTCGCGAAGGATTGCTCTGGGACCATTCCAATAATTTACTTTTATAGTCGAAAACAAGTGTCCCGTCGACAGCCCGGCTGATCGCTTCGTTCAGGATGTTCAGAATCGCGTTCTTTGCCCTTTCAAATCCCCCGTCCAAATAGATGGCCGCGAATATTGCCTCCATGGCACACGAGAGATTGGAAGGCTTCTGGCGGCCTCCTGAGGCATCCTCGCCGCGGCCGAGGAGCAGAAGGCTTCCGACATCCATCCGTTCCGCGATCTCGGCAAGCATCGATTCGCAAACGATTAACGCGCGGGTTTTTGAAAGGTAACCTTCGTCCCGTTTGGTTTTCCTGTGAAAAAGTTCTTCGGCGATTACGAAATCCAATACTCCGTCGCCCAAAAATTCAAGCCGCTCGTTATCCTCGATCCCTTTGTTCTTCGATTCATACGCAAAGGATGAATGTGTTAACGCGTTCATCAGAAGCCGGCTGTCCGAAAAGCGGTAGCCCAACGCCTCCTGTAAACGCGATAACTTTTCGTTCGGTATCGAATCATCCATAAAATGTATCCCTTATGCAAAAAAGCTCCCGTGAAGGAGCTCAAATGCTGTTAAGCCGAAAAATTACATTAAGAATTAGCCTTAATAAAGTCGATCGCGTCGCCGACGGTCTTGATGCGCTCCGCTTCCTCATCGGGAATGGAGATTCCGAACTCCTGCTCCATAGCCATGACCAACTCGACCATATCCAGTGAATCAGCGTTCAAATCATCAATCAAACTGGATTCCGGAGATATCGAATCCCCGTCAATCCCCAGTTGCTCAATGAGTATCGCCTTAACGTTTTCAAAAATCGGATCACCTGTCATCTGTATACCTCCTGAATGACTGCTCAAACAATCTGTTACATTGTTT
>JAEAME010002057.1_pt1 | contig 12447 bp, 12 predicted proteins | sample 8958731 | NCBI WGS metagenome assembly JAEAME01 (sample SAMN16933194, study PRJNA681113) | bioreactor sludge metagenome | isolation source: anerobic bioreactor sludge (Control) | place: India:Bengaluru | collected 2018-10-24 | reverse complement strand
CAAAGATAATAGTAGGCAGATTATTGTTCCTTGTAAGCATTGATTTGAGGCTTAGCATCACCCTCGACAACTCACCGCCGGAAGCAATTTTCTCAAGGTTTTCCGGAGGGATATGCTTGTTGGCAGAAAAAAGAAAATCCGCATAATCAATACCTGTTGACGTAAAATCCTTTAATCTTGATAATGCTATACTGAACCTTGCATTTGGCATCCCAAGCTGTTTAAGGATATCTGTTATTTTCTTTTCAACTACATGAAGAACATTTTTCCTTTTTTCCGAGATCTCATCACAATAGGTCCTCAGCAATCTTGTATCATCTTCAACAAGCGTTTCAAGTTCTGCAATTCTCTCATCATTGTTTACAAGGGATTTTATTTTCAACCTGATCTCTTCCCTTTTTGTTATCAGCTCATCAAGTTCTTTAAGCCTGTGCTTGTGAAGTAGAGAGTATATAGTATCAAGCCTCTCATTTACTTCAGCAAGGCGGTGAGGATCGGCTTCAATTGAAATTGCCAGTTTCTCTATCTCACCGGCAAGATCATTCATGTCAATATATGACGATTCAGCCCTCCTTATTAATTCCTCACCTGCCGGAAGGAAGTCCTTTATTTTCAGCAGGCTCAGTTTTGCTTCTCTTATCATGCTAAGAATCGAACTGTTTTCTGACGAAAACAGCCTGGATGCATTGCTCAATCCAAGTTTGATCTCTTCGGCATGCGAAAGCAATTCCTGTTCTGTTTCCAGTACTTCCTGCTCGCCATCAACAAGTTTAGCGTTATCCAGCTGAACCAGCTGAAATTGATAATATTCCAGATCGGCCTTGTTTCGTCCGGCTGTCTCCTTAGCTTCATCAAGTTCCTTTTTCAGGATACGGAAGTTGTGCCAGACCTGACTGTATTTTGCGATAAGGGCCGTCGTTCCGGCAAAAGAATCTATGACATTAAGCTGGAAAGCATTATCCCTTAGCATCAGGGTCTGATGCTGGGAGTGAATATCTATAAGACGGTCGCCGAGTTCTTTCAGAAGATTGATTGTAACAGGAGTATCATTAATGAATCCGCGTGACTTCCCGGCGGGATTAATTTCGCGTCTAATTATAGTAACTAACTCATAATCTAGTTCATTAGATGCAAAAAAATCAGCAATGTCGTAGTTTTCTATCCTGAATGTTCCTTCAACGATGCATTTTTCATTTTTCTCCAGAAGGACTGAAGTATCTGCCCTGCTGCCAAGTATCAGGGACAAGGCTCCAAGAAGTATTGATTTTCCTGCCCCGGTCTCGCCTGTGATTATAGTAAGACCATTTTCAAGCTCAACGTCCAGGTCTCTTATCAGAGCATAGTTTTGAACGAACAGTTTTACTAACATATTCAGATATTATTGTCAGCTGGCAGAATTGATCCTCTCATATTTCGATTTATTGGAGGGATCAATCTCTGTCAGTATCTCCACCACACGCCCTTTCTCCTCGGGAAAAGAATCCGAAAAAATATTTACGAACTCATCGGTCCGGGCGTCAAGAACTATCTGAACCAGATACATGAACGGATCCGGTCTTCTTCTGTAAACCACCTGCATAAGTCTCAGGCTCTCCACAATACTTGCTCTTGCTTCCGAGACTCTTGATTCCAGCCTGTCGAGTCCGTTGATGTAGTACTGGTATACGAACTGACGTACCTCTTCATATTCTTTATCAAGTATGTTCTTGACAAGCCAGTATCTGTTCCTGTTTCTTGAACCGTCATATGGTTTCCAGCCAGCTTCGGGAGCATTCTGGGCATTAGTTACTATCTTCTCTGCCATCCGGAAGAACTCTGTTCCGCCAAGTGGAGAAAAAGAATCATAATCAAAACCGAGAATTATATATGTATAGTATGCAAGAACAGCAACAAGATTTGATCTGTGGGTAGTTGCATCAAATTCAAGGGGCTGAAACTCAACGTACCTGAATCTGAAGCTGTTATCGATAAAATTAAGCATTGTTGCGCTGTAGGTAGTGTTGTACACAGGTCTCCTTGCCTGAATCTGTATTGTACCTGAAAATTCATCAGCGGAGATCTGATCGGTAAGGTTGATAAGGATATTGCAATCTATTCTTTCCGCATAGCTGAAAACATGATTTGTCCATACAGTGCTGTTCATGAATTCATAAACATCCCTCTGCATATTTTCAAAGACCTGCCTGTTTGACCCCTGTATCTGCTGGGCAGAGACCTGCACATTGCAGTTCAGTTCCTGGGCAGCGGCAAAGCTGTGGAGCATTACAGCCGCAGTAATAAGGAATGAATATCTGAGTAAACGAAGGAGTTTCATAATGCAAACTATTTGGTCATCGAAATAATTTTGTCGAGTATATCCCTTGCTGCATCCTCTTTTGATTTCAACTCAAATTTATCAATATTATTGTACTTGTCAATTATGGTTATCCTGTTTGTATCATGTTCGAATCCTGCTCCCTCATCCCTGAGTGAATTTAGTACTATCAGATCAAGGTTCTTCCTTTGCAGTTTATCAGAAGCATTCTTAAGTCCGTTATCAGTCTCGAGCGCAAAACCAGCAAGTATCTGGGATTGTTTTTTAATCTTTCCAATTGATGCTGCTATATCAACTGTTGGTTTCAGAGTGAGTGTCAATGTTCCATCGCCTCTTCTGAGCTTTTCTTTTTCTGATCTGAGCGGAGTGAAATCAGCAACAGCTGCTGACAGAATTGCAATATCGCACCAGGGGAAATTAGAGATGCATTCAGCCGTCATTTCAGAAGCATCAGTTATTCTAATAGTCTTTACCCTGCCGTTTCGGGGATTGACATTTACAGGTCCTGTTACAAGGATTACTTCTGCCCCATAATCTGCAGCCGCATCTGCAAGGGCTATTCCCATCTTACCTGAAGAATAGTTGCTTATAAAACGAACAGGATCAATGGCTTCCCTTGTCGGACCGGCGTTGATAAGTACTTTCTTGCCGGTCAGCGGTTCACTTCTTTTTTTTTTTCGTAAAGAAGCTGTTTATCTCCCTCACTATATCCGCGGGCTCAGCCATCCGGCCCTTACCCTCAAGTCCGCTTGCAAGTTCGCCGGATGAGGGTTCAAGAATAGTATTGCCGAATGCTTTGAGGGTTTCGATATTGATAACTGTTGCAGGGTGCTTAAGCATGTCTGTATCCATTGAAGGAGCAATGAACACAGGGCATCTTGCTGAAAGATAAGCAGTAAGCAGAAGATTATCAGCAATGCCACTTGCCATTTTGGCAATAGAATTGGCAGTAGCCGGAGCTATCAGGAAAAGGTCAGCCCACACAGAGAGTTCAACATGGTTATTCCATTCACCATTCTCCCTGTTATAGAACTCAGTAAGCACAGGATTCTTCGATAAAGTTGACAGTGTGAGAGGGGTAATAAACTCTCTTGCATTATCAGTCATGATTACCTTTACTTCAGCACCTTCCTTTATAAGAAGCCTGATTACCATTGCGGTCTTATAGGCTGCAATGCCACCTGTGACGCCAACCAGTATATGTTTGCTTTTCAGCATAATCAGGCTGAAGTTTTACCCTGTCTTGTTGTGGTTTCCGGATTTCTGTGGAATATCTTTTTTTCCTCAAGTTCCTGCAAAGCAATGAGAGTCGGTTTTGGAAGACGCTCATAGAATTTGGAGATCTCGATCTGCTCCCTGTTTTCAAAAACTTCTTCGAGGTTATCGCTGTAAGATGCAAACTCCTCAAGTTTCTTGTTCAGTTCCTGCTTCATTTCGACAGAGATCTGGTTTGCCCTTCTGGAAACAATAATTACAGTCTCGTAAATATTCCCGGTTCCCTGGGTCATGAGATCGAGATTCCTTGTAACAGTAGTAACGGGGGCCAATGATTTTCTATAGTCCATATTTATTTTTGATTGTTTGCTTCTTCAACATCATCAGAAACTGCCTGATATTTATTTGGGTCAAGCTTAAGAGCCCGGGCAGTTGCCTGTTATATTCTCCTGGCATCCCTTTTAAAACGACTCTCTGGAAACTCTTCCATAAATGAATAATAGTCATCCAGGGTTGTCTGATATCTTTCAGTCTGCCTGCTTGCCAGACTGTTTTCTGCATAGAGGAAAAGAGAATTCAGCTTAAGGAACATCATCTCTTCGCGATACTTTGAATCCGAATACTCCTTAAGGCTGTTTGTAAGTGCCACTATTGCAGACCTGTACTCTGTCATGTCATGGTAGAGCCTGGCACTCAGGTAGGACTTCTCAACGAGCTTATCCTGCAATTCCTTTATGAGAATTCTGCATTCCTCAGCCCTTGCGCTTGACGGATACCTGCTCAGGTAATAATTAAAACCCTCCATTGCAGATCTTGAATATTCCTGATCAAGTTCAGCACGCGGAGACATTTGATAATCGCACATAGCTGAAAGGAAGTGCGCCTCCTCAACATATTTTCCGTAGCCGTACTGGTCAGAATAGGATTTGAAATATGCTCCGGCACTCATATAGTCTTTCATTCCATAAAAGGCCTGGGCATTCATCCAGATGAGATCTTCGACTTCCTCAGTAGCCCTGAAACGAGGTATTATCTGGGCAAGCAGCTCAGTTGCCTTAATATATTTGCCGGCTTCAAAATATTCTTTCGTTTTGTTCTTCTTAAGTTCATAGTCAGTGCTCTTAAGCAGCTGATTATATTCGCCGCAGGAACTCAGCAAGATCAAAACTGAAAAAAGTATGAATACCCTGTTTCTCATTCCAAAAATGTTGCGCAAAATTACAATATATTTTTCAAATCAGATATATAAACGTATTTTTTGCCTCTTTATTCTGCTTCTGAAGCCTGTGTTCCAAATTAGGTATAAATAGGTATAAAGTAGTATTCTCTAATCGGTACTTTTGCAAAAGTTCAATAATTAACAGAATTTGTAATGGATATTTTTGACAAGATCAAATCGACAAAAGGCGCTCTGGGTCAGTATTCTGAAGTAGCTGACGGATATTTCATGTTCCCTAAACTGGAGGGAGAAATAGCATCAAGAATGAAATTCAGGGGTAAGGAGGTTCTTACATGGAGTCTCAATAACTACCTGGGGCTGGCCAACAATCCTGAAGTAAGGAAAGCCGATGCTGAATATGCAGCTAAATACGGACTGGCCTATCCCATGGGAGCCAGGATGATGTCAGGACAGACTTCAATGCATGAGAAGTTTGAAAAAATGGCTGCTGAATTTGTAAAAAAAGAAACAGCGTACCTTCTGAACTACGGGTATCAGGGAATGGTATCAATAATTGATGCTCTTGTCGACAGGCATGATGTAATAGTTTACGATTCAGAATCGCATGCATGCATAATGGACGGACTGAGGCTTCACTTCGGAAAGAGATTTGTTTATCCTCATAACGACATTGAAAGCTGCGAGAAGCAACTTCAGCGCGCAACAAAACTTGTACAGGAATCGGGCGGCGGGATACTTGTTATAACAGAGGGTGTATTCGGAATGGCCGGCGACCTTGGAAAGCTTGACAAAATTGCTGCACTGAAGGAAAAATATAATTTCCGTTTCCTTGTCGATGATGCCCACGGGTTCGGCACTATGGGAGCGACAGGAGCCGGAACGGGCGAACATTTTGGCGTTCAGGATAAAATAGATATCTATTTTGCAACTTTTGCAAAATCGATGGCAGGTATCGGAGGTTTTGTAGCAAGCACGAAAGAGGTTGTTACATATCTGAGGTTCAATCTCAGATCCCAGATCTACGCAAAAGCACTCCCGATGGCAATGACTATGGGTGCTATCAAAAGGCTCGAACTTTTACAGGCCCATCCCGAATACAGAGAGAAACTCTGGACTATTGTCAACGCACTGCAGAATGGTCTGAGGAAGGCCGGCCTAAACCTTGGCAATACAGAATCGCCGGTGACACCTGTATTCTTCAAATGCCCTCTCGAACAGGTAACTCAGCTTATTTACGACCTCAGGGAGAACTATGGCATTTTCTGCTCAGTTGTGATATACCCGGTTGTTCCCCGGGACGTAGTGATGCTCCGTCTTATCCCTACTGCAATTCATTCTCTTCAGGATGTTGAATATACAGTCAACGCTTTCAGCAATATTAAGAGGAAAGTTGATAACAACGAGTACCCAAATCAAATGGCTGATTTCTCAAAGTAGGTAATAAGGCTGGCTGGTTTTATTTCCTGCTTCTTAAACAATTAAGACCTGACGATAGAGGTTTGAACCGGTATATCTGAACAATTCTTTTCCCGGATCGTTATACAGATAAAATTATCGTAGTCTGTGGAATAAATCACAGTCATGATGTCAAATATCTGCAAGATGCTGTTAAAAGAAGAGATTAACAATTTGCTTAAGGGATACAATATGCTGCTTTATTTTTCAGGCAGCATGATATTAAATGAGCCCACAGATGAATGTGTTGCCGATTTCTGGGATTCAAACAGGCTGAAACAGCTGCCGGTTTCAAGTTCAAATCCAAAGTTCATAAAAGCAACTTCCCTCCTGCGCAATTCCTGTTCTGATAAGGAGATATGCAGCAAGAAACTGTCAGATGATTACAATAGATTATTTGAAGCGGATGGAGCAGCTGTGGCTCCGGCCTATGAGTCGAAGTTTAAAAAATACAGGAACGGTGACGGGAAGCATAATGAGCATGTCTCACTCTTCTATGAAGCTTACGGATGGGAATCCCGCTTACGAGGAAAAATAAAAGATGATCACCTTGGAATTGAACTGTTATTCCTTACCCGCCTTATAGATAAGTATTTGCAGCTTGATGATGAACCATGCAGGACTGAAATGAAAAAAGAGATAAAGAGGTATATAAACACCCATATTCTCTCCTGGATCCCGGCATGGAATGAGGCTGTTCAGGAATACTCCCATACTTTCTGTTACAAAGGCATTGCCGATCTTATCCAGGCAAGTGCGGAGGATATCAACAATATCCTGTCGTAAGCCTGATCAGAAATTGGGATTAAAAAATCTTATTATAGCTCCGATATAATACTCCCTCCATCCTTCGGCTATATCCTCGAAATCTTCATCAGGAATATTAGTGTGCTCTACAATGACCTGCGAATCGTCCCTGAATGGCTGAATTGAAATTGTCACTATTGATCTTTCAGCCTGGTCTCCGAAATACCATTCCTGAACCACTTTAGTGTCAGGAATGAGCTCAAGGTTCCTTCCGCTTATATCGCCATCCCAGAGAGAAAATTCTGATCCCGCTTCTGCCGGCATTACCGCAGGATATCCTGACCAGAGCTCAATTGTAAAAGGATTTGTAAGTGCTGAATAAACATCTGACGGTTCAGCATTGATAATGAAAGTCTTTTTGAAAGTCTTCATCCGACATGGTTTATTATCTTGACTCGGATAAGTATCGTTCGGCATCGATTGCGGCCATACATCCTGTCCCTGCTGCGGTTACAGCCTGCCGATAGTGAGGGTCCTGCACATCACCTGCTGCGAAGACTCCCTGTATGTTTGTCCGTGTTGTCCCGGGTATTGTCTTAATATACCCTGCACCGTCGGTCTCAAGGTATTTTTTGAAAATATCCGAGTTCGGGGTATGTCCTATTGCCAGGAAGAGTCCGTCAATCTTTATTTTTACATGTTCTTCATCAGAGGTTCCCATTTTCCTGACAAGCACAGCCCCCTCAACACCGTTTTCACCAAAAAGATCTGTCAGCTGGTGCTCCCAGAGTATTTCAATATTTGGAGTATTGATCACTCTTTCCTGCATAGCTTTTGAGGCTCTCAGCACATCCCTTCTGACTATAAGATATACTTTATTGCAGATCCCTGCCAGGTAGGTAGCCTCTTCGGCAGCAGTATCCCCTCCTCCCACAACAGCAACGTCTTTTTTCCTGTAGAAGAAGCCATCGCATGTTGCACAGGCAGAGACTCCCATTCCCGCATATTTCTTCTCTGCCTCCAGGCCAAGATACTTTGCTGTCGCACCGGTAGCTATTATTACCGCATCTGCCTCAACCACCTTGTTGTCATCGAATGTGATGCGGTGTTTAACACCTGAAAAATCGGCTCCTACAGCTATTCCCATCCGGATATCTGTCCCGAAGCGTTCAGCCTGTTTCCTGAGGTCTTCCATCATCTGGGGTCCTGTTATTCCGTCCGGATAACCCGGGAAGTTGTCAACCTCGGTTGTTGTTGTAAGTTGCCCGCCCATCTGCAGGCCGGTATAAAGAACCGGTTGAAGGTTAGCCCTGGCTGTATAAATAGCAGCAGTATAGCCTGCCGGACCTGATCCGATAATGAGGCATCTTACCTTTTCAATATTTTCAGGATCAGGTTTTTCTGAACCAGATGTTACATCAAGGGGCTTGAATAGTTCCATAATCTTGTCTTAGAAATTGAAGCAAAAATAATAAAAAGACAGGAAGAAGAAAAGATGAGGGGGAGATTGGGAGAAAGGGTGAGGAGGCGAGGGGGGAATTCCTATATTTTATCATTTTAAGTCCCGCAGTGAAAAAAATAACTATTTTTAGAACGCACATTTGTTTTGATATCAATAACTCATTTTTTTATACCTATGAAAAGATTTCTACCCCTTGCTGCATTACTATGTGTTTTTCAGGTAAATGCCCAGAGATATCTTATCAATTTTAAAGGCACAGGTGAATCAGATGTTGTAAACGAAGTAAAAGTCGAAAATCTGACTACAGGCGAATCACTTCTGCTTAACGGGACTGATGCTTTACGCCTGAATCTGCCAACAGGGATAAATGATTTAAATAAAGACCCTGGTTCAGAGATAAGGATCTACCCTAACCCTATGACTGAATATTCAGACATAAAAATTTTACCTCCCGTTTCAGGTGCAACTGTTCTTACTGTTTTTGACATTAGCGGCCGTCCGCTTATCCAGAAAACCTTTATTGTTCAGAACCAGGAACAGGAATTCAGGCTTTCCGGGATAAAGACTGGTCTGTATATAATTAATTTCACAGGAAATGGATACTTATATTCCGGCAAATTACTTAGTATGGGTAAAAATGAAGGAAATGTTAATATTACACGTATAAGCAGTACAGAAACATTTAACAGTAAGGTTTCAGAAAAAGACAAAGCAAAAAGTACAGAAGCTGTTATTGATATGGCTTATAATACGGGCCAATGGTTAAAATTCACAGGAACCTCAGGTGAGTTCAATACAGTAATAACTTCAAGCTTTACTTCAGATAAAGAATTAACTTTCAATTTCATCAGGTGCAAAGACGGAGATAATAATAATTACTCTGTGGTCGAAATAGGCACTCAGATCTGGATGACACAGAACCTGAGGACGACAAGATATAGCAACGGTGATTTGATAGGAACCAGTGAACCTGCAGCACTCAATATAACCACTGAAACAAACCCAAAATATGAATGGGTTTATTACGGATACCAGATAGAGATAGATCCGGTAGCTTATGGCCGGTTATACACCTGGCATGCTGCCATGGATTCAAGGAACGTTTGCCCTGCAGGATGGCATCTGCCGAGCCGGACAGAATACAATACTTTAATGAATTCTCTAAGTGGCGTTTCTGTTGCGGGAGGAAAACTTAAGGAAACCGGTTTCAACCATTGGGAGACGCCGAATACCGACGCAAGCAACATATCCGGATTCACTGCTTTGCCAACCGGTAGCAGAGCCCCTGGAGGTTCATGTTCCAATTATACCAGAGTGTGTTACCTTTGGTCTGCTACCGAAAAGGATAACACCTATGCATATTATTGTAGCATGTTGTATAACAGCGGAATAGCATATACCGATATGAATACCGGAAAGAATGTCGGACTCGGAATCCGGTGCGTAAAGAACCAGAGTACACCATAAAAGCAAGAAACAGAAGTATATCTGTTTAATTCTCCTCCTTGTTAGTGCTTATGAAACCTTATGAGCTTCCTTCCACTGAAGCTGGGTATCTATATTATCCCCGGCCTGGACATTGCCATGCATCCCTTCAATACAATCTATAACAGCCAGATCCGGCCTGATTCGTTTTGCCATCTGGCAGATTTTGGAATTGAGCCACAGGGCTCCTGCTGCATGCTTCGCAATAATAAATGCTTTACCAGCTGTTTTATCTTTCAGTGATTTTTTTTAGCTTGCCAGATAATGTGATTTTCAAATCAGTACCAATGAAAATGAAACGGGAAAGTCTTTTGATACCTCTGAGTATTGTAATATTATTTTCTTTCAGTAATTGCTCGGATAATGACAATAAAACTGTGGGACAAACCGACTGGCCTCAATACCTTGGTCCTCATCGAAATGGTATTTCTGATCAGAAAGGCATACTTCGTACATGGCCTGAAAAGGGACCGAAGGTTCTATGGACAGTCAATCTGGGCACAGGTTTCGGGGGCGCTATAGCCAGAGATGGGAAAGTATATGTTCTTGACAGGGATGATGAGGTCGGCGATTATATCAGATGTTATGATATTTCAAACGGGAAAGAACTCTGGCATTATGGTTACAGTGCACCGGGCAGTGTAAGGTTTCATGGTTCAAGGGGTGTCCCGGCGCTGGACGGAAATTATATTTATTCCTGCGGCCACAATGGTGATCTGTACTGCATCGACATAAATACGCATCAGCCTGTATGGAATAAGAACGTCTGGAAGGATTTCGGAGGTACAGATCTGCCTACCTGGGCGATTGTGCAGTGTCCTCTGGTATATAATGATCTGCTGATAGTTGCTTCTCAGGCTCCCGAAGCCGGAGTAGTTGCCTATAATAAACTTACTGGCGATGTTGTCTGGAATACTCCTCCTCTTGGTAATATTGGCTATGTAAGTCCTGCAATTGTAAAAGTAGGCGATGAAGATCATGTCGTCATGATAACAGCTGCTTCCCGCGGCTCCTTCGGAGAGAGCACCAGTGCAAGCATCGTTGCAGGTATTGATCCCGTCAAAGGTTCAATTCTTTGGAAGTACACTAACTGGCAATGTTCAATCCCGGTACCGGGCGCCCTGGACGCCGGTGAAGGGAGGGCTTTGATAACAGGTGGATACCAGGAAGGATCTGCAATGATAAAGATTGAGAAGAACGGAGAAGGGAGCTATAATGTGACAGAGCTGTATAAGAATCCGGATTTCGGTTCACATACACAACCGCCTGTGCTCTATAACGGTTTTTTGTACACTCAGTTCTCGACAAACAACAGAAAGGACGGAATGGTATGCATGAGTCTTGACGGACGCATCAAATGGAAGACGAGGAGATCGCCGGCATTTGATAAGGGAGGGATCATCGTTGCAGACGGTTTGCTGATAAGCACTGACGGCAGCACCAAATTATATCTTATTGAGCCTGATTCAACAGCTTTCAAGCCTGTCGCGTCAGCTGAACTTCTTACAGCAAAACCGGGAGATGAGAATGAAGCGGCCAGGTTTGCAACTCAGAACTGGGCGCCGCTGGCTCTTGCTGAAGGGAAGCTTCTAATAAGGGATCAGAGCAGGTTGCTGTGTGTTCAGATTGTTGAATAGCTGTCCTTGCTTAAATTAATCAGGAGGCCTTAGCCAAGGGCAATTAATTAAATCTAAGATCTCAGCAAGTTCTGGCAAAAGAAAATGGTAATTAATAAGAGAGCTGATTAAATTCCGACTGAAGCAAACGGCTCAGAAATACTATTTACCGGCGGCTTCAGCCGCCCGGCAGGAACACCAGGGAGGCACGGACTTTAGTCCAAAATCCGTTCAAGATTATATTCCTCTATCAGCCTGTTGATTTCTTCTTCTAAAGAGACCCTCTGGTGATGGCTCTCCTGATTCTTTATATATATTCTCAAATTCTTCAGGTGATCCATCCCAATGGACACCGCATAGAAATCGTCCTGCCACTCAAATCTCTGACTTGTCAGGTGGTTCCTGTTGATCCAGAAAGAACTTTCCCCCTTGATCTTCTGCATCAGGTCTGAAATGTTCTGCCTGCCGCCAAGGGAAATAAGAACATGCAGGTGATCGAAGTATCCGTTAATGTGATCAATGTAAATACCTTTCTGAAATGCATTTTCCCTTATATGAGAGATTACTTCATACCTTATTTTATTCTGTAAATAAGGTATTCTTTTTTTAGTGGTCCATACGCAATGAACCCAGATCTTAATAAATGACATGCACGTAGAAATTAAGCGAGTAATTAATAAAGATACAATGAATTCTTTTATTATTTAATGAGATACGACATTTTTATTAGCAAAATGGAGAATTTTAGATGTCCTGGAGAGCTAAAATGAAATTGATTAAAATCTTTTTGGGCTAAAGCCCGGGGTAAGAGATATTCCTGCTTGCCGTTGGCTGAAGCCAACGGCAATGGATTAATTATCAAATCAATAATAATGGCTGAAGCCAACGGCAATGGATTAATTATCAAATCAATAATAATGGCTGAAGCCAACGGCAATGGATTAATTATCAAATCAATAATAATGGCTGAAGC
>JAEAME010002055.1_pt1 | contig 12456 bp, 9 predicted proteins | sample 8958731 | NCBI WGS metagenome assembly JAEAME01 (sample SAMN16933194, study PRJNA681113) | bioreactor sludge metagenome | isolation source: anerobic bioreactor sludge (Control) | place: India:Bengaluru | collected 2018-10-24 | reverse complement strand
CGCCGGGACCTCCAGCCACATGAAGCCGAAAAGCTCGTCGAACTGGTCGACCATGACCGTCTCGAACCGCAGCGTCAAACCGTCCGGCCCCGTCTCCCGCCATGCCCGGCGCGTCGCGTCGGCCGAGGTCCGGAAGCTCAAGCCCGGCCGGCCGTCGATCTCCAGGTCGAAGCGGTGGCCGCCCTTGCCCGTGGCCAGGCCGGCCAGCCAGACGAAGGTCGCCGGACCGCCCTTCCAGTCTTGAGGCAGCGCTTCCGTTTGCCAGGCCACGGCCATGGCCCCGTCCGAGGCCCGGCTGATCAGGGCCGAGCGGATGTCCGGGTAGGGCGAGTGGTAGGTCATCTCGGCGCCGGCGACCGTCCGCCCGTAGCCCCGCAGCCAATCGGCCCCGGCGGCCGGGCCCGTCGCCGCGGCCACGAGGGCCAAAAGCACGCCCGGCCGGGGCACGCTCATCGCCCGGCCTCGCGCGCCGCCGCGGCCGCCTTGAACTCGAAGACCCAGGCGTAGCGGCAGGGCGGCTTGGCCACCGCGCCGGCCGGCAGCGTCAGCAGCGCGCCCTGGCCGACCTTCTCCCAGCGGACGGGCTCGCTCACCCCGAGCATGCGCACGGTCGCGCCGGCGGCCGGGGCGATCGAGGTCAGCATGATCTTGGCCGGCGGCGCCGCTTCCTCCTCGCCGGCCAGGTAGATGGCGTGGACCGTGCCGTCGGGGAGGGCCGTGAAGCAGGTCTTGGCCTCCTTGTACGGCGCGACCGGCCGGGTGCCGTAGATGGCCTGGCCGTTGACCTTCATCCAGGCGCCGATCTCCTCGAGCCGGTCCAGGGCCTCGGGCGCCAACTCGCCCTCGGGGCTGGGCCCGATGTTGAGCAGGAAGTTGCCGCCCTTGGAGACGATGTCCACCAGCAGGTGGATGAGCCGGCCGGCCGGCTTGTAGACGTCGTTCGGATTGTACGACCACGACGTGCCCATGGTCATGCAGGTCTCCCAGGCGTAGGGGAGGGGCTTCTCCGGCACCTCCTGCTCGGGGGTGCGGTAGTTCTCGTAGCGGCCGGTGACGGTCCGGTCGACGACGAGCAGGCCGGGCTGGTGGCGGCGGGCCATGGCCGCGATCCGCGGCATGTCGATGTCCATGTTCTTGGCGTTCTTGACGAAGTAGCCGGGACCGATCTCGATCATCGGGGCCGGCCGGACCCAGCCGCCGTCGAGCCAGAGGATGTCGAGCGGCCCATAGCCCGAGACGATCTCCTCGATCTGCCTGTAGGTGAAGTCGCGGAAGCGCTGCCAGCGCTCCGGGTACTTGTCGATGCTGTAGTTGACGTTGCGGTCGGGCGTCGCCCACTCGGGGGCCCAGAAGTCCGGGTGGTGCCAGTCGGGCTTGGAGAAGTAGGCGCCCGTGCCGAAACCCTGGGCCCGGAAGGCGTCCACGACGGCCCGGAAGACGTCGGCCTTGGGGCGGGCGCGGAAGGGGACGTCGGGCCCGGTGATGCGGTACTCGGTCTCCTTGGTATCGTACATGGAGAAGCCGTCGTGGTGCTTGGTGGTCATGACGACATAGCGCATGCCGGCGGCCTTGGCCGCGGCGGCCCAGGCGGCCGGGTCGAACTTGACCGGATCGAAGGTCTTGGGCAGGGCCTCGTAGCGCCGCTTGTATTCGACGTAGTCCGGCAGGGAACGCCGGCACCAGGGCTCGTCTTCCGAGCAAATGGACCAGGACTCGACGACGCCCCACTGGCTGTACGGCCCCCAGTGCATCATCAGGCCGAACTTCCAGTCCTGCCAGCGGGCCAGCTTGGCCAGGACCAGGGGATCGGTCTCGGCTTCGGACGCGGGGGCCTGGCCCGCGGACTGGCCGAGGACGAGGGCGCCCAAGGCGAGAACGGCCGCCGCGGCTAGGGCGGCGAAGCGGGCGGGATGCGGGCGGAGCCGGGCGAGCTTCATGAGGACCCTCCTCGGACGGTTACCGCCGGCATTATATATCAGACCGGGCCGGCCGGGGAGCGGAGTCCTCGTGACGTCCCTTGGACGAAGGGAGGAGCGATCCGATCCTGCGGACCGCTCCCCCGAGTCCGCTACGCGCCGGCCGCGCCCTTGACGGAATCCTGGGCGATCTTCTTCAGCTTGTCGTTGGCCATGATGGCCAGATCGACGCGGCGGTTCGTCTGGCGGCCGTCGACCGTGGCGTTGTCGCCGAGGGGCTGGTCGGGCCCGTAGCCGTGGACCGCGAAGCGGGTCGAAAGGACGTTGAGCCCGGCCAGGAAGTCGGCCACGGCCTTGGCCCGGTTCTCCGACAGCGGCATGTTGATCTCGCGCGTGCCGGTCGAATCGGTGTGCCCTTCGACGAGGATGTTGGTGTCGGGGTACTTGTTGAGGATGGCGGCCAGCTTGGTCAGGTTCTCCCGGCTGGCGGCCCGTAGGTCGTACTTGTTGACGTCGAACATCAGGCCCGAGTCGAAGGTGATCTTGATGCCTTCGCCGACGCGCTCGACCTTGGCGCCCTCGAGGTCGCGGCGCATCTCGGCGGCCTGCTTGTCCATGTGGCGGCCGATGAAGGCCCCGGCGGCGCCGCCCACGGCGGCCCCGGCGATGGCCCCGAGCAGGGTGTTGCCGGCGATGGCGCCGACGACGCCGCCGACGACGGCCCCGCCGGCCGCGCCGATGGTGGCCCCCTTGGCGGTCTTGCTCCAGCTGGCGCAACCGAAGCTCATGAGCGCCAGGGCGAGAACGAGAAGAACGGCAAGCGGTCTTTTCATCGATGGTCCTCCTTGCAGTGGCCGGGGCGGCGCGCACGGGCCACCCTCATGGATTTAGTCGTTCGACCGGCCCCGAAAGGCGGCCGGCCGGCTCACTTGGCCTTGGCCGTCCGGGCCGCCCGGACCTGGTGGTCCAGGAGGATGTTGGCCATCAGGTTGACGCCGATGGGGATGGCGGCCTCGTCGGCCACGAAGGCCGGCGAGTGGACCGCCGTGGCCTCCCGGTCGGGGGGCACGACGCCCAGGTTGAGCATGACGGCCGGGGCGATCGTCCCGTAGGCGCTGAAGTCCTCGCCGCCCATCTCCGGCTTCTGCTCCGTCAGGGCCTCCTTTGAGCCCAGGACGCGCTCGGCCACGGCCAGGGCGCCGCGGACCAGGGCCGGGTCGTTGTAGACCGAGGCCGTGCCGAATTCGTAGGCCAGGTCGAACGAGGCCCCGGCGGCCTCGCAGACGCCGGTGACGACCCGGGTGATGGCCTCCTTGAGGACGCGGCGGCGGTCCTCGCCGTAGTTGCGGACCGTGGCCTCCAGCCGGGCCGAGCGGGGGATGATGTTCGGGGCCGAGCCGGCGTGGAAGGAGCCCACGGTGATGACGGTGTTTTGGTCCACGCTCGTCTGCCGGGAGACGATGGTCTGCAGGGCGGTGACGACCTGGGCCCCGACCACGATGGGGTCGACGCACAGCCAGGGCGCCGCGCCGTGGCAGCCCTCGGACCGGATCTCGAGGGTGAAGCCGTCGACGTTGGCCGACATGAAGCCCGAGGCGTAGCCGATCCGGCCGGCCTTCTGCGTGTCGTCGACGTGGTAGCCGAAGAAGGCGGCGGGCACGGGGTCCTTGAAGGCCCCGTCGGCGATCATCGAGGCCGCTCCGTTGCAACACTCTTCGGCCGGCTGGGCGACGAAGACGACCGTCCCGGGCAGGTCGGCCTTGACCGCGGACAGGACCGCCGCCACGCCGAGGAGCATGGTCGTGTGGATGTCGTGGCCGCAGGCGTGCATCAGGCCGGTCTCGCGGCCGCCGACGACGGCCGTGACCTTCGAGGCGAAGGGCAGGTCGACCTCCTCGGTGATGGGCAGGGCGTCCATGTCGGCGCGCATAGCCACGACGGGGCCGGGCTGGCCGCCCTTGAGGATGCCGATGACCCCGGTCTTGGCGTAGCCCGTGCGGACCTCCAGGCCGAGCTTGCGGAGGTAGTCGGCCACCAGGGCCGAGGTGCGCGTCTCCTGCAGCCCCAGCTCGGGATGGGCGTGGATGTCCCGGCGGATGGCGATCAGCTCGGGCGCCAGCTTGTCGGTCGCGGCCTTGATCCGCTTCTCGAGCGGGGTCGCCGGGAACGGGGCCGGCGCAAGCGGCAGCGCGGCCAGGAGCACGGCCAGGACGGTCAGCGCGGCGGTCGGGGAACGGCGGGTCATGGGGGCCTCCTCGAAGATCACGGGAGGCTAATGTAGCTCAAACGGCGGGACCGATGCAAAATCCGCGGGCCGCCCAGGAGCCGCCAGTTGGTATCGGCGGGGTCGACGTTCGAGCTCTGCCAGGACTTGCCCCGGTGGGGTAGGGGACAGTAGGGTAGGGGACATGTACCGCAGGTACGTGTCCCCCATCTTGTCTGTGTCTCCAATCTTGTCGTGATGCGTCCCTAGGGTCGGGTTAGATCCCGCCCCGGTGGGAGCGAGGGTAGGGGACATGTACCGCAGGTACGTGTCCCCCATTTGTCTAGACCCCCGCCCCGGTGGGAGCGAGGGTGACATCATGGAGGAGGAGAGGTGCAAGGAGGGCCTGGAGAGGAATCCCCGTATCCTGCCCCGTTTTTACGCAATAGCCTTGGATGGGGCCCTCCTTGCGTTGGTGTCATTGTCGGGCCGGCCCGCCGGCCGGTCAATCGCCCGGGGCGGCGGTCGGCGGGGTGATTTGTCCCGCGCGCGGGGGTGACCCGGGGCCTTAAGAAGGGGTCAAACCTAAATTTCTTCAATTCTTGTTCTACGGCGCCTGCAGCTCGTCGTCAGGTCCTTTTCGAAAATTGAAGAAATTTAGGTTTGACCCCTTCTTTTTGATATGATGAGGGCCGCATCGAACCAGGGAGGCGCACATGGACGTCAAGAAGTTCATCGAAACCCAGGTCGAAGAGATCAAGAAGACCGTCGGCTCCGGCACGGCCATCTCGGCCCTTTCGGGCGGCGTCGACAGCTCCGCCTGCACCGTCCTGGCCCACCGGGCCCTCGGCCCCCAGCTCAAGTCCGTGTTCATCGACCACGGCCTGATGCGCGCCGGCGAGCCCCGGGAGATCGCCGAGATCTTCGCCGGCCTGGGCATCAAGGTCGACATCGCCGACAAGAAGAAGGAATACTTCGCCGCCCTCGAGGGCAAGGCCGATCCGGAGGAGAAGCGCAAGGCCTTCCGCCTGGCCTTCTACAGCTCCTTCGGCCAGGAGGTCCTCAAGAGCAAGGCCCGCTTCCTCATCCAGGGCACCATCGCCGCCGACATTATCGAGACCCAGAAGGGCTACAAGACCCAGCACAACATCCTCGAACAGATCGGCATCGACCCCGAGAAGGGCTTCGGCTTCAGGGTCATCGAGCCGCTCAAGGAGCTCTTCAAGCACGAGGTCCGTCTGGTCGCCAAGGAGCTCGGCCTGCCCGAGTCCATCTGGAACCGCATGCCTTTCCCCGGTCCGGCCCTGGCCACCCGCATCATCGGCGAGGTGACGCCCGAGCGCGTCGATCTCGTCCGGGCCGCCACGGTCATCGTCGAGGAGGAGGTGGCCGCCCACAAGCCCTTCCAGGCCTTCGCCGTGCTGCTCGAGGACAAGGGCACCGGCGTCGTCGGCGGCCAGCGCCACTTCGGCAACATCGTCATCGTCCGCTCCGTCGAGAGCAAGGACGCCATGACCGCCGAGCCCTCGCCCCTGCCCTGGGCCACGCTGATGAAGATCTCCAAGCGCATCACGGCCGAGCTGCCCCAGGTCACCCGGGTCGCCTACGAGCTGACCTCGAAGCCGCCGGCGACCATCGAATACATCTAGGGAGACGACGACATGCCTTTTGTCGGAAAAAAGACCCCCGGTGCGCCCACGCTGGGCGTGTTCGTGCCCTGCGACCCGCGGATCGACGAAGACTCGCGGGCCCGGGCCTTCAACATCGGCAAGATGACGGCCGCCCTGCTGGCCCGGCGCCTACGCCTGCCGGACGGCTCCGCCCCCAACGTCTTCGCCTGCTCCCGGCTCGTCGACAGCGAGAGCGCGGCCGACGCCGGGGCCCGCGAGATGAAGGAGGCCGGCGTCGAGGCCTTGTTCATCGTCCCCGACACCTGGTTCTTCCCCGGCAAGACGGCCATGGCCCTGACGGCGCACTTCCCGGCCTCGACGCCCCTGGCCTGCGTCGGCGGCAACAACGCCCCCAAGCCGGGCGTCGTCGGCATCGACGCCCTGGTCGGCGCCTTCGCCCAGACCGGCCGGCTCTGCCCCATGGTCATCGGGTCCATGCCCGAGACCGGCCTCAACCCGGAGTACGACGCCCGGACGCAGGCGGAGATCGTCGACCTGGCCTATGCCGTCCTGGCCCGCGTCGCCCTTTGGGGCAAGCGCTTCGTGGCCATCGACACCGATTCCATGCAGATGGAGACGGCCCTCAACCACGTCCACGCCGCCCGGCGCCACTTCGGCCTGGAGAGCACGCGCGAATCGATGAAGCTCTTCGCCGACATGTTGCGCAAGAAGGGCGGCTACGACCCCGAGGAGCTCAAGGCCCTGCGCGACTGGGTCGTCAACGTCAAGTTCAAGGACCGCATCTTCACCGATTCCGAGGACATCACCCGCCTCGGCCGCGACATCTACACCGCGAAGAAGATCAAGGCCCCGGCCCTGGCGGCCGCCGACAAGGCCAAGCTCGACGAGGCCCTGGCCCTCTACCTCATCATCCGGAACTACATGCGCGACGTCAACGCCGTGGCCGGCGGCTGGACGAACCAGCTGGCCTGGGGCTCGGACCGGCGCGGCCTGCCCATGACCACCGGCGACATCGCCGAGTCGCTCTTCAATTCCACCGAGGACCACACCGGCAAGAAGACCGTCATCCCTTTCGCAACCGAGAACGACATCCAGGCCCTGCTGACGATGATCGCCTACTGCTATCTTTCGGGCGGGCAGCCGACGCTGTTCATGGACTTCCGCAAGGTCTACGAGCCCTGGGAGATCGAGGCCAACGCCCGGGCCCTCGGCCTCGACCCGGCCGACTTCCGCGGCGAACCCTGGATGGAGCGCGGCTTCATCGACGGCGACAACTCCGGCTCGGCCTCGCTCGACTACGGCGACCGCTGGTTCCTGTTCAAGGCCGTCGAGTTCTATTTCCCCGGCCTCGGCTACTCGGTCGGCTACCTGTCGCCGAAGGGCCTCAAGGGCCTGGCCGGCCGCGTCGCCTTCTCCGACCTGACCGGGCTCTTCACCATGGTCCAGGACGAGGTCCAGTCGGTCGAGCTCCCGGCGCCGCTGGCCGAGCGGGTCTGCCACGCCTCCGACTACACCTGGCCGCACACCTTCCTGACTTTCGACCACGTCCCGGCCAGCCAGGCCAAGATGGGCATGCCGGCCAACCACTTCCACATGGTCACCGGCCTGGCCCGGCGCCGCTGGCAGCACTTCTCCGACTACGCCAACATCCTCAATTACCGCTGGGAGAACGGGCCCGAGTTCGTCGAGGGGCTGGACCGGCCGCTGCCCATGCTCTACCGCATCAACGGCGGCGAGACCACGGCCAAGATGCTCCTGGCCGCCCGGCGCTAAACGGACCGGGGAACAGACCGGGGGACAGACCGGGGGACATGTACCGAAGGTACGTGTCCCCGGCTTGGTCGCCCGGCCTCCAGAATGCAGAATGCAAAATGGGGACACGTACCTTCGGTACATGTCCCCATTCCATTCCGGTACATGTCCCCATTCCATTCCCATTCCATTCAAGGGTACATGTCCCCGTTCTGGTCCAAGCTGCGGAGAAGCGAACAGGGGGCGCGCCCCTTCGGCGCGCGTCCCTCTTCCGGTTGACACCCCGGGGGGATTCTGCTATTTTTATTGCCCCTTGCGGGGCCATCGTCTAGAGGCCCAGGACAGATGGTTCTCAGCCATCAGACCGGGGTTCGAATCCCCGTGGCCCTGCCAATCTTCGCCCGCGCTTTCATGGTTTGACCTCCCGGCCCGACTCAACTTATGCTTCCGGAGAGGGAGGACCATGCCATGATCTGCCGCCGCTGCCGGGCCGACAATCCCGAGGCCTCCCGGTACTGCTCGACCTGCGGCGCGCTCCTGACGGCCTCTCTCGCCCGTCCCAAGCGCTCCGCCCCCTGGCCCGTGCTGGCCCTGATCGTCGCGGCCATCCTGCTCGCGGCCTACCTCCTCTTCCTTCGTCCGGGCGGCGCCCCCCGGCCGGCCGGTCCGGACGCGCCCGCCGCGACGGACGCCGGGGACCCTGCGTCCGGCGCCCCGGCCCGTGGTGCGGGGGGCAGGCCCGTTTCCGCCTCTGCCGCCGCCTCCGCCTCGTCCCGGCCGCTCGCCGCGGCCCGCATCGCCCTCGACATGGCTGTCCCCGGCGCCCCGTCCTCGCTTGAAACGAGCCTCTTCGACGGGACCTGGGCGGCCCTGCCGCTCTGGGCTTTCCTGGGCCCGGCCGTTCCCCGTCTCGAAGGCCCCGGCCCGGCCGGACTGTCCCCGGCCGGCGTCCGCTGGAACGGCGAGGACCCTCTTGTCCTCTGCCGCTTCGAGCTCGGGCCCGGGCCCGCCAGCCCCGAGCTGGCCCCCTACGAGCCCGGGGCGGCCCTGGAGTGGCTGCCGTTGATCGGCGAGAGAACGGCCCTCCTCGTCGAGCCCGGCTCTCTCGACCGGGCCGGGTCCTTTGCCGCCTTCGACCTCTTCCCGGCCATCGAAGCGCCCGGCGCGCTCGTCCAGGGCGGCCGGATCGTCGGTTGGACCTTCGGCGCCGGCGTTTCCGGCGGCTACCTGTGGTCTCCCGCGGACGGGGCCGGGCCGCGCGCCTCCCTGTCTCCCTCGGAGCTGGCCTCCGTCGCCCGGCGCGGCGCCCGCGAGGCGGCCCTCCTACAGGCCCTGTCCTTTCCCGATGGGACGTCGGAGGAGACCCGCCTCGAGGCCCTGGCCTCCGCCCTTCGGCTCCCGGCCCGGCTCAAAGACCGGGACTTGCCGGACTTCCTGGAGCCGGCCTCGGTCGCGGCCCTGATGTCCTCCCTGACCGCGGCGCTGACCCGCGAGGGCCGGTCCGAGGCGGCGGCCCGGGCGCTCGATCCGGACCTCCTCGACGCGGCCGGCGACCTCGCCCTGGTCGAAGCGGCAGCCGCCGCCTACAACGAGGCCCGCGGCTTCGACGCCGTCCACCGCCTGCTCGACGACCTGCGGCGCCGCCCGTCCTTCGGGTCCGGGGGGACATCCGCCGGTTCGCTTGACGAGCTCGAGGTCGGCCTGGCCAAATCCTCCCTGCATCGGGTCCTCGACGAGCGCGGCCCGGGGGGCCTCGACATCTACGACCGGGCTGCCCGGCTGGCGCCCGCCGATCCGGAGCTGCGCCTGCTCGGCGCCGAGGTGGCCGCCCTCGAGGCCGACTGGGCCCTGGCCGAGGAGCTCCTCCGCGGCGGCGAGCCCTATCCGGACGCTCTCGCCAACCAGGCCCGGTCGCTCGGCCGGGTCGTCGAGGAGGGCCGCCGCGACGAAGACTCGATCACCATCCGCTTCGATCCCCGGTCCAAGCTCATCCCGGTCGAGGCCTTCCTCAACAAGGCCTACCGCCAGAAGTTCTTCATCGACACCGGGGCCACGATGACCATCATCCCGCTGGCGGCCGCGGCCGGCCTGGACCTGCGCATCGACGACAGCACCCCGGTCGTCGGGCTCCAGGGCGTGGCCGGCAGCGACATGGCCTACCAGGTCGGCCTCGATTCGATCGAGATCGACGGCCTGACCGTCCAGAACATCCGGGTGCTCGTCTATGACCTGGGGGCCGAGGGCAACGCCGGGCTGCTCGGTAACGACTTCCTGTAGCACTTCCAGGTCGACCTCGACACGGTCCGGGGCGTGCTCAAGCTGCGCCGCAGGTGACGGCCCGGGGCCGGGCGGCTATAATAGCCGGGCCGTGTACCTTCAGAACGAGCTGCTGCTGGCCGCGCCGGTCGTCATCTACGTCGGTCTGCGTGTCCGTTCGCTCATCGGCCGGGCCTGGCTCAAGAACCTCTGGACGGTCCTTTTCCTGCTCGTCGCCACGGCCTACCCGCTGGCCGAGACCGTCGCCCACGGCCGCTCCGGCGCCTGGCCCGTAGCCCTCGAAACGGCCGGCTACTACGGCCTGCCGCTCCTGCTCTACATCGTCATGACCGTTCTCGCGGTCGACCTGGCCGTCGGCTTGGCCAGGGTGAGCGGGCGGCTCTCCCGGGCCGCGGTCCGGGCCCCCGGGTTCCGGGCTTGGCGCCTGGCGGTCTCGCTGGCCGTGCCGGTCCTCGTGGTCGTCGCCGGCGCCGTGAATCACCGCGTTCTCCGGGTCCGGGAATACCGGATCGACCTCCCCCGGGGCGCCTCGCCGGCCCGCGAGCTGACCCTGGTCTTCATGGCCGACCTCCATTTGCGGGACGCGATCTCGGACCGGTTCCTGGCCGAGCTCGCGGCCAAAGTCGCGGCCGCCAAGCCGGACCTCGTCCTGCTCGGCGGGGACCTGCTCGAAGGCGACCGCCGGGATCGCGACACGGGCCGCTACGAGCGGGCCCTGCGGGCCATGACCTCCACCTACGGCACCTTCGCCGCGCCCGGCAACCACGAGCGCTGGAGCGGGGCGGGGGAGAGCGGCTTCTACGACCGGGCCGGCATCCGCCTGCTCCAGGATGAAACGGTGACCGTGGGCGGCTCGCTCGTCCTGGCCGGCCGGCGCGACCAGCGCTCGCGCGGCCGGGCGGCGGTCGCCGACCTGCTGGCCGCGGCTCCGGCCGGATTGCCGGTCGTCCTCATCGCCCACCGTCCCGTGGGCTTCGACGAGGCCCGGCGGGCCGGCGTCGACCTGCAGCTCTCCGGCCATACCCATGCGGGCCAGCTCTTCCCCATCGACGTCCTGACCCGACGCGCCTACGACCTGAACTGGGGCCATCTCGAGCGTGACGGCGCGCACCTCATCGTCACCAGCGGCGTGCAGGGCTGGGGCCCGCCCGTCCGGACCGTGGGGGCGTCCGAGATCGTCGTCGTCCGCCTGTCCCTTGGCGATTGACACCGGCCGGGCCGGCCCATAGAATGATGCCGTGGCGGACGCGGGGCATTTCGAGCTCGTCCGGGACCGGATCGAACGCTGGAACGACTGGCGCCGGAAGAACACCCGCATTATGCCCGATCTGGCCGGCGCCGACCTCGCCGAGCTCGATCTTTCGGGGGCCAACCTGACCCGCGCCGATCTCACCGGGGCCCGCCTGGCGGGCGCCAACCTGAGCGGCGCCAACCTGGCCCGGGCCCGCCTGTTCCGGGCCGACCTCGGCCAGGCGGACTTGAGCCGGGCCAACCTCTTCAAGGCCAACTTGAGCCAGGCCGACCTCGGCGGGGCCAATCTCAACCGGGCCGACCTGACCTCGGCCTTTCTCGTCCGGGCCAATTTGAGCGGGGCCAGCCTGCTCGAGGCCTGCCTCAACGAAGCCAGCCTGGGCCAGGCCTCGCTCTTCCGGGCCCGCCTGGGCCAGGCCGTCCTGCGCCGGACGTCGTTCTTCAAGGCCGACCTGACCGGGGCCGACCTCACCGGGGCGGACCTGCGCGGGGCCAACTTTCAGGAGGCCGTGCTCGAGGAGACGTGCCTGCGCGGGGCCGACGCCACCGCCGCCAATCTCTGTTTCGCCACGCTCCTGCGGACCGACCTCGAAGGGGCCCGGCTCGACAATTGCGCCGTGTACGGCACCTCGCTCTGGGAGGTCCGCTCCGACGGCTCGAGCCAGCGCGACCTGGACGTCATGCCGGCCCAACAGCCGGTGCTGTCGGTCGACAGCCTCCAGACGGCCCAGATGGTCGGCCTGCTCCTCCATCACGAGGCGGTCCGGGACGAGGTCTTTTCCATCACCCTGAACACGGCCCTGGTCATCGGCCGCTTCCCGCCCGAGCGCCAGCCCGTCCTGGCGGCCATCAAGGAGGCCCTGCGCGGGAGCGGGTATTCGCCGCTGGTCCTGGATTTCCACCTGCCCGGTTCGGGCGACAAGAACGAGATCGTCAAGACGCTCGGCCGCATGTCCCGGTTCGCGGTCGCCGACCTGACCGGGGACAAGCGCATCGCCGAAACGCTCGACGCCGTCGTCCACTTCCTGCCGTCCCTGCCCATCCAGCCCATCGCCCAGGCCGGCGCCGAGGCCGCCGCCGGCGGCCATTACCCGAAGTACCGCTGGGTCCTGCCGTTCTGGAGGTTCCGGGACGCGGACGACCTGGCCGCCCGCTTCGGCCCGGACGTGGTCGTCCCGGCCGAGCGGAAGGCGGCCGAGATCCGCCAGAAGCTCAGCTTCGGCGTCTGACCCGCAGGCTTTCCCTCGGCCTCCGTCTCGTGATAGACTCCGCAGCGAAGGAGTCATCATGAACGCCCTCGTCCCGGTCGTCGCCGACAGGTTCCGCAGCCGCTTCGGAGGGACGCCCCTCGTCGTCGTGTCCCCCGGCCGCGTCAACCTCATCGGCGAGCACACCGACTACAACGAGGGCTTCGTCATGCCCGGGG
>JAEAME010002054.1_pt1 | contig 12459 bp, 8 predicted proteins | sample 8958731 | NCBI WGS metagenome assembly JAEAME01 (sample SAMN16933194, study PRJNA681113) | bioreactor sludge metagenome | isolation source: anerobic bioreactor sludge (Control) | place: India:Bengaluru | collected 2018-10-24 | reverse complement strand
AATCATCGACGATTGCGGCGCAAATGCCGATGCGTCAGGGAGCCGAAGATTTTTGAAGAACGGCGAGATGATTGCGGTGCTTGGAGCGGATCGAGATGAAATCCGGATGTTCGATCCGAAGCTCATCGGCAATCTGGCTGATCTCATTATCCTCGACTGTTGAGATCAGATCCTCTGCGGCTGCAACCGCGAAAAGGCAATCCAGGAGCGCCATTCGATCCTCATGGGTTGAAACTGTCCTAAACTCTCGGCATACCAAAAAATTTTCGGTGCTGCCGAAAAGCATGCTTTGCGTCTTCGCCAGTTGAATCACGAGGATCGCCTGATTTTGCGGCAGACTTCCCTTTTCCATCAGGATGCGCTCCATAGACTGTGTTTCGGAAAGGCTGATCCGCATGTCGGAGCGAGCCACGCGCGCCAGCAGATAGGCAAAGGAAGCGAGGAACTTCGCGCGATCCGGCTCCATCTGATCCAGGGCCTGAACTATCTTTCGGACGGTTTCCGTATCCGCGGATCCCCTGGCATTGCTTTCCGGCTTCAGGCGCAAAAGGTCGAATATGGACATGGATCTATAATGACATAAATCACAGAGTAATGCCGCTGATTCCGGTGCCTCGAATTGTGCTTTCGCAAGGCTAACGGAAAACCGGCATTTCGGAATATTTTCCCGGAACGAAGGGGCCCCGCGCACCGCTGGGAAGAATTGTGTTGAAGGAAGTCAGGGATTTCGACAGTTGAGGCCCCGTAAGCCCCCGGGCGCCCTCGAGCACCGAACCGCGGAAATCGGTCGCAAGAACGTTGGCTTCTCTGAAATTCGAGTTGTAAAGCATCGCACCGGAAAAATCCGCAGTGCTCAGATTGGAGTCGTGCAGGTCACAGCTGGTCATAATGGCTCTGGAGAAGTTGTTCTGCGCCAGATTTGCGGCGCCGAATTTGGCGGAAGCAAATTCGGCGCCCTGAAAATCGCATGCAGATGCATGCACGGATGTCAGGACCGCATTCTCCAGCTTGGCGGCAATAAATCGGCAGGAACTCATTCGCGCCAGGTAAAAATTGCATTTCCGCATGTCCGCTTCCGTGAAACAGCACTCGGATATCAGGGCGCGGTTTAAATAGGATGAATTCAAATTCGCATTCGTAAAATCACACGAAGTCATGCGGGCTTCGTACAGGCGGCAATCGCGCATGTTGGCGTCGCGAAACAGAATGTCCTGCATGCGCGCCTCTGAAAAACTCGAATCTGAAAGAAGGCAATATTGGAATGTGTTCCTGTGAAGCTCCGCGCCGGTAAAATCCGATCGCGATAAGTTCGCATTTCTGAAATCACATTGATGTAGAACGGCCTCCCCGAAATCAACATGCGCCAGATCGGCATCCAGGAAAACGGTGCCCTCAAAAACGGCCCTTCTCAAGTCCGCGTTCTGCAGTTCGGCATCGGCCAGGGTTCCGCCCCTGATATAGGCGCGTTCGCCACCATCTCCTGCAAGCCACTGGGAGTGAAGGTTTAGTATTTCCCTGAAAGTCCGGCCGCCAATTGAAAGCCTCGCCGGCACAATCTTTGAACCGGTCATTATAAAAACTCCGCGCGTTTTGCTCGTCAGGCAGCCTTCGATGCCTCGAGCCTCCATAGAGCGCTTATCGTCATGAGGGCACATAACTTTACGCAGCGGCGGATGGACTTCGGACCATTCCGTAACAGTTTTCGGACACTGTTCCGAATCCCTATGGCTATTTTTTTCTTTGTGTTATAAACAGTAATGAAGATTTGTATAACCTGGATTTGCCGCTTCTTCGAGGCTGTGACCGCCGCAGAGCCGGCGCATGACGGGCAAGCCGCTTCGGCCGATCCCGAGTGAACTATGAGCGAGGATCCCCATGCCTTCAGAAGAGAAACCCCTTGTTCCAGCGCCGTTTGAAAACACGCGGATAAATTCCGACAGCCTTGAGCCCGTTCAGGGAGGCGATCTTCGCGTCGTGGAAAACATGGATGCAAGCCTCCTCATTCCGACGGCAACGTCCTACAAGTCGGTGCCGGTGAAATTGCTGGACGAAAATCGCCGCATCATGAACGAGCATCTTGAATCCGCCGATGCCGGAAAGGTTTCCTTTACGCACATCATAGCCTGGGCTGTTGTGAAGGCGCTGCCCGGGCATCCCGAAATGAACTCTTCCCTTGAACTGGTGAACGGAGTTCCCCATCTCAGGAAAAAATCCCATGTGAATTTGGGTATAGCGGTCGACTATTTCAGAAAAGACGGATCACGCACGCTTATTGTTCCGAACATAAAAAGGGTCGACTCCATGACCTTTCGCGATTTTCTGAATTCGTACAACGGGACGATCGAGAGAATCCGAAAAGGGAACGTGGCTTCTTCGGATTTCGCGGACACGACAATTTCCCTTACAAATCCGGGAACGGTGGGAACGGTTTTCTCCGTGCCACGCCTCATGAAAGGGCAGGGCGCCGTCATAGGAACGGGAAGCATCGAATATCCCGCCGAATACCACGCCTGGGCTCCCAGGGCCCTGTCGAGCCTTGGACTCAGCAAGACAATGACCATCAGCTGCACCTATGATCACCGGATCATTCAGGGGGCGCAATCCGGCGAATTTCTCGGCCGCGTAAAGGATCTTCTTCTTGGGCAGGATTCGTTTTATGAACAGATCTTCAAAGATCTGCACATCCCCGCGGTACCCGTGCAATGGGCCCGCGACCACCACCCGTCACTACCCGGCTTGTCGCCCATGCGCGAGGATATCGACAAACAAATCGGTGTTTTGCGTTTGATCAATTTGTACCGGGTGCGCGGGCATCTCATTGCATCACTCGATCCCCTGGCGGGATACCGGCTTTACCACCCTGAGCTGGATCCCGCCAATTTCGGGCTCACGATCTGGGATTTGGACCGGGAATTCGCCACCGGCGGTCTGGGCGATATGGAGCGCGGGACTCTGAGGCAGATACTATCCTCATTGCGCGAGGCCTATTGTAAAAACGTGGGGATCGAATACCGCCACATACAGGATCCCGATGAAAAAATCTGGATCCAGGATCGCGTCGAGCCGGAGAAATCCAGGGAGCCTCTCGACGCGGAAACCCGGCGCAGAATCCTTGAAGGTCTGGCAACTGCGGAAGGATTCGAGAGATACATGCACACAAGGTATATCGGGCATAAGCGCTTCAGTTTGGAAGGCGCCGAGACTGTCATCCCGGTATTGGCGACAATACTTGCCGAGATCGCGGATACAGGAGCATCGGAAGCCGTTCTGGGAATGGCGCATCGCGGGCGCCTGAATGTGTTTGCCAATATCATAGGCGTGCCGATTCCGAAAATCCTCGCCGAGTTTGAAGAGATAGCGGATCCTTTGACGACTCACGGTTCCGGCGACGTTCGTTACCATCTTGGCGCGTCCGGCGAATATCATTCGCCGAAGGGCGGGAGGATACTTGTTTCAGTCGCGCCGAATCCAAGTCATCTCGAATGGATTAATCCTGTGATCGAGGGCATCGTGCGCGCCAAACAGGACAGGCGGGGAGATGCCCAACGGGAACAGGTCATTCCCATTCTGGTCCACGGCGACGCCGCCTTCGCCGGACAGGGCGTGGTTTGGGAGACCATCAACCTATCGCTTCTGCACGGGTACAGGACGGGAGGTACCATCCACGTAATTATCAACAACCAGATCGGGTTTACGACGCTCCCGGAATCGGCTCGTTCCTCGCAATACGCCACCGACCTTGCAAGGTCGGTTCAGGCGCCTATCTTCCACGTCAATGGAGACGATCCCGATTCCGCTGTCCGCATGGCGTCCATGGCCGTTGCCTACAGACGGCGTTTTCACAAAGACGTCGTTCTGGATATTTTTTGCTACCGCCGCCATGGACACAACGAATCGGATGAGCCCGGATACACACAACCGCTCCTGTATAAGAAAATCGGCGAGAAGCCCTCTGTTTTAGCCCTGTATGCAAAGAAACTCGAGCGGGAAGGTATCATCAGCACTGGAACGGCGGATGCATTAAGTCGGCAAATGAAGGAGCGCATGGAGGCGGCTTATGCCCTAAGCCAGAAAGGCGATCAGCGCTTCCGTCCCGATGTCCCGCTTGCCGTCTCGGAAGACGATCTTCGCGAATTCCAGCCTTCGGGTGATACCGGCGTTGAGATTGGAATTCTCCGCAAGGTTGCGCTGGTCCTATCCAAAGTGCCCGATGGCTTTCATCTGCATTCGAAGCTCGACAGCTTCATGGCCAGACGCCGGGAACTGACGGATGGGAACCCTCCGATCGACTGGAGCTATGCCGAGGCTCTCGCTTTCGGAACATTGGCTTACGAGGGCAATCCGGTGCGCTTGAGCGGACAGGATTGTGCGCGGGGCACATTTAGTCAAAGGCATGCCGTTCTTTTTGACATGGAAACCGGTGCGTCATATGCGCCGCTGCAACACGTCAGCATCGACCAGGCCCGTTTCGACGTATACGACAGCCTCCTTTCTGAAGCCGCCGTCCTTGGCTTTGAGTTCGGATACAGCGCTGCCGATCCCCTTGCCCTGGTCCTCTGGGAAGCCCAATTCGGGGACTTTGCAAACTCCGCCCAGGTCATTATCGACAATTTCATCTCCAGCTCCGAAGTCAAATGGCAGCAGGCCTGCGATCTCGTGCTTCTTCTCCCGCACGGATTTGAAGGCCAGGGACCCGAGCACTCCAGCGCCAAGCTGGAACGTTTTCTTGCGCTATGCGCGGAAAACAATATGCGTGTCTGCTGTCCTACAACGCCCGCGCAGTATTTCCATCTGCTGCGCAGACAGATGCGCGATGCGCGTCAGATACCCCTGATCGCCATGACGCCCAAGAGCATCCTGCGGCATCCGAAGGCGGTTTCCGGAGTACAAGACCTGGTCGACGGCAGATTTAAGCCCGTGCTTGATGATCCTGCAATCGCCCAACCGCAGTCTGCACAACGCCTTATGCTATGTACAGGGAAAGTGTATTACGATCTGCTCGCGGAGAGGGAGAAACGAGGGGATTACACCACGGCGATCGTCCGCCTGGAACAGCTGTACCCGTTTCCTGAATGGAACGTTTCGAGGATACTGGACGTCTACAAACGTATGAACGCTATTTTCTGGGTGCAGGAGGAGCCTCAAAACATGGGTGCCTGGCACTTTGTGTGCAGGCACATCACTCCCATGCTACCCATAGCCAGGGATTTTCGTTACATCGGTCGGCCTGACAGAGCAAGTCCCGCCTCCGGTTCCTTCAAGCAATACCGTAAGGAGCAGGACGCGCTCTTGAGCGCCGCGTTCGGAGAAATTTAGGGGCTTCCCGAATGCGGTTCTGTGCCGTAAACGGGATCACCCGGATCACTTTTAGGATAACAACGTGAAAATCGGAATCACCTGCTACCCGACATACGGCGGAAGCGGCATCGTGGCGACGGAATTGGGCATGGAGTTGGCTGATAGAGGGCACGAAATCCATTTCATCAGCTATGCTCTTCCCATGAGGCTGAACCGGCCGGCTGACAATATTCACTTTCACGAAGTGGAGGTTCCTGTATACCCCCTTTTCGATCACCCGCCGTACACCCTGGTGCTTGCTACCAAGATGGCGGAGATTGCCGAGGTTCAAAAGCTCGATCTATTGCACTGTCACTATGCCATTCCACATTCCGTCAGTGCGTTTCTGGCAAAATCCATGCTGTATCCGCACAAGCTTCCCGTGGTTACAACCTTGCACGGAACGGATATCACACTGGTGGGATCGGACCGCTCCTATCTCCCCATTACACGCTTTTCAATCGACCGGTCTGACGGCGTAACGGCAGTTTCGCGGTTTTTGAAAGATGCCACCTTCAACGTCATCGGTGCGCAAAGCGAGATAGAAGTCATTTATAATTTTGTAAACTGCGAGAAATACAAATCCTGCCGGGACAATGCGCTCAGAAATCACTTCGCGCCTGATAAAGAAAAGATCCTAATACACGTTTCCAACTTCAGGTCCGTGAAAAGACCCGTGGACGTTGTGAATATTTTTGAAATTGTGCAGAAGGAGGTTCCGGCCGTTCTGCTCATGGTCGGGGACGGTCCCGAGCGCAGCAACGCGGAATGGGCGGCGAAAAATGCGGGGATTGCGCAAAAGGTTTATTTCCTGGGCAAACAGGAAAACATAGAGGAGTTAATAGGCATCTCCGACCTGCTTTTGCTGCCCAGCGAAACCGAATCCTTCGGATTGGTGGCGCTGGAAGCGCTGGCCTGCGAAGTGCCTGTTGTCGCCTCCAAAGTGGGGGGCCTGCCGGAGGTGGTTACGGATGGAGTGGATGGTTTTCTCGTGCCGCCGCGCGAAGTCAGTCGTATGGCCCAGTGTTCTCTGTCCATCCTGGCTGACGATGCCCGCCGCGAGGAAATGGGAAAGCTGGCAAGAAAAAAAGCTCACATGCACTTCTGTTCAACAAAAATAATTCCACTCTACGAAAGGTACTATAGGCGGGTCATCGACAACTGCTGAAAGCCATGCGCGGAGCCGGCCCGTGTAGCTATTTCAGGATAAACTCCTGAACCACGATGACCGTTCCATTCTGTTTGACCGCCACCCCGACGCCGGCTTCGCTGAACATGGAATCCATCATAGCCCTGTAATGCGGCGGGCTTAGTCGCCAGGCACTGACGGCCTCATCGATCAAACCATCGGCATCTCCGGCGTAAATATTTTCCGCACAACGGTGCCATGACACACCCGATTCGTCGAGACGCCGGTCTATATTGCCTCGCACGGGATCTTCGTGGGCAAAGAATCCGCCAGTAGCAATGTTGGCAGCATGGCGCCTCGCTTCCGCAGCCACTTGATCATTCCAGTTCAATTGCGGGATTCGTTTAGCGCTTCTTTCACCGTTGACCCTATGCAGGATCTGCTTCTCGATACTGTGCATATCTTCCGGGGCCAGCGGGACTGGTCCCATGGACAGAATCGTGCCCGGCATTGTGACCAGAAGGATAGCAAAACCTGTCCGGACCAACAGCCGGCGCTGATCCACGACCCGGCAACTCCCCTCTTTGGAAAATTCATTTCAGCTTTACGCTGATGCCATTGCGCAGCACAAAGCTGAACGCATGCTCGGCTTCGAATTTCACTTCTTTGCCGCGCGTAGCCACGACAGTGGCGCCTCCGGCGCCTGCGCCGACGGCCGCTCCAATGGCAGCGCCCTTGCCGCCCCCGGCAATTGCGCCAATAACCGCTCCAAGGCCGGCTCCAACCCCGACCTTCGTCGCGTCCTGTTTCTTGGTGGATTCCGCTTGAAAGGACAGGATTTCCGTTTGAAGCGGATAGGTCTGATTTCCTACCGTCATACTTGTCAGTTGAAGCGACATCGAGGCTCGCCCTTCCACGCGACCGGAACGACTGACATTGGACAGTCTTCCGTCAAGAACACTCCCTCGAGGCGCAACAACCAGCCCGTCCACAATAATGTCTTTATCCAGAATTGCCTGGAATGTATCTCCGGATTGATTGACCGACGAATCCAAAGCGTCCTGAAGCCTGACCTGTATCTTGGTTCCGTCTTCTATGGTGGCAAACCTGGGTTCCAGCGTCTTCACAGAAACCGCCGCCGGTGCCGCCGCTGGGGTTTCAGCCGGAGCGTTCACGGCAGCAGGCGCCACAGATGAAGGTTTCGGCGTGCTTTTAACGGCTTTTGCTGCGGGCGCAGGCTGCGGTCTAGGTTGAGGAGCAGGCTGTGGCGCAGGCTGCTGGGCTGCCTCGGGCGGCGCTTCAGGCACGGCAGTAGTCTGTTGTTGCTCTACCGGCGCAGCCATTTGTTGTGTACCGGCCGGTTGTTGCTGCGCAGCGTTTTCCTGAGCAGGTTTGGTACATCCGGCAAGTCCAACGAGCAACAAAATGCAAAAGGCATATTTAGCAAGTGACATGGTGGAATCTCCTTGAATACGTTTCGATGCCCAAATTGCCTTCCGGGCCTTATCCTAGCTGTTTCCTCTGAAGGCGTATGTGACGGAAATCACGTCAGGCATCAAATTCCATTTCCAAACAATCGAACTAAACGGTCCTACATGCAACCTGACTGCTATGAGAGTAGCACGCCGAATGCCTTACTTGAAGCGATTTGGCTAGCCGCATAGTCCACGAATCTTCTGCTGCGAAGATCGTGCTTGCGCGCCTTGCGGCCACGCCTGTGCTCTCATCCTTTTTTGCGCCCATTTTATCGCACTCCAAAGCCGCATATACATCGACCTTGCCGACAGGCTTTAGTGCGCCGTAGAATTACGTGCAGCTTGGCGGGCAGCATTGGCGCTTTAGGTCCGTGACGGCCCAAAGAAGGATTATTTATGATCAGATTCCTTATTCCGTTTTTTATATTGGTATTTGCAGGATATTGTCCCGCCTGGTGCCGCGACATTGCCCCGATCATTACTGTGGACTGGCTCGAAAGCAACCTGGATGATCCCCGTATGATCGTTCTGGATATCAGAACCCCTGCCCAGTATCAAAAGGGGCATATCCCCGGATCCGTAAGCGTGCCCCTGAATGTGTGGGCGCCCAAAGCAAACGGTCTCGAATTGGAACTGCCCTCGGACGACGCGCTTCGAGCCATTTTGTCCGGTGCCGGAATCAATCGTACCTCCAAAATTGTTATAGTCACGCGCACGGAGACCGATTTCGGCCGCTCCGATGCAACACGCGTCGCCTGGACCTGCGCCGTAGCGGGCCTCCAAAACGTTGCCGTGCTCGACGGCGGCTTCACCAAATGGGCGAGGGAGAAAAAGACCATATCCACTGCCCTCCCCTCTGTCGAACCATTAGACTACACCGAATCGATAAATCGCTCGATGGTGGCGACAAAGGCTTACCTGTTACGAAAATTAAAGAGACTGCGCTTGGTGGACAGCAGAATTCCCGAAGAATATTTTGGCATCACATCAAAGCCCGGGCACATTGAAGGGGCCGTGAATATGCCGACACCATGGGTTTTTAACGCGGATGGCACATATAAAAAGACGGAGGAACTTAAGGCCATGGCCTCCGGTGTTCTTGGCAAAAGCAAATCAAAAAAGATCGTCGTTTACTGCGGCGTTGGTGGATATGCCGCCACGTGGTGGTTTGTTCTGACGCAGGTGTTGGGATACCGCGATGTGAAAGTGTATGACGGATCATTTGAGGAGTGGATTCAGGATCCATTGGCCCCGGTGAAAACATATGCGTGGAACTGATTCCGCAGAGGCGAAAGGTTCAGCCACGGCACGGATCCGGATCCGTTAACGGAGTTTTTTCTTCAGATCGCCCCAAAATTCGCGAAAGATATTCCTCGCGACATCGAAACCGATCGACACAGCGCCGGACGTTAAATAATCCTGCGCCGTTTGATAAGATTCGGGGTGCCATTGGCGGCTGATGTAGGCTGAGCCGAAAGCGCCTATAAACCGCGAATATCCCGGTCTTGTTCCTCCATCATCTTTGTGCGCGACAAATGCCTGGCTTCCGGCGTACACCACTCTTTTCCAGATTCCCGTCTTTTGAGAGGGGAAATATCGGGGGTCTTCATGCAGCATGATTCCAAGGCTCATTTGAATCGAATAGCGCAGCGAACGGCGGCCGTAGGCAGAAACAAAGCGTTTGCCATATCCCTCCATCCCCTGGCCCCACTCCGGGACCGAATCTCTCGCCTGATTTATACCCGTGGCAACCGACAAAAACAGAACGGATTCGGGTCCGTAGGTATAATTCAGGAAGTATTTGAATTTTTCGCGGTTCGTCAACGGCTTCAGGTCGGTCTCTGATTTGCCCGTGCCAAAATCGGGATTTTCGCCCTGAAATGTACCTGAAGCAGGAACCATGGCGGATCCATCCATCGGCAATTCAGGTTGTATGGAGTCGCCATCCGCGCCTTGGGCCATTGCGTCGGCACCATAAAGAAGCAGGGCAAAAAACGAGATTGCCAGCGTCTCCCTTATTTTTATTCTCCGCCTCATACGGAAATTCCCCCAACATGCTCCCCTGCAGACTAGCACACCAGGATCCACTTGTGTTAGTCTGCATCATTTCAAAGGTGCACATTTGCGGCGATTATCGTTCCTATGAGCATTCTTATCTCGGAGGTCAGGATGTCAGGTTCCTCTACGCACAAACGATCTCTCCCGTGGCTGCTGCTCCTGTTTTTCGGTAGCGGTTGCGCCGCGCTTATCTATGAAATCATATGGCTTCAGGTAATTGAGTTGGTCATCGGTTCTTCAAGCATATCTTTAGGCGTATTGCTGGGTGCCTTCATGGGCGGCATGTGCATTGGAAGCCTGGTGCTGCCCCGTATCATTTCGCAATCGTGTAATCCGCTTCGGGTTTACGCTCTGCTGGAACTTGCCATCGGGATTTTTGGAATACTTGTATTGTTCTGCACGCCCTATGTCGCCGGTCTATATGCCATCCTTCCTTGGCATGGAGTTTTGTCGCGCGCATTAATAGCAGGCGTTTGCCTGGTGATTCCGGCCGCCTTGATGGGAGCCACTCTCCCGGCCGTGTCCAGGTATGTGGAAGCGACACCCGAGGGAGTGTCCTGGATGGGTCTATTTTACGGCGGCAATATCTTCGGGGCCGTCATCGGCTGTCTATCGGCAGGCTTTTATCTTCTGCGTTTCTACGATACGGCCACTGCAACCTGTGTGGCTGTGGCGCTGAATTTTACAGTCGCTTTTGTGGCGCTAGCGCTGTCTTCAAAAACCGGCGCTGCGCCCAAGGCGGAGGCGCCGCCGGTCGGCGGGGAAAGGCCGCCCGGCCTGCAAAACCTCGTTTTTATTGTGATCGCTCTCTCCGGGCTGAGCGCGCTGGGCGCCGAAGTAGTCTGGACCCGCCTGCTCTCCCTGCTTTTGGGCGGTACGGTTTATTCCTTTTCAATTATCCTTGCGGTTTTCCTGACCGGATTGGGATTGGGGAGCGGCGCAGGTTCCATGCTCGCGCGCAAGATTTCTGCGCCAAGGCTTGCCCTTGCTTCTTGCCAGATAATGCTGGCGGGTGCGGTAGCATGGGGAGCTTTTATCATTTCAAAATCTTTGCCTTATTGGCCCATAAATCCGGGCATTTACACGAATGAATTCGGCCCCTGGCAGATATTTCAGCTGGATATACTCAGGGCCGCGTGGATGGTATTGCCTGCTTCTCTTCTCTGGGGGGCCAGTTTTCCACTGGCGGTTGCGGGTGTCGCCGTCCGCGGCCGGGATCCCGGCCGCATTGTCGGAACTGTATATGCATCCAATACATTGGGAGCGATCGTCGGATCGCTCGCATTCAGCCTGATTGTCGTTCCGGTTTTCGGCACGCGCTGGGCGCAGCAATCGCTCATTTTAATTGCCGCAGCCTCGGCCGCCATCGCGCTAACCTCGGTGGTTTTGTCGCCGCGGGAGACCGAAAAGGAGATCCGTAAATCCACCGGATTTGCCTTCTCGCATCTGTTCTCCGCGGTTGCCGCGCTATTGATTGTAGCCCTGTTGGTATTGACCGTTTCCCCCGTACCGTGGGCATTGATTGCATGGGGCAGATTTTCGGCAACATATATGGCACAGGCAGAACCCAAAGTCATCAATGAGCATAAGGAGCTTCCCAAAAGAACGGATTCATCGCAGTGGCTCTGTACGTATGTGGGCGAGGGTATAAATGTCTCCGTAGCCGTCACCAGAGCGTCCTCGGGCGCCCGCTTTTTTCACGGGGCCGGGAAAGTTCAGGCGTCCAGCCAATCCCAGGATATGAGGCTGCAGCGCATGCTGGGGCATCTTTCGGCTCTCGCCTGCAGGAGACCGGAACAGATGCGGGATGTGCTGATCGTCGCCTGCGGAGCCGGCGTAACGGCCGGATCCTTCGTACCCTATCCCAGCGTCAAACGCATAGTCGTTTGCGATATCGAGCCTCTCGTACCAAGAGTTGTGGCGCCGATGTTCAGCAAAGAAAACTACGGAATAGCCGATGGCCTTGAAAAAGCAAATCCCCGTCTTGTCCAAGGCAAAGAAGTTACATTTGTATATGACGACGGCCGGCATTACATCCGCACACTGCCCAAAGACGCAAAATTTGACGTGATCACCTCCGACCCGATTGATCCGTGGGTAAAAGGAAGCGCCGCGCTTAATACAGTTGAATACTACGAAATGTGCAAAAAACACCTGAAACCGGGCGGCGTCATGAGTCTTTGGATGCCTCTTTACGAAAGCGACATCGCTTCCGCAAAAAGCCTGATTGCGACCTTTTTCCGGGTTTTCCCAAAAGGCCTGCTTTTTAGCAACGACGATCATCTGGAAGGGTACGACGCGGTTCTGCTCGGCCAGGCCGAACCATCGCCGATCGACATAGATGGCCTGCAGCGATTGCTTGAACGCACAGATTATGCGCAGGTTCAGTCCTCGCTGATGGAGGTCGGTTTCGGATCCACAAACGATTGGACGTGGAATCCTAACCAAACCCCTGCCGTG
>JAEAME010002053.1_pt1 | contig 12460 bp, 9 predicted proteins | sample 8958731 | NCBI WGS metagenome assembly JAEAME01 (sample SAMN16933194, study PRJNA681113) | bioreactor sludge metagenome | isolation source: anerobic bioreactor sludge (Control) | place: India:Bengaluru | collected 2018-10-24 | reverse complement strand
GGCTTCAACCGCCAGGAACGGCCGGACAGTGAGCCGCGTGACCAGCATAGCCGCAACGAGCGGAATTTTTAAGACGAAGGATAAGGCAGGCCATCTACCTCAAGATGGCCTGCCCCATTGTCTTTGATGCCGATTTGCCTTGACAAGGATTGCGGCATCAACGTAAAATTGGATCAGCCGTCGGGGTGTAGCTCAGTTGGCTAGAGTGCTTGCTTGGGGTGCAAGAGGTCGCCTGTTCAAGTCAGGTCACTCCGACCAGAAACATCGGTGAAGCATAGCTGCCGGTGTTTTTTCTTTTCGCTCATAGTTCGACCCGATGAAACATTATTACTTCTTCTTTATGAGCAATCTACCGAAAAACCAAATTCGACGTTAATAAAAAAGTAACCGCCGCCTCAAGGCGACGGTTACTGCGTTCATTCATGGAAGTATTTTAGAAATCTCTGCTTCTGCTTCCGGGCTTCGGAGTGTCGTCTGCGTCACGCGGGCTTTCCGAACGGCGTCGAAAACCATGGTCGCCGGAATCCGGCCCTCTGCGGTCTCCGCGGTCACCGTGGTCTCCGCGTTGATCAAAGCGTGCCGGCCTGTCCCTGTTTTCATCGGAAGGCCCTCTGCGTTCTCTCTTGAACCGGTCGCCCCCGTCTCTTCTGGGCGCATCCGCCGATTCGACATATCCTTCCGGCTTTTCCATACAATCCCGCATAGAAAGATTGATTCGTCCCTGGTTGTCGATCTCGATGACTTTGACTTTCACGACATCCCCCTCTTTGACGACATCCTCAACCTTGTCCACCCGAGTCCACGCCATTTTGGAGATGTGGACCAAGCCTTCCTTGCCGGGGAGGAATTCGACGAAAGCACCGAAAGCCATCAGGCGCGTCACGACTCCGTCGTACTCCGCACCCGTCTCCGGATCATTCACAATACCGTTTATGATTGCCAGAGCTTTTTGGGCCTTCTCGGCATCGGGGGTGGCGATGTAAATGCGACCGTCATCCTCGATGTCGATCTGCGCGCCCGTGTCCGCAATGATTTTGTTAATTACTTTGCCGCCCGATCCGATGACCTCTCTGATCTTGTCGACGGGGATTTGAATGGTGATGATTCTCGGGGCATACTTGGACAGCTCCGCGCGCGGCTTGTCGATACACGGCAGAAGAACATCGTTGATGATGTGCAAGCGTCCGGCACGGGTCATTTCAAACGCTTGACGAATGATTTCCAGACTCAATCCGTCCACCTTGATGTCGACCTGAATGGAAGTGATCCCTTCCGTCGTTCCGGCAACCTTGAAATCCATATCGCCGAAGAAGTCTTCTATTCCCTGAATGTCCATAAACACAAGGAAATCATTCTCGTCTTCCTCATTGACGATGAGGCCGGTAGAAATCCCGGCGACCGGGCGTTTGATCGGAACGCCCGCATCCATGAGCGCCAACGTGCTCGCGCATACCGAACCCTGAGAAGTCGATCCGTTCGACATCAGGATCTCGGAAACGGTACGAATGGCATAAGGGAACTCCTCCTCGCTCGGTAAAACCGGGACCAAAGAACGCTCCGCAAGAGCGCCGTGTCCGATTTCCCTTCTTCCCGGCGATCTGGAAGATTTGGCTTCGCCCACGGAATACCCGGGGAAATTGTAATGATGCATATAGCGCTTGGATTCTTCGCTGTCCAAACCGTCTAACGTTTGTGCCATTTTAAGCGGCGCCAGTGTACACGTGGTCAATACCTGTGTCTGTCCTCTTTGGAAAAGACCTGTACCGTGTACTCGCGGCAGAAGACCGACTGCACAGGAAAGCGGACGGATCGTTTTCAAATCGCGTCCGTCTACGCGGATATGCTCCTTGAAGAGGTAGTGGCGCACGACTTTCTTTTCGAGTTTGTAAATCGAATCCGCCACATAGCGAAGAGCTTCTTCATTCGTATCGGTAAGGTATGCGCGGACCTTATCGGTCAACGCGGCAACCTGCGCGTCCCGTACGCTCTTATCGTCCGATAAAACGGCTTGACGCATGTCGTCCCATGCGTAATCCTTAATCGTCTGAAAAACATCCTCCGGAACATCACAGGACTCATAGGAGAACTTATCTTTGCCGATTTCGGCTACAATCCGGTTAATAAAGGCAACAACCTCAATAATCGTCTTGTGACCGGCTTCAATGGAAGCCAGCATCAGCTCATCCGGAACCTCATTGGCGCCTGCTTCGACCATACAAATCTTCTTTTCGGTACCGGCCAGCGTCACATACATACGACTGTTACGGCGTTGTTCCTCGGTCGGATTGATAATCACTTCATCACCGATGAGCCCGAGAATGACGCCGCCGACCGGTCCGTTCCACGGGATATCGGAGATCGCGACCGCGATCGAAGAGCCGACCATTGCGACAATTTCAGGAGAACAATCCTGATCGACCGACAGGACCAGATTGGAAACGTTGACATCGTTCCGCAAATCTTTCGGGAAAAGCGGACGCATCGGGCGGTCGATTACACGTGAAGTCAGGATTGCCTTCTCGGACGGGCGACCTTCTCTCTTGATGAATCCGCCGGGTATCTTTCCCGCTGCATATTGTTTCTCTTCATAGTCGACGGATAGCGGAAAATAATCGATCCCCTCACGCGGCTCCTGAGACGCCGTAGCCGTCGAGAGAATCGCCGTTTCGCCGTAACGCACCAAACACGACCCGTTCGCAAACTGTGCCAACTTGCCGGTCTCGACCGTAAGTTTCCTGCCCGCAAAATCAAACTCGAAAATTTTTTCCATTTTTTACCTCCGGAAAATTATGACCGTCCGGATGGTAGCTTGTAGGTTCACACTTTGAAATCCCGCTCAAAATGTCAACCTACCCACTACAACCCGTTTAACGGTTGCTTATGAACAGAGTTTATTATAACTCATATCACGAAACAATGCTTAAAAAGGCGGGCATTTCTGCCCGCCCCCTTTAAACCGATTATTTTCTGATGCCCAGTCGGGCGATCAGCGAACGATATCTCTCGATATCGATCTTCATCAGATAATCCAGAAGACCCCTTCTTTGACCGACCATCATCAGCAAGCCGCGTCTGGAATGGTGATCATTCGCATGCTCCTTCAAGTGTTCCGTCAAATGGTTGATCCTGTACGTCAGAATCGCGACCTGGACCTCGGGTGAACCGGTATCGCCTTCTTTGAGGCCATACTCCTTAATGATTTCCGCTTTGTTGATCATGCCCATAATAAATCCTCCTAAATCCTGAAGCACAGTAATCGGTCGGACTGTCCGAAAACCGTGTCAACGGTGAATACCAAGGAAGTTTACCACAGAAGTCGGAGCATGTAAACAACGAAGTAGCCGCTCCGACATAAAAAATCAACCGTTTCTTCGCACAAAATAATTGCCCGGTCTGCACACACCGTCGAAAAGTTTATTCTCCTCGGGCTTAATCACTCGATAATACCCCATGTTAACGCCATACTCGATCGAAGAAAGAGCCATTTCGATTTCTTTTGGTCCTTCCGGCGAACGGATCGGTTCGATTCCGCGCCACGTATTGCGACCGCCGCCCTTGGATAAGTACATCGCCTGATCCGCCATATCGACGTGCTCCTGAAGGGAAAGCGGCGTTCCGGTGCCCTCAAACAACGGATACGGCGTAAATCCGATACTGCATGTGACACTTCTCTCCGGATGCGTCGCATCCGCGGGCACTTTGACCGATTCGGAAAATCTTTTCCTCAGGGATTCGGCATAGTGTGCGTAATCAACCGGGAAATGATGCGATACGACCAGAAGGAATTCTTCTCCGCCGCTTCGAATGACCAGACCGTTTGCTCCGACACAGGAAAAAAGCGTCTCTCCGACCTTCTTCAACACCTCATCTCCGCATAAGTGACCGTATTCGTCGTTGATCGTCTTGAAAAAATCAATGTCGATCAGATAGAGCGCGATACAGACCGATGCGTTGGTTTTGGGAAGATTCTTCTCGGTCAGATTACACATCACGTGCGTGTTGAGCATTTCAGGTAAAACACCGGACATGTATTTTCGATTCAGACATCCGGTCAGATCGTCAACATAAATGTCGCGAGTCGCTTCCTGCATGACGTTCCGGACCTTGTCCGTCCAGGATTCGTCAACCGTCTGAAGCGAAAAAACATTCTTGCTTCCGGCGCTGAAATACGCATAGTTCTTTCCGGCGAGTTCCTTTTGCTTGGCATTCCTCTCCAAGTCGCCCAAAAGTTTTTTAACCGGCTGGTAGATCACTCTTTGATAAATCTCAAGAAACATTACGGTCAGTAAAGCAGAGAAAATCAATATGCCGACACCCAGAGAAACAGCGAACTTGATATGAAAATCGTTCAGCTCGCCCCAATTGCCGAACGGCGGGAAGCCCATGCCCAGAGACACCGAAAAATAAACCAGCATACCGGTAATCAACGAAAACGTAAAAACGAAAGCAAACAAATAACGAACCACCTGCCACATGTACTCCCATGTTTCAAGCGATTGAATTCGATCAAACAGACCCGAGATGCCTTTTTTCATGGCTTCCTTATTGTGTCTCAGATTTTTTCCTTGAGCAAATTATAGCACTTGATGCTTTTAAAATATAAAATAATGTGTAAATGATTTCGTTACTTTTTTTGTACAATCTTTGGTCTTATATATATGTACATGAGGGCTGAAATCATGTTATTATTTCTTCGGTCCACCCTGCCGCAGCACTTTTCCGCGGCGATTATCGACAGATCCCAAAGGAGGAACAATCATGACCAAGCTGATAGGAAACCTAATGTTCGGGCAATCCGGCGGCCCGACGTCCGTAATTAACGCATCTGCCGCCGGAGTTTTTATCGAGGCGCTCAAACATTCTGACGTCATTACGAAAGTATACGGAGCCGCAAACGGCATCGTCGGCATATTGAACGAGCGTTTTTACGATATGGGCGAAGAGGACCCCGAGGAGCTTGAAATGCTCAAATACACGCCCTCTTCGAGTCTCGGTTCCTGCAGATACAAGTTGTCCGATGTAAGCCAGGACGATTCGGACTACATTCGTTTATTGGAGGTTTTCAAGAAATACAATATCCGTTACTTTTTGTATAACGGCGGAAACGACTCGATGGACACCTGCAACAAGATTTCGAAGTACCTCCAGAAGTCCGGATACGAGTGCCGTGTCATGGGCGTTCCGAAAACCATCGATAACGATCTGTTCGGCACAGACCATTGCCCCGGATTTGCGTCAGCCGCCAAATATATCGCAACAACCACGATGGAAGTATTCCTGGACGCACGCGTCTACGACACCGGAATGATCTGCGTCATCGAAGTCATGGGTCGCCATGCCGGCTGGCTCACGGCAGCTACCCGGTTGGCAAACGAGAAGGGTTGCGGGCCGGATCTCATTTATCTGCCCGAAGTGCCTTTTGACATTGATAAGATGGTCGAGGATGTCATCCGCATTTACGAGAAAAACCGCAAGGTAATCATCGCAGTCTCCGAGGGCGTTCAAACCAAGGAAGGTTTATTTATACCCGAGATCGGTGCCGGCGACGATGTGGCGGTCGATTCTTTCGGTCACAAGCAACTCGGCGGTACCGCGATGGTCCTTGCCGATATATTAAAAAAAGCAACGGGGGCCAAAGTCCGCGGCATTGAACTCTCCCTCATGCAAAGGTGCGCTTCCCACTGCGCCTCGCAGACCGATATCGACGAATCGTTCATGGCGGGTCAGACTGCAGTCCTCAAGGCCATCGAAGGCCTGACCGACTACATGATCGGATTCGAACGCGTACCCGGAAAAAAATACAAATGCGAGATCGATCTGATCCCTTTGGATGAAGTGGCCAACACGGAAAAGAAAGTACCGCGCGATTGGATCAACCCCGCTGGCAATTTTGTTACCGAAGATTTTGTTGATTACGCGCTTCCGCTCATTCAGAACGAAACCTGTCAGCAAATCGTAGACGGACTGCCCCGTTTCGCACAGTTGAAGAAAATATTGGTTCAGAAAGCATAATCCATACATTCAGGCCGTCCAAAAAAGACCCGCGAGAATTCAACTTCCGCGGGTCTTTCTTTTGCTCTTGAACTTCGTGATCTCTTTGTCCCCGGCCGTTCGGCCTTTTTGCATCCGGATCTTCAGCTTATCCGAAGAAGCAACCGAGTATCCGAAAAATCCGAGCATCCCGCCGAGCGAATAGTAATCGCCGTGTACGTAACTGATCAATCCCGCCCGGTCAAGACATACTTTTCCTTGAGCGTTCAATAAACGCCGGTCAACCGAAACCGAAACGATCTCAGCGATAAACATATCGTGAGATCCAAGTTCGACGGTTTGTCTGAGTACACAAGAAAGATAAAGCGGGGATTCGGCAACGGCAGGCGCATATCGCAACCCGCTGGCAGGGATTGCCGTCAAACCGCATACAGAGAACTTATCCTCCTCCGCCCCGGATCGGACACCACAGTAATCACAGTTTTTTGCCAGATCCTCGCCGACCAGATTTACGACAAATTCGCCGGTCGAAAGGATCAAGGGATGCGAATGTCTGGATTTTCGAACGGATATGGAGAGCATCGGCGGGTCCGAACACACCGTTCCCGTCCAGGCGATCGTTATGATATTCGGCCGCTCCGAATCATTTTCCGGATGGATGCCTGCGCACGAAACCATAACAACGGGCAGAGGATAAAGCAGTACAGTCGGCGGAAAAAGGACGCGGTCCATGTCTTGTTCCCTATGTTCAATCATTAATACGGCCTCCTTCTTAGAAATTCCTGATAAGATTTTCCCCTCGACTTTATTTTCCGAAATATCCGAACATTTCATGTTCGATCAGGAATTCTTTGATCTCGACTCCGCCCGAAAAACCGACCAATCTGCCGTCTTTTCCGATCACACGGTGGCAGGGGATGATCAACGGGACCGGATTATCCGCGCATGCCGAGCCGACAGCCCGTGTCAGATTTCTGGCGGCGATACGGTCGTTACCGGTAAGCGACATCGCGATGTCCTCATAACTGACCGTCGACCCGTAGGGGATCTTCTTGATCTCCTCCCAGACATGTCTTTGAAAATCGCTGCCGTATGAAAACCTGACGTTCAAGCTGAATTTGGTTCTGGCCTTTTTCAGGTACTCCGACAATTCTCTTGCGGCTTTTGATACCTCGCTCGGAAGGGAGAATTTATTTTCCGACGGATCCGGATGATTATCGGTGCGTACGGTTCCGTCCGTATCGGCAAATCCTGTGCGAATCGCAACGGTTCGATCAAAAGGATCCTCGATGAATTGATCATATGCGTAGAAACGGACTCCCTCAATATATTCCGAACTTCCTCGAACTGCGATCAATCCTCTGGGGAATCGTATAAAGGCCACCGAGTAATCCGGGTATTCCGAAGCCAGAAGGGAAAACATACCGGCATCGACGTAAACGCCGTCCACACAGAGTTCCTCTTCCAATACGGCTTCCTGACGCATGCCGCACGCCTCCGCGATCTCCCCCATTTTCAAATCGGAGATCGCAATATTCCAACTGACCTTATGTAATTGCATCGAAAAAAAGGCGATCCGCAAAACCGTGTCGACCATCCTTTTTATTATGTCATCCGTCAGAAAAACCGGGTGCCCGGAAGATGCCGATAAGCGGCAATATATCCATGCATTGTTATTAACGCGATGAATACCGTATAAGCCGACCAATCCGCATACCGCCGGACCGTCCGGCTCTTGAACGGATGCAACATAAAGGCTCATGGTGGGGTCAGCAATCGCAGAGCGAATGAAAGAGGTGATTTCGGCCGGTTTTTTATCCGAAAAAACGTGTTCCCTCAGCCTGACCGAATCGTTGATCCGAACCGGAGTCAGTGTCACGTCAACCATAAAAGCCCCTCCTCTTCTCTGTCAGAAACCATCCTCGCCCATTGAAGCGATCAGCGCGTCAATATCCGTCTCGGGATCCATCAATTCCGCAGCGTATTGATTCAGGAAAACCTGTGTCTGCCCGTAATATTCGGGATCACAACCGAAGGGCGTGAAATATGCGGTATCAATGATGTCTTTCAGTTTATACAAAGAACCGCAATAAACGGAGTCGGCAAAAGTTCGATCCCAAACTTCGGGGGACTTGACGACAGGAATAAATCCCTCATGTTTTTCGAGTCTTCGGCGAAGAAGGATCGCATCTGTATCCAGTGCGATGAATGCGGCAAAATCAACCGCCGCTTCGGGATGTTCGGACCCGGAAGAGATACTCAGCGGGAAAACCGTCAGAGCTGGCGGAGAAAGCAGTCCGGGTTTCACAGAAGGCATTTGGACCACTCCAAGAGTATACGGCATATAGTTTGACCACCGGACTACCTCATCGGATTGACCGACCCATATACCCACCCTTTTCGACAGGATCGGGTCGAGCGTTCCGAAATAGGATATACGATCCTCTCCGGACATCCATTCCGCAAAAAATGCAGGGTCAAACTTTCTCATGTAGAGTGCCGTCTCGCGGAACCCCTCGGATGACAGGTCGATTCTTCCGTCTTTCTCCGCCAAATAACCGACAGAAGGATCAAAGGAAGCCGGCAGATAAGGAATGAACGCCGATCCCGAAAGAAACGGAACCACGTAAGAGGCGGTTTCATCGTCCGGATCATTGAGCAAATAAATTTTTTCGGACGCTTGAAGCAGAGCATCCAAGTCCGCCTCATACGGTAAAGATACTCCCGCCAAATCGAGCACTTCATGATTTACGAACAAAACCGACACGGATGCGGCGTACGGCACCCCATACTGATTGCCCGAATAGGAGCATCTCAAAAACATATCCGGGTATACGACCGCCGGTGATAGAAGCGGATTTGCCGCCAGAAGATCATCCAAAGACAATAAAAACCCCTCCCGAATCAATTCGGACATGGCATCCGTCATCACGATATCCGGAATCGTTCCCGAATCAATCCACGCCTTGTAGGAAGCAAGATCGGCTCCTGTTTCGGATGTGGTCAGTAACTCGACCGAAAATTCGGGTTCAACGGTTTGGAGAAAGTCAAGAGAGACGGTTTGACCCGTGACACCGACGCCGAGCAGGTTCTGCTTCTTGGCAGTATACAGTTGAGATAAAGCCAACGCCGTATCATGCGTCATCGGAGCCGCAAGCCGGATTCGTTCGGGCGCTACGCTATCTATAGAAGGAGCTGTCGACGTTACTGGAATGGACGTGTCATCGGACTCCGAAGGATCCAAAACGTCCGGAAACATGGACGGCTCGTTCGAACAAGCTGTACTGACACTAAGTAATACAAAAAGAACAACGATGAAAAATACAACGCTTCGTAAAGAACGGGAGCATGTTCCGAAGGCTTTATTCGAACAGCGGCGCGGGGCAATTATCATGAAGTGATTCGTCCTCCGAAATAATGGCGTTCTGATGTTCGACACGACAAAATTATTATAGCATTAAAAAAACTGTACAAGCGATGAATGCTTGTACAGTTCTTTGGAGCCGATGGTGAGAGTCGAACTCACGACCTATTCATTACGAGTGAATTGCTCTACCACTGAGCCACATCGGCAAATGATCCAATCGGCACGGATTAAAATATACAAATATAACCCCGGTCTGTCAATACCGAAAAGACTGCGATATGTCCGTTAATCGGACAAGATGCGTTTCGACGAACGAAGTGTCTCCGACTTAACCTTTTCAAAGTCAATCGTCGTCAATTCGCCGCGATACTTAACAAAACGACCGGCAATCATCACCGACTCAACCGCCGAAGACGGAGTTCCGTATACCAGAGTAGATACGGGGTCGTTCATCGGCCACATAGACGGGTTATCATAACGTACGACCTGAAAATCGGCGTTCATACCGGCCTCGATTCGTCCGCACCCGTTAAAGCCCATCCCGGTAAATCCGCCGCGAGTGGCCATGAATAGCGTGTCTTCCGCTTTCATGTTTTCCGGATCGTTGAATCTTTCTTTTGCGATCAATGAAGCGATCCTCATCTCAACGTACATATCGAGATTGTTGTTGCTTGCACTGCCGTCGGTGCCGATACAGACGTTGATTCCCTTGCTTTTCAACGCGCGCACATCACATACACCGGAAGCAAGTTTCAGATTGCTGGACGGGTTATGCGCAACCGTTACGCGATGCGCAGCAAGAATATCCCGATCTCGATCGGTAAGATGAACGCAATGTGCCGCAATACACGGACGATCGAAAATTCCGAAATCGGACAACGCTTCAACCGGTGTAACCTTGTATTTCGAAAGGCAATTATCCACCTCCGTCCGCGTTTCACAAGCATGAACCAGTATGGAAACCTCCGCTTCCTTGGCTACGGCGGCGAGTTGAGAATAGATATATTCCGGATAAAGATAAACGGAGTGGACAAGTAGTGATACGCGAATCAAACCGTCCCCCGCCTGATCGAATTCTTTGTGAAAAGCCATGAAACCGTTCAGATCCGGCTTCCAGACTTCATTCTCTTCGACCCTCCCGAAATGTCCGGTATTCAAACGAAAACCCGAATCCAGAGCAGCATGCGCAATCTCGCCGGCCATATCGTACATGTCCGCGGCGGCTCCGGTTCCTCCGTTGATCATTTCGGCGATTCCCAAAAGACTGGCGTAATAAATATCTTTGGGAACGAGTTTACTCTCCCGGGGTAAAATGACCTTAAAAAGCCAGTCTTCCAATCTCATGTCATCCGCGCTGTTTTTAAGGATGGACATCGGGATGTGCGAATGACCGTTTGCAAAGGTCGGAAGAAGTATGCGATCGGCTCCGGAATATACGTCATATTCATTCGGCGATACGTATTGATCTGCGTTCGTCTTCTGACACTCTTCAAGGCCGTTGCATCGGCTCTGTCTTAACGATTTTTCGGCATTCTGAAGACTTTGTCCGACATATTCGATCCTGCCGTTTTCGACAGCGACGAATGCGTTCGGGAGAACAGAAATCCCGCCTTCTATCGTTGGCGTTACCACTGTGATTTCTTTAATGATCAGCGGACGGTTATGCATGGCGGCTCCTTACTAAATATCCCAGGAAAAGAGATACTTATGTTGTTCGGGCGTAAGTTCGTCGATCTGTTTGCGCTTGTGCATCAACAACATATTCGCGACACGATCGTCAATTTCCTGCGGAATGTCGTACACGCCGATACTTAAGGCTCTACCGTTCGTTGCCAGATGTTTTGCCGACAGCGCCTGAAGCGAAAAACTCATGTCCATGATTTCAGCCGGGTGTCCGTCGCCGGAAGCAAGATTCACCAGGCGGCCTTCCGCCAGAATGCATATTGTTCTTCCATCCTCCATGACATAACCGGCTATTCCCTCCCTGAGGTTCGAGACGCCCTTTGAAAGGGCGAGAAGCTCCTTCAGATTAATTTCCACATCAAAATGACCCGCGTTACAACAAATCGCTCCATCCTTCATTCGGATAAAATGCTTGTGTGTTATGACGTCCTTACAACCGGTGACTGTGATAAAAACGTCTCCCAACGGAGCCGCCTGATCCATCGTCATCACGTCATAGCCCTCCATAAGCGCTTCACACGCCTTGACCGGGTCAATCTCCGTAACGATGACCCGGGCTCCGAGACCTTTGGCCCGCAAGGCCACTCCCTGCCCGCACATCCCGAAACCCGCGACAACGACGGTCTTTCCGGAAACCAGCAAATTCGTTGTGGACATGATCGCGGTCCATACGGACTGACCCGTTCCGAACCGGTTGTCGAAAAGGTGTTTACATCTTGCGTCATTCACCGCTATGGCAGGATACTTCAATCGCCCTTCGCGCTCAAGAATTTTCAGGCGATGCACACCGGTCGTCGTCTCTTCGCAACCTCCGATCAGCTCGTCCATCAGATGTGTGTGTCCGGAATGCAGGAGCATCGAAAAATCTCCGCCGTCATCGATAACAATATGCGGGTGACAGGATAAAGCCATGACAAGATGTTTCGTGTATGTTTCTTCATCGGCACCGTGAACGCAAAAAACATGCATTCCGTCTTCCGCGAGCGCGGCAGCGACATCATCCTGAGTGGACAATGGGTTGCATCCGGTCAGATAGACATCCGCGCCGCCCGATCGCAACACTTTGGCAAGGCAAGCGGTTTTTGCTTCAACATGCACGCTTACGGCAATTCGAAGCCCGGAGAAAGGTTTTTCCGAAGACAATTCTTCTTCAATCATGCGGAGGACCGGCATATTTCTGTATGCCCACTTAATTTTCTTTTCTCCGCTCGGCGCCAAAGACAGGTCCCTTATTTCATAATCCATACATCTTACCTCTCGTGTACCCGTCAGAACCGGTCTGATCGTATGATCGCATCCAGAAGATCCATCGTTTTTTGCGCCGCTGATGCAGCAGTATTTATAACCTCTTCATGGGACAGAGCTTTTCCGGACATCCCGCTCGCCATATTGGATATACATGAAAGTCCAAGGACTTTC